>JAEEGL011141975.1_pt1 | contig 12301 bp, 10 predicted proteins | sample 9134231 | NCBI WGS metagenome assembly JAEEGL01 (sample SAMN16246548, study PRJNA631951) | gut metagenome | biome: gut microbiome; feature: rumen; material: fiber-attached | host: Bos | place: Iran: Karaj | collected 2018-10 | reverse complement strand
GCAGCGATCCTTCGCTTTCCTGCGGGGAGGAGAATCTCTGCCTGAAGGCGGCGTCGCTCTTTTATCAGAAAGCGGGATGGACGCCTGCCTGTCGGATTCGTCTGGAAAAGGTGATCCCGCAAGAGGCCGGGCTCGGAGGCGGCAGCGCCGACGGCGCGGCGGTCCTGCGAGCGCTGAACCGTCTCTGCGGCAATCCGTTTTCGGTCGGAGAACTGACCGAGACGGCGGCCGCACTGGGTGCCGACGTCCCCTTTTGCGTGACGGGCGGAACGGCGCTGGCCGAGGGGATCGGCGAAAAGCTCTCGCCCTACCCGGCGCCGCCGTCCTGTACCGTGGTGATCGCCGACGGAATCGGAAAAAGCGCGACGGCGGCCGCTTACCGGAAGCTGGACGCCCTGCCGGATGACAGACAGGCGGGGGAAGCGGCATGGCGGCGGTTCGACGCCGCCATGCGGACGGGATCACTGGCCGGGATCGGCGCGGCGCTCTATAATCGGTTCGAGGATGCGGTCTCCGACAGCGCCCCGGTTATAACTCTGCTTATGGCCGCCGGCGCCGAAGGGGCGCGCATGACCGGATCGGGAACCGCGGTGTTCGGCCTGTTCTCCGATCCCGACCGGGCCGCCTACGCCTGTCGGATTCTGCGGGCGGCGGGCGTCGGAGCCAGGACCGCCATTCCGGTGTAAATTTCATCATTCGGGAGGATTTTGTGGGCGAGGCGCTCAAGAGCAAGCAACACGGCTGTCATTACGGACAAAGCCGCCGCATTCCCCCCAATCCGTTTGCGCGGTAATTTATGCTATCACCTTTTTTATGATCGGGCAGATAGCTTCGTAAAATTTATAGAACCCCAGATCGTTCGGATGGCAGGTGTCGACGGTGCAGGAGCGGAGGAGGTCTTTGCCGAAGATATCGCCGCCGTTTATGAAATACACGTTTTTATCGCCCTCTGCGACGGCTTTTTCGTACGTGCTTTTGACGATTCTCATCCTCTCGTCGAAAACCGCGGCGGCGTTCGGGTCCGGAAGGAATATATCGGGTTTCGACAGCATGATTATCGGCAGATCCTTCTGCGCCTGCCTTACCGTTTTATAAAACGGATAATGCGTTTCTTCAAGATGCGCGATCGTCGGCGCGTTATGGTCGTAGTCGAGCACGAACACGGACATTGAAAGTGTCGCGATATATTTCGCGATTGTCTGCTCGCCTTTCGCCGAGCCGGAGAAACCGAGGTTTATAAAATCCATATCGAGCGCACGGGAGATCATCGCCTGATAGGCGTTTCCCGGCCTGCTCGCGCATCCGCCCTGTGTTATTGACGAGCCGTAATACACGGCTGGTTTCGGACGGGCGTATGCAGCCGCCTTTTCAAGCGAGGCGGTTTCATCGATCCCTATATACAACTTATCAACGTGATTGTAAAGCGGGAAATAGAGAATGTAATCCCACTCGCCGCCGAACGTGTTTATTATCGACTCATACCCCGTCGGGCAGTCGAACGGCGGCAGGAACGAGCCGACGAACTCCTGCATTTCCCCGTTTTTTCGGTAAAGGTCGAAACCGGAGACGCCGGTGACCGCCATGTGCGGGAGTTTGGCCTGCTCGCCCCACTCCGAATGTATCGCAATAAACGGTGAATCCGTACGAAAGCGCAGGCGTATACCCGCTGTGTTGCGGTGAAGATACGCCACACCCTCGTTGGTTTTATCCGCCACGTCCTGCGGCAACCGCATATAGGGATCGTTGCCATACGCGCCGTAAAGCGTAAACGCCTTATCGGTCGATCTTATCCACTTTACGTTTTCCTCCGTTATCACGTTGTTGGTGCGCAAATTTTTATCAATATCCGTTATTTTCATCAGTGGAAACCAATACCTTTCTCTACTATTTTTCTGTGTTTTTCTTCTCACCGCAGGCGGCGGGCGCCGGAGCCGGGACCGCGGTTCCGGTGTAATTTTCAATAATCAGGGGGCTTTTTTGGGGAAGACCCCCTGAAATTCTTCGAAATCTATTGTAAAAAATTACGAATCCGGGAAAGGCATCGGGACCGGCGGTTCGTTCCGGAGAATCCGGCGGGGATTCTCCTCCGTCAGCAAACGGGCGAGCGCCGGAGAACCGGCGTCGGTCAGAAAATCGGCCAGACGCGTCATATCGACGGTCCTGATCTCGGCGCCGTGGGCATCGCTGGCCACGATGTGAACGAGCCCGTCCTCCAGAAGCGCCAGCGCGGTGCGTCGTACCGTCATCCCGAAAAAGCCGAGCGGACTGCCTTTGTTGATCTGGAGCAGAAAGCCGAGATCGAACCAGTTCGCCGCCAGATCGGGGTCGCGCTGAACGGCCTGATACCGCTCGGGATGCGCGATGAGGGGGGTATAGCCGAAGGAGGCGATCTCGAGCAGCAGCCCGGTCATATAAGGCCCCGGCGCGTCAAAAGGGAATTCGACCAGCGGATACCGGGAACCGGCCAGCGTCGGCAGCAGGCCGGCCTCAAAGAAGCCGGGCGTCTCGGGCAGGCAGAGGATCTCGGCGCCGAGGTGGAGCCGAAGCGGCAGACCGGCGTCGGCGACGGCGCCGGAGAAAGACGCGAAGGCGTCCTCCGCCTGCTGTTTCAGAAAGCCGGCGCTTTGAAACCCGGTGTCAAAGTGCGGAGTACATACGATATCGGTGATACCGGTCCTGACGGCGGTGATCGCCATGCGGAGGGACTCCTCGGGATCTTCGGAGCCGTCGTCGATCATGGGGAGGATGTGGCAATGGATGTCGATCATGGATAACCTTTCTGCGGGCGGCGGCCGCGCCGGATAATCTTTTCCGAATGCGGGAAAAGGGAATGGATAATTCTATTATATCCTCTCTGTTCCGAAAAGTCAATGACGGTTTTTTCCGCGGCGCTTGACTTTTCCATTACTAAGGTTTATAATAAAATATAATAACAGCAAGTTGTCACTGTTCTGCAGTGCGGAGGAAAAACAATGAGTATCGTCAAGAAGCCATTTGGAACATACGGAGGCAAGGAGGTCTCGGCCTACACGCTGACCAACCGGAGCGGCGCCGCTCTTACGGTCCTGACCTACGGCGGGATCATGAACCGTCTGATCGTGCCGGACCGGAACGGAACCCCGGCGGATATTCTCTGCGGATTTGATACGATAGAGGATTATCTGTCCGATCGCGCCAGCTATACCGGCTCGCTGATCGGGCGCTACGGCAACCGGATCTCTCACGGCGGCTTCACGCTGAACGGCGTCTTTTACGCATTAGCCGCCAATGAAAAAGGGATCAACCATCTGCACGGCGGCAATGTCGGCTTCAATCGCCGGATCTGGGACGCCGAGGCGATTGAGGGAGAAGGCGAGGACCGGCTGGTTCTGACGCTCTTTTCTCCCGACGGCGAGGAGGGATATCCGGGCAACCTTACCGTCAAGGTCACCTACACTTTTGACGATGATACCGCGCTGACGATTCATTATGAGGCCGAAAGCGACCGGGATACCGTTCTGAATATGACGAGCCACGCCTACTACAATCTAAACGGTTACGACGGCGGCTCGGTCATGGAGCAGGAACTGATGATCGACGCCGACCGGTATGACGCCGTGGATGAGAATCTCGTCCCGGTCGGGGAGCCGGTTCCGGTCGAAGGAACGGTATTCGATTTCCGGAAGCTTCGCCCGATCACCCATCCCTACGATCACAATTTTATCCTCAACGGAAAGCCGGGCACGCTGCGCCGCGCCGCGGAGGCGTACGATCCCGCCTCGGGACGTACGATGACGCTCTACACCGATCTGCCGGCTGTCCAGCTCTATACCGCCGTTGGTATGAACGGGCCGACGCGCTTCAAAGGGGGCGTCCCGCAGCGGAAACTGCACGCGTTCTGTCTGGAGACGCAATACAGCCCCGATACGCCGAACCGTCCCTATATGCCGTCCTGCGAACTGAAGGCCGGCGAACGGTACGAAACGGTGACGCGTTTCGTGTTCGGTGTGAAATAACAGAACGGATCCGGAGGAAAAGAAAGGACAGATACCGTGTCGGAGACGCAGTTCGAGAGGATGATACAGGATTTCGCCGTTTCCGTTATGACGATGTGCGGGAAGACGAAGGAACACAGGATACTGAAAGAACAACTGATACAGGCGGCGGTCGGCATGGGATTCCATGTAAGGGAGACCGCCGCCTGTTCCGATCGCGCGGCAAGGATCGCCGCATGGAAGGAAGCCGCCCGTGACAGCCGCGAGGCGATCTGGTGGCTTTCGGTCCTGTCGCGCGGCGGATGGCTTGACCGGATCGAGGCCGAGCGGGCCGAAACCGTCTGCCGTCAGATAGCCGCCAGGATCGGCACGGCTTGCCGGAGAGCGGAAAAGGCGGCCCCGTCCGGGCGGTCAGGCCGGACGGTCGGCGGCTATCTGACCTCTCGCCTGGCGATCCGCGGATTCAGTCTGCGGGACGAGGCCGCCCTGTCCGGACTGATCGAGCCCGGGCTCGCGGCGCTTTTGCCGATCCCGGCCGCCGACGGCTCCCGCGTGTCGGCGCTGCTGGACCGCTGGCGGGAGACCGGCGATATGCTGGCGATCCTTCACAAGCAGCGGGAAGAGGTTGTCGGAATGATCGGAGCGGTGCCGGACGCCGCCAATCCCGGCCGGTGCCGGCTGACGTTTGCCGTCCGTCCGGACTGCCGCTGCCGCGGCTACGCGACCGAAGCGCTCGGCGGGATGCTGCGGTTTCGGTTTTCGGGCGGGCTGACGGTCGCGGCGGCCGAAACGCCGCCGGACAACCGGGCGGCGATCCGGGTTCTGCTCCACTGCGGTTTTCACCGGGACGGGATCCTGCGGCGGGCGCTGCCTGACGGAAGGGATCTCGCGGTGTTTTCTCTTTTACGCGAGGAATGGGAAGCAATGGAAGAAACAGAGAACAGGGAATGAACCCGGCCGCAGGAACGCATCCGCGCGGTTTTCCGTTCCCTTTACGGTTCCTTTTGTGCTCTTCGCATTTCTATTGCATTTTCCGTCGGAATATGTTATAATCAAATCACGGTATTCCGGAAGCCGGTATTCCTTTCGGAGACGGCCTGCGGGCCGTTTCCGCGCCTTTCTCCTGCCGTCGGCTTCCGCCTCGATCAGCGGAGACCGGGCCTGAGCGTCCGATTTTATTTTTTCTTTTATCAACGGAGGTTTTCCATGGAACAGTTTATCAAAAATGCGATTGATATTGCGAGTTCCTACGGCGGCAAGATTGTCCTCGCGCTTCTGGTTGCGATCATCGGCTGTATCGTCATCAAGCTTCTGAGAAAAGTGATCGTGAAAGCCATCAACAAGACCAAACTGGACGACATGGTCAAGAACGTGATCCGGAACGTGATCCGGATCCTGCTGTATCTGATCCTCATAATTGCCGTGATCGAGATCCTCGGCGTCTCCATGTCGAGCGTCGTTGCGGTTCTGGCTTCCTGCGGATTGGCGGTCGGGCTGGCGCTTCAGGGTGCGCTCGGCAATCTGGCCGGCGGGCTGATGATCCTGATTTTCAAGCCGTTCCGGATCGGGGATTATATCGAATCGACCGGCGCAGAGGGTACAGTGCGGGACATCAGTATCTTCTACACGACGCTGATGACGCTCGACAACAAAAAGATTTTCGTGCCGAACGGCGATCTGATGAACGCCAACGTCACCAATTTCACCGCCGCCGACATACGCCGCGTCGATCAGGACTTCAAGATCACCAACGACATCGACGCCGAGCTGGTCAAGAGCGTTTTGAGCCGGGCGGCGTCCGAAACGCAGGGCGTCCTGTCCGATCCGGCGCCCTTCGCCCGCATGACGGCGGTCGACGACGATACGTACATCTTTTCGGTGCGCGCCTGGTGCGTGACGGCCGATTACTGGAACGTCTATTTTGATCTGATCGAAAACTGCAGCAAGGCGCTCAGCGATAACGGCATCGACGATCCGGAGGAGCGCATTGCCGTCCGTCTCGTCAAGGACGAGGAAGAATGAGGCTTCCGTCGCGGCCGGAGAGCGGCAGCAAAACAGAAACGCCGGAAAACGGCGGAAAGGAAACGTTATGAAGACCTGTACGGTGCTCCCCGAACGATATGAGGCGGCCGCCTCGGTCGATCTGCAGAACGACAAGCGCAAAGCGCTGTTGGTAAACGGACTGTCTGCGGCGGTGATGCTCTTAATGATTCTGCTCGGTCATTTTCTGATCCGGCCGGTGACGGATCTGTTCGGCTTTGACGATACGAACTCGGGCTGGTTTTTACGGATCGCCGTGATGATGGCCGGGCTCTTCGTTTACGTGATCCTTCACGAGCTGGCGCACGCCGCTGCCATGAAGAGCTTCGGCGCGAAGCAGGTCCGGTTCGGTTTTACCGGACTCTACGCTTTCGCCGGATCGGAGGCCGATTATTTCGGGAAAACCGCCTATCTTTGGATCTCGACGGTGCCGCTGATCGTGTTCGGGATCCTGTTTACCGTTCTGATGATCGTCGGTCCGTCCGATTGGTTTTGGGTATTCTATTTCTGGCAGATCGCCAACGTCTCCGGCTCCGCGGGCGATCTTTACGTCTTCTTCCGGACGGCTGCTTTGCCGGACACCGTTCTGATTCGGGATACCGGGACGTCGATGCGCTTTTATCTGCCGGCCGGCGAAGCCGAGACCGCGTCCGGCGCTTCCGACGGGTCAGCCTGAAAAGAGAGGGAGAAAAAGGATGATTCTGGAAACGAAGCGGCTGATCCTGCGGCCGTGGGAAGAAGCCGACGCGGCGGAATGCTTCCGCTACGCGAAGGATCCCCGTGTCGGTCCGATCTGCGGCTGGAAGCCGCACGCCGACGTCGGCGAGTCCGTGCGCGTGATCCGGGAGATCCTGACCGCGCCGGAAACCTACGCAATCGTATGGAAGGAAACCGGGCTGCCGATCGGCAGCACCGGACTGCATTTCGGTACCGATCTGGCCGAAGGGGAGAACGAAGCCGAACTCGGTTACTGGCTGGGCGTCCCCTACTGGGGACGGGGGATCATGCCGGAGGCAGTGCGGGAAATGCTCCGTCACGCTTTCGAAGATCTCCGGCTCGAACGGGTGTGGTGCGGATACTTTGACGGCAACGAAAGGTCGAAACGGGTGCAGGAGAAGATCGGCTTTCGCTATCAGCGGACGTCCGAAAACGTGCCGGTTCCTCAGCTGGGCGAAACGCGGAGAGGACACGTCAACCTTCTGACGAGAGACGAATGGCTGACGATCCGCCGGGGATCGGCCGGAGAGGGAACGCAGGTGGTATCCTGCCGGAAAGCGGACGTTTCGCAGATCGGCCCCTTGTGGGAGCTGCAGAAGGCCTACAAGGCGGAGATCGGAGAGGGAGCGCCGGGAGAACCGGAGCGGATGCGCCTGGAGAAGGCGATCGAAACCGGAAAGATCCTGTTTTTCGGCGCCTGGCATGACGGGGCCATGATCGGGTGCTGTTCGGTCACCGTCGGCTTTTCGACGTTTGATTACGCGCCCTGCGGGACGTTCGAGGATTTTTACATCCTGCCGGAATACCGGCACAAGGGCGTCGCGCGGAAGCTGGTGCGGTTTGCGTATCGCGAGAGCGGCGTGAGTTCGCTTACGGTTGGATGCGCGGACTGTGATAAAGAGAGGTACCGGTCGCTGGGATTCGGCATTTCCCTCGGGAATCTTCTGGCGCTGGGAGAACCGTGATCCGTTTGGCGCTTTCCGGAAACGGGGGCCCGACATCTCGGATCAGGAGGAATGACTGACTATGATTGCTTTGACCAAAAGCCCGGATCGGGATTTTATCGTACTGAATCTGACCGATCCGCAGCTCTCCGACGACGAATGGAAGCCGGGGCAGAAAAACCGGGAGATTTTCACCGGCACCGTGACGGCGCTGGCGGAGAAGACGCGGCCGGATCTGATCACGGTAAGCGGTGATCTCGCCTGGGCGGGCCACTACGAGGCCTACGCGTGTCTGGCGGATTTCCTCGAGAGTTTCGGCGTTCCGTGGGCGCCGGTTCTGGGAAATCATGACAATCAACACGGCCCGGAGGCCGTTGACCGTGCCGTCGGGATCCTGACCGCCCGGCCGCACTGCCGGTGGGAAGACGGCGATCCCGCGCTCGGAAAGGGCAATTACGTCATCGCCGTCGAACAGAATGGCCGCCCGATCCACGGGATCCTGATGATGGATACGCATGACCGGAAGCTCTGGATCAACGAAAAGGGCGAAACCGTGAGCTGCTGGTCCGATCTTGATCCGGCGCAGATACGGTGGTATGAAAATACGGTCCGCACTCTGACGGAGCAGGGCGTCCGCGAGACGTCCCTGATTTTCCACATTCCGCTCTATACCTACCGGGAGGCTTTCCGCGCCGCCTGGAATGCGGAGACCGACCCGCGTTCGGTCACACCGGAGGAGAGCGATCGCGGCCTTTTCTGGAACGACGGCTACCGGGATTCCGTCGGCGTCTTTTACGAGGACGTATGCTCTTATCCCGCCGACAACGGCTTTTTTGACCGGATCACGGCGCTCGGGAGCACGAAGACCGTGTTGGCCGGCCACGATCATGTCAACAATTTCATGATCCGCTACCGGGGCGTCAGGCTGATCTACGCGCTGAAGACCGGCGCCGGCTGTTACTGGGATCCGCGTCTGAACGGCGGAACGGTTCTGAGGATCGACGGGCGCGGAGCGGTTTCGGCCGAGCACTGCTTTGTCCCGGTTAACGAATGAGGAAAGAAGACGTCAAACCATGACTGACCGAAGGCGTGTCATCTCCGTCAAAGCCAGCCGCGCCATGATCTTCGCCTGCTGGCTGGTCTATACCGTAGGGTATCTGGCTCGGAATACCTTTCCCGCCTCGATCGTTGCGCTGACGGGGCGGGATCTGCTGTCAGAGAGCAGCGCGGGACTGATCGGCACCTGCTATTTCGTCTGCTACGGGATCGGGCATCTGATCAACGGCATCCTGGCCGACCGGATCTCGCCGTTTTTGATGATCCTGACCGGTCTTTTCGGAACGGCGGCTGCCAATCTGCTCATGACCGTTATCACACCGGATCTGACGCTGATGCTGATCGTCTGGAGTCTGAACGGGTTTTTACAGGCGATGCTGTGGTCGCCCATCATCGGGATCCTCTCCGTGACGATCGCGCCTTCCACCCGCTCCGGTGCGCTGGCCGTGATTTCGACGACCGCGCCGATCGGTACTATCGTGGCTTATCTGGTCACGTCGCTCTGTGCCTACCTCGGAGCCGACTGGGCGGTCCCCTACCGGATCGCGGCGGCGGCCAGCCTCGTCACCGGCCTGGTGTTCCTGTCGGTCGGAAGGTATGCGTTCTCCCGGCAGGAGGATACGCCCGGTGTCGTAGCCGATCCGATTCCCGGATCTCCCGAAGCCGCCGCACAAGCCGGAACTTCCGCGATCGAAGCCGCCGGAACGGCCGGGATCCGATCGGATCCGGCTTCGCCGGTTTCCAGACGGACGCTGCTCGGATTTTTCATCACCTCGGGCGCCTTCTTCTTCCTGATCCCCGTCCTGTTCCACGGGATGCTCAAGGACGGCATCATGACGTGGGTCCCGACGATCTTGCGGGATACCTACGGGACCTCGGAATCTTTCTCGACGCTGCTGACCATTCTGCTGCCGCTGGTCAATCTGATCGGGCCGCTGATCTCTCAGTACGCGTATGAGCACGTTTTCCGGCGCAATCACGCGGCGGCCGGCGCCGTCAGTATGCTGGCGGCCGCGATTCCGGCCGTGCTGCTCATCCGGATCGAAACGCTGCCGCTCACCGTCAGCGTGATCTGCCTCTCGCTGTTTTCGATGATGATGATGGCTTTCAATCATCTGTTTTCGGCCCTGCTGCCGGCGCGGTTCGCTTTCTGCCGCCGTTCTTCGACAGTCTCGGGGATCTTCAATTCGACCATATACGCAGGTTCTGCGCTCTCGACCTACGGATTTGCCAGGATCGCGGAGTATTTCAGCTGGACGGTCACGATCGTCATCTGGCTGGCGATCACGCTGCTGGCGACCGGCGTGCTGGCGGCGCTGATCCGCCCCTGGCGCCGGTTCCTCGACCGGCATCCGGAGGAAATGTAACAAAAAAGCCCGACTGAAAAACAGTCGGGCTTTTTTCGTCAGAACAGGGGCAAAGGGAACCGTGAACGGAAAGCAGAGGATCGCGCGGCGCGTCGTCAATCGGCCTTGTTTTTGTATCCTACGGTCGGCGCCGTGTGCGGGCGTTCCGGAAAACGGGGACGATTTCGGGGAAACGAACGAAAAACCGCTTCTTCCGATTCCTTATTTCCCGATCACTTGTCCTTATCCTATTCTGTCGTCGGGGAGCTCGGACGTCATCCTCAGGGTGACGATCTCAAACGGCTCGATTGCAAACGAAACGCGGTTTTTTTCGATCGCAACGGCTTTCAGACAATCGGGACGGCCGATAAAATCCTGCACGACGGCGCGAAGCGGCGTGAAAGGAAGCGAGACGGATACCGTACGCTTCGGTTTTCCGACCGATTCGTAAACGCGGAGGATATAGGCGTCGCCGTCGCGGTAAAGAGCCGATACGAAGACGGCGCCGTCGTCGGCGCATAGGAAGCTGCCCTGCGCCGGAAGCCGCCGGTCGCCGCGCGCGCCGGGAACTCTTCTCACCGTGACGGGATCCCGGAAGGCAGCGGCCTCCGAGAGGACCGTTTCGGCCGGGACGTCGGGTTCGTCGAGACGGAATCCGTACCGGAAGCAGTGGTCGCCCTTTCCCGTCATCGACAGGGCAGAGACGTGTTCCTTCCAGGAATGAACGCCGTCGAAAGGCCCGCGGTCGATGGAGCTGATCAGCAGATATTCAAGCGTTTCATCGGGGCGATTCCGGATGAAATAACGGTCGCCCTCGCGGTTGGTGAGCGATACCGAGGCGCCGCCGGTGCGATAGAAGGCGACGTTCTTGGCGTAGAACAGCCCCGGACGGAACCGGTGAAAGTCCATCTCGGGAGTGGGCTGTTCGATCGCGTCGTAGTGTTCGGCGTCCAGTTTCTTTTCCTCCATGCCGAACATCACGCCGCCGAAGAGCGGCGCGTCGGGCGGCATCGGGATCCCGGCGACGAGGAGGCCCTCGTGATCCCAGTAGGTGCGCGTCTCAAAGTCGACGCGGCCGCTGTCGCGCAGGAAGGTGATCTTCTGGGTATAGCGGGCGGTCCCGTCGCTGCCGCTCAGGAGTACCTCCCAGACGACCGGGCCGTTCAGCAGGATCCGCTGGGAATCCCACTCGACGCGATGCCGGTCGGTGATCGGTCCGTTCATCAAAACGCCGGCCCGGCTGTTGGTGTGACGGAATTCGATCCGGTTCCAGGGGGCGGTCTGCGCTTCGTTCAGGACGGTCCCGTCCCGGCGGACGATGCGGATCAGATCGCCGCGGCGGAACCGGAAGACGTAGCGTCCGTTGTCGATTTCAAATTCTTCCGGAGCCGGCTGATCGAGCTGCGGGAGGATCCGGTTCAGCAGATCGGGATCGGCGTTCCGCACCGAGAGATCGGCGCCCTCCGCCGTGACGCAGGTATAGCCGACGGGAGGCAGGGTGATCAGACACCGCAGCCTGCACTCCCAGATGTGATCGTAGAACAGCGGCGTTTCGATCTGATACGGGATCTCATGACCGGCGCCGTCGAAGAGCCGGAGCGTTTCAAAACGGTCGGCCGGCACGGTCAGCGTGACCGGCGCCGTTACCGTCTTGTCGTGAGGATTGAAGACGATCGCCACGGTGTTATCCGGGGCGTCGATCCGTTCGGCCAGCGCGTCGATCGCGAGCTCGGCTTTGGCCTCGGCGCTGCTTTCGGCCTGTTTGCCCCATTTTCGAAATTCCTCGTAGTCCCATTCGAAAATATCCTGCGAGGCATGGGCCGAAATCTTCAGGTTGTCCTTCCATTCGGCGTCGAAGGAGGGATACGGTTTTCCGGCCAGGCAGGCGGCGGCCGATGACCACTTTTCTGCCCGCACGATCGCCTCGGCGCCGCCGATGCGGATCTGCAGGAGCCCTTGTTCGCCCGCCCAGGCGCAGTTATAAGCCACATCGCAGGGATCCAGCGAGCCCTCCCATACCGGAAGACGGTCCCGCTGCTGCTCGATGGCCTCGAACGCTTCGCGGGGCGTCGCGAAGCGGAGGACGGAGGGCTGCGTTTCGTTCCAGCGGCGAATGATCTTTGGCAGGTCGATCAGAGCGTTGCCGTTGTGCGAGCGCAGCGGTCGGCTGTCGTCGGAACCGTTTGCCGAGAGGATAACGTCGGTCGCGTTCAGCCCGTGGAAT
>JAEEGL010616717.1_pt1 | contig 12301 bp, 7 predicted proteins | sample 9134231 | NCBI WGS metagenome assembly JAEEGL01 (sample SAMN16246548, study PRJNA631951) | gut metagenome | biome: gut microbiome; feature: rumen; material: fiber-attached | host: Bos | place: Iran: Karaj | collected 2018-10 | reverse complement strand
TTATATTAAAACGAAAGAAATAACCACTTTTTAACTTTGATAAAATATTTTCAAGATAAAATGAATCAAACAAGAGAAGAATTTACTTCCCAATTGAATTTAATCAACCAAAATTATGAAGCAATTTTATCTTCACAAGCCGCTATTATAAATAAAGTCGAAAAAATATCTAACATAGAATTATTCATGAATAAAACAAACGATCAAATAGTGACTCATGAAATCAGAATAAATAATATATCGCAAGACTTCATTAAGGCAGTCCAAAAATATGATAAAATATATCTAGATAACCTTGAACTTCCTGGTTATATAGGAAAATTCGCCAAATTTAAAAATTGCCAAAATTTTTTCGATTTTTTAATAAGAGAAATAGACAAAATAAATCTATATAAAGAAAAGAATAATCTTGATATTAAAAATTATAAAGAACGTTTAGAAAATACCATAAAGTCTTTTAATTTATTATTCAAAAATAACAATGAAGCTCAAATGAAATACATAAAGCAAATAAACGAAAAAAATTTCAGAGAATGCAAAGATATGAATGATGCTTTAAGTAACAGAGTTTGCGATTTGAGAATTGAAAACGCGAAATATTCAATGGATTTAATAAAAAAGTCTGAAGATATGGAAAAAGATTGGAATAAAATATTAGGTATAAAGGATGAAATGCTTGATATGGTTAACGATAAAATAAATGGATTTAGAAAAGTTTTTAATAGTAATACTACTTTGTTTAATGAGTTCAGGAAAGAATATGAAGAATTCAAAATAAAAATAAACGAAATATTCAATTATTTCAAAGAAATTAAAAATATGAATGAAAATTGCAATATCCCTATTTTAAATAATGCTAATATTAATTCGTGTAATAATAATACGGGATGTTATATCAATAGTGCTTTGCCTTCAGAGAAAAAAAATTTTAAACATTTTTCTAAATTTACAAAAAGATCAAAAAGCAAGAATAGTAAACATTTAGAGAAAAAACAATTTATTAAAAGTTTTATGACAATCAATGGCAATAAAAATATTATAGAAAATATTAACAATAATAAAGAAAGTAACAATGGTAGTAGTACTGGCTTAATTCATATAGAATGCATGACCAAAGATAAAAAGAATAAAATATATCAAAATGAAAATCACTTAAAAAAAAGTGCTTATGGAACCAGTAGAGAAGCACGCTCAAGTAAAAGTGTGACAAAAATAGAAATAAACTCGCTAAATAAAGTATATGCTTCTCAGGGCGAATTAAAAAATAATAATAATTTAATTAACAACAATATAATAAATAATGATGATAATAATATTAACATAAAAATAAACGAAGACGAAAATAAACCCGAAGAAATAAATCCCAATAATAATAGTAACAGTCACAGTAAAAGTGAAATGAATCTTCCAAATAAAATAAAAGTAAATAATGAATCAATTAAAGATACATTATATTCCCCAGAAAATATAAATAAAGAAAGTGATAAAATATTAATGAAAATAAATAAAAAATCTAGAAGGTCTTTTGTACCTTCTAGTAAAAGCATAATTTCTAATGAATCAGAAAATTATAATAATTTCAATGATATAAGTAATATAACAAGTAATCATAAAACAGATGATCAAAATATAATGAATAATTCATTATATAGTACTAATTCATTTAATATTAATAATACCAACAAATTCATATTGAATGATAATATCATTGAACAAAATGCCCAAGTGATAAAAGAATTAGCTTCGGAATTGGAGCAAAGTACGAATAAAAAAGACTTGTTGAATTCTAACAAAAAAAAGATAGAAGAAAGTTTCAAAATAAATCGAAGTAAAATATCAAAATTGAATTTAAATAAAACTAGCAATTATAATACTAATGTCATGGATATAACAAATTCTACAGAAAAAACAGATGATCTTAATAATAAACATCTTATGAATAATAATAATATGATGAATAATAATATAAATATAAGCATAAGCGGAACAGCAAATAAAAATAACGTTTCAAATTCTGAAAATGTGAATATTAATTCAATGAATAAAAAAATGGATTTATTCGACAAAAAATTATTTAATTTAGAAACATTACTTAAAGATAAAATAGTTGAAATATTATATCAAATGGAAAAACTCCAAAATTTTTTTAATCTTCAATTTAATAACAGAGTCCCAATATCTTCAAGATTAAAAAATCCTTTATATAATAACCAGAAAGAGACAAATTTCAATTTTAATAATTTTAATATAAACACAACTCCTAATCTTAATCTAGGAAAAAACGAAATTTCCTATGATTATTTAAATAATATAAATAATATGAATAATTTAAACAAAAGAAATTCCCAAGATGATTATTTCGTAGGATGTTCTGTGAAAAGATTAGCACCTATAATAGAAATAGATGTTAATAATTTACAATTTTCTCCTTCACCTGCGAGGCAATATAAAATATTCAGCTCAAGGAAAAAAGAAAGCAGAAATAAATTTAATAAAACTGCATTTACTTCTAATTTTAAAGATATCAAAATTAAAAGAAATGATAATAAGGAAAATATAAGACCTTGTTATACTAATATTGATGGGCTTAATCCGAATAATAATAATGGAATACAAATAAGACTTTTTGGAAAAGGAGGAAACCTGACTGGAACGGGAGTCAATAAATGGATTAATTTAAATAAATTGATTAATTATGATAAACCACTTAGGGAAAATAATTCGAATACTGCTCTTGTTTAAAATTATATATCGAACAAAATCGAAATGGTAATTCTATCGAATTATTATTATTTTATTTTTTTTAATTATATTTTATTATTTTATTTAATGTTTAATAAATATGAATATAATTTTTTCATATTTAATTTAATTTGCTCAATGGGGATTGGGGATTGGGGATTGGGGATTGGGGATTGGGCCCAATCCCCAATCCCCATAAAGTAACTTTTAAATATTAAACTTTTAACATAAATTTTTTGTTTTTAATAAATTTATATTTATTAGGTTAAAAGAAGATATCCTTTATTTAAAACTGATAATGAAAGTATTGAAAATTTAAAAGACAAAGAGAAATTATATACACAACATAACTTCATAAAAAAATAAAAGTTTTTATATATTTGTTGCAAATTGAGATATTATTTAAGATTAAATTAAATTTATTATAAAATGAACCTTTGATAAATTAAACATTACCATACATTTTAAAAAATAAAATATTTCAAGATATTATATTTAAATATATATTAAAAATATAATTTAAATATCAATTTTATCTTTCTGAAAAAAATATTATTAATAAAAACTACTATATAATTTAATAAACCTGAAAACCAAAAAATAACTGAAAAAATTAAAAAATAAACCAAAAAAAAACAATTAAAAAACTAAAAATAAAACACATACCAAAAAATTATTTAACTTTCATTTTTTTTTTCATATTATTCCTAATTTTCCTTTCTTCCCGATTAAATTTTTCCATAATCACTTTCCATTCTTGTGCAATATCCTGATATAAAATTCTTTCATTTTCATCTTTAGCACAATAAAAAGATCTATATAACCAAATTAAATCTTCTCTATATCTTCCATCAGAAGGTAAACTATTTTTAACAGGTTTAATATATTCAGGATTTTGTTTATCAATATCCCACATAATATTATCATTAATAATTAACTTATTTAACCAACTTCCTTTTATTTTAGATATTATATTATAATGTTTATTATTAAATTTATATTTCTTTGCAAATTCCCATTCTTTATCATGTTCAAATTTAAAATTTTTAGGATAATTAAATTCAAATATTTCACCGTAAATTATATCAAATTTTTTTTTATTTTCAAAAAATTTAACAATACCTCTTAATTTATTTTTAACATCAATAAGATTCATATAACCTTCTAATAAATTAGATCTATTTTTATCAGAAGCAGCATTTAAAAATTTAACTTTAGGAATAGAATAAGTAATAATTTGATTAATTAAAGGAAATTCAACATGAACAGGACCTTTTTGAACAACATAAACGGTGTTACCAAAATTTTCAGAAACAACAGAAAAAGCAAAATAACCATGAATTTTATATATATTATTATATATAATATAAAATCTCATTGCTAAAGGAGAATGTGTTACTTGTTCAACATATATTTTTCCTCCATTTGGAAATTCTCCTTGAAAAGTTTCTCCTAAAAAAGGATTAAAAGGTTTTAATTGTTGTGCTGGAATATATAAACCTGAAAATGCAAATGTTAAAACTAAATTAAATCTTTCTATATTATTTAAATTTTTATTTGATGCTGGAATTAAATATTTATTGGCATAAGAAAATATATTAGTTACTCTTTCTATTAAAGTTTTTGGTTCAAACATTTTTATTTTTAAACTTATATGATGTCCAAAAGGTACTTTTAATATTTGCCAAATCATATCTTTTAATAAACCAGAATATTTTGCTAAAATATTTTTATCTGTTACTACTAAACCTAATTTATCATCTAATTTAATTCCTTTATAAAGTCCTTCTTTTGAATAATCTGGTTCTTTTCTTAAATTTTCTGAAGAAATAAATCTTGGAGAAGGTAAAATTAAATTATTATTTTTTTCATTATATATAATCATTTTAGTTCCATAAAAAAAAGAAAAAGGATGTAATTTACTAATTGAATAAATATATGAATTTGTAGAAGATATTTTAATTCCATTTTTAAATTCTATTTTATTTGTATCATTTGTATCAATTGTACTTTTTCTTGATTTTGTAACTATTCCTTCATTATATAATTTAGATAGAAATTCAATTGATAATTTCCTTGTTTTTAATATTGGTAAATTTTTATCTTTTATTTCTCCTAATGAATTATAATCATCATCATCATCATCTGATTCTATTTCATTTAAATTTATTTTTATTTTTTTCTCTTTTTCTAAATTTTCTTCAAAATTTTTAAATTCTAATTCATTCATATTTTTCATATTCTTTTCACTTAAATGTGTTGTTATTTTTTTTAAATAGACCGAATCTATTTCTTTAGGTTGATAAATATCACCTTTTAATTTTTTTAAATTTTTAATTTTCTTATTTGAAAAAACTTCGTTTTCATTAGTTATTGGTATTTTTAAATTCATTAATGACATCATTAAAATTAAAAATATTTATTTTTATTTAATTAAATTTTTAATAATTAATATTTTCTTATATTAAATTTGATAAACTTTTTAATTTATAAAAAATAAATTTTTAATTATAATAATTCATTATATCAATTATTTTTTTTAAACTCATAAAATTAATGTAAAAAAAAAATATAATTATCCTAAAATATTTCTATTTATAAAAGTAACAAACATTAAAATTATTTTTTATTATCATTAATTGTAATAGTTTCACTTAAAAAAATATTTCTTTCATTTTCTCTAATTTTACTTTCTAAAATTCTTTTTTGAATAGGACTTAAAATATTATTATTTTTATTTGTATTAATATTATTAGAAAAACTTCTTATTTTTTCAGTAAAAAAAGAAGGCAAAGCAAAATTTTCAATTGATTTAATAAATTCTAATTTTTTTTTAATAAAATTTATTTTTTTTTGAGTCAATTTATCTATATAATAATTTTTAGTCATTTCCTTATTTTCAATTCTTTTTAAATTTTCTTTTTCTGTTATTTTTTTATATTCTTTTTCATTTTCAGAATATTTAATATTTAATAAATTATTTATTGAATTTGGTTTTTTTTTCCATAAATTCATTTTTGGAATTTTAAAAATTTTATTATAATATTTTAAATCTTTTGGATTTATTTTTTTCATGTTATTTATTTTTTCAAATGATTTTTCTGTTGTTATTGTTGGAAAATATGATAAATTATATGAAGGAAAACTTTCAGTTTGAATTAATTTATTATTTCTTGAACTTTCATTTCTATATATAGTAATTAAAGAATTTTTTTGTATTATGATATTTTTTTTATTAAAAAAAGAAGGATCATTATAATTATATTGCATTTTTGGTAAATTAATAAATTCAGCACTTTTATTTTTATTAGTTTTTATTTTTTTCATAATTTTACAAAATTTCAAAGAACTAAAATTCTTATTATACATAATATAAATAATAATAATAAAAAACTAATTAAAAAAAAATATGTTAAAAATAAAATATATTTTTATTAGAAAAGAAAATGCTTCAACCAAATGAATTTGATTTTCTAAATTTTTCTAAAGATAAAAATATGAAAAAGCACTTAAAAGATGAAATAATCTATTATAGTGACAGAATAAAAAAGACGAATGACAAAGGGAAAGTTCAAGATAGAAATATAATAATAACAGATAAAGCAATCTATAATTTTAAAGATACAACATTTAGAAGAAGAATACCATTAAATTCATTAATAGCAATAACAGTTTCAAGTTCTTTTGATGAATTTATAATTCATTTTGCAGATGATGAATATGATTATCATTATCAAACTCCAAAAAAAAAAAAAATAATAGAAATAATATCAGAATGTTATTATATAGAAAAAAAAAGTGAATTTGAATTATATGTAATTCCAAATAAATTAAAAGAATATATTACAACTAAAAAAGATAAAAAAAATAATAAAAATTTTTCTAAAAAGCCTAATTTTGGTTTAATGGATATTCAAGAATATATTTATGGAATGAAAAGAGAAACAATTCCTTTAGTTGATAGACAAACAATATTTATTGATAATAAAATTCTAAATTCAAAAGTAGATTTATCTAATTTTGAAATAATAAAAATAATAGGAAGAGGAAGTTTAGGAAAAATATTATTAGCAGATTATAAAAAATCAAATGATTTTTATGCAATTAAAGTAATTAGAAAAGATCAAATATTAAGTGATGATTTAATAGATAATATTTTATTAGAAAAACAAATATTAACATTTGCAAGAAATGAATTTATATTAAATTTATCATTTTTTTTTCAAAATAAAGAAAGAATATATTTTATTACTCCATTTTTGAAAGGAGGAGATTTATATAATTTATTAAAGAAAAAGCATCATTTAGATGAATATACAGTAAAATTTTATACATGTCAAATAGCAATGGCATTAGAATATTTACATTCTCAGCAAATAATATATAGAGATTTAAAGCCAGAAAATATATTAATTAATGATGATGGATATTTAAAATTATGTGATTTTGGAGGATGTGTTCATATGTATAAAAATAATAAAGAATATGTTTTAACCGGAAGTCCTTTTTATTTTTCTCCAGAAATGATAAATTTTGAAGGATATAATTTATTAACTGATTGGTGGAGTTTTGGTATTTTAATTTATGAATTATTATATGGGAAACCTCCTTTTTTTAGTAATGATAAGTATAGATTATATGAATTAATTTGTAATGGAGAAATTATTTTTCCTGAGTATTATTTTGATGATGATAATAATAAAATTAACTATAATGTTAGTAATGAAGCTAAAGATATAATTATTAAATTATTATCTAAAAAAAATGTTAGAATTGGAAAAAATGGATTTGAAGAAATTCAAAATCATAGTTTTTTTGCTAATTTGAATTTTGAAAATATTATGGGAAAAAAATTTAATGCTAATTATAAACCTATTGTTCAAGGAAAAAAAGATTTAAGTAATTTTAATGAAGAATATTTAAATATGGATATTAATGATAGTCCTATTGAAGATTGGATTGGAAAATATGATAATTATTTTTATGAATTTGATGTTAAAGAATAATTTTCAACTTTATTTATTAGTTTTATTATTATTTTGAACTTTAAAATTATTTAAATTAAAATTTAATTATTGAAATAATTTATAACTTTTTTTTTATTTTTTACTTTTATTATATAAATAAATAATTTAAATTAAGAATAATGTAAAGATATATATATATAAAATAAATAAGTTATTATTTTTCTAATTAATTAAAATGAAATTTTTTTTTAAATTGAGATAAAGTTAAACCATTAGTAAACATTAATTTACCATTTCCACTTTTAGAAAAATTACTGTCTGACATTCTATATTTTTTTCTTGTAAATTTACATTGATTCATAATAGCTTTACTTAAATTTTCTAAATCACTTTTTCTATATTCAATACCATCAATTTTATATTTTTCTTCAGTTTTTTTTATTAAAATATCTTCTTCATCTTCTTCTTCATTTTCTTTTAAATCTTCTTTTTTATTTTCATTTACTAAGGGAGAAAAAATTTTATGTTTCTTTTTTTCAAAAGCTAATTTTTTTAACATATTTAATTTCTTTTTTTCATTGTTTGATAAAATTGCTTTGTTTTTATTTATTCCTTTAACAAATATATCAATATTATTTAAAGAATCAAATGAATTTATTTCTTCTTCATCTTCAATTTCTTTTTCTTTTTCTTTATTTATTTCATTATATAATTTTATAACATCTGAAAAATCAAAATTTTTATTATTATTTTTCTCATTATTATTTGTATGATTAAAATTATCATAAGAATTATAATTATAATCTTCAATTTCTGATTTTTCACTTCTTGGATTTTTTAATTTTAATTTTAATTTACTTCTATTTTTAATTAAAGAATTATTATTAAAAGAATTAGAATTACTTTTAAAATAAGATTGATTTGGTAAAAAACAAGTATTTTTAAAAAGAGAATAATTTTCAACAGCATTAAAATAAGTTTTATGATATAATTCAGGATATAAATCTTTAGCTTTTGAATTATCAACTTTATGATTTTTTTTTAAAGTATATAAATCAAATTTTTTTCTTTTTCTTATTTTATTTTTATTTTCTTTAATTAAATCTTCATAATAATCTTTATTTAAGTCAATAACATCTTCAGGAAAATTTTTATTAGTTTCAACTTTAGGTTTAAAACCCATTTTATTTAATTGTGTATCTACAATTTTTTTACTATTAACATTTAAATTATTTGGAATATGACCTAAATCATTATAAATTCTTTCTAAATCACTTCTTGGCGTATATTTCATGTGAGGTTGAATTATATTATAATAATAATTATAATCATTTTCATTATTAGCAAATTTTTTTTTTTTTTCAAAAGATAATGATTTTATGTAATTATTATTTAAAATTATTCTTTTATTCTTTTCATTAATTGAATCTGATTTATTTGTTATTGAATTTATATTATTTTTATCATTTTTATTTTCATATGAATTTATTATTTCTTTGTTTTTGTATTTCTTTTTTAAATTAAATCTTTTTGGAAATAATATTTTACCACTTTCTTCAATTAATAATTTTTCTCTTGTTGTTAAAAATGATTTTGGATTATCTCTTAATTTTATTGGTTTTTCTGCCATTTGATATATAAAATTTATTATTCTATTTTCATAATTTGATGTATATTTCATTAAATTTTTATCATGAATTTCTTTTAATTTTTTTTGCTTTTCTTCTTCTTTTTTAGCTTCAAGTAATTTTTGCCTTATTTTTAAGTCTTTGAAATAGTTATACATTTATTTTTTATTTTAACTAATTTTTATTTTTTTTCAATAAACAAAAAAAAAAAATAAAATAAATACAAAAAATTTTTGTGTGCAACATATCAAATAAATACAAAAGAAATAAATAATTAAAATATTTTATAAATATATCTAAATTCGTGAATCATTTAATTTCACAAATCAAAAATTACAAATTCATATTTACATATTAAATTCTTTATTATATTTTAATAACAAACATTAATATTAAAAGGGAAATCTTTCGAAAATATATTGATCAAGTATTTTATTTTTAACATTTCTAATTTCATCTCTCCAATTTTTTTTTAAAAAATTTGTAAAAATTAATTGATTTTTCTTATTATTAATATTCATATTAGAATTATTTCCTAAAATTATATTTTCAGAATCAGAAAATAAATTTTGGTAATTTTCAAATGATATATTTAAATGATCATTAGTAAAAGAATTATTTGTAATTATGTTTTCTTCATATTTGAAATATGAATTAAATGGTTTTAAAATTATATTTCCATTTTGAATTGTTACAACTAATTTTGGAGAGGAATCCATAATTTAAAATTAACAGAATTATTTTTTGATTTAAAATATTATTTTTAATTTTAATGGTTATTTATTATAATTTTTAATTACTGATAAAAAATTTATAATTAATTATTTTAAGTAATAATTTTTTTTTAAAATCTTATTAAAATTTCATAGTCATCAATGAATTAAAATTAAGTCTGAATCAATAAATTATAAGAAATAAAATTTAAAATATTAAAGAAATTAAATTTCAAGAAAATTAAGTTCAGAGAAGAAAAATAATCAAAAATTAAAATTATTATCAATTATTTTTACGTACAAAAAGAACAATCCTTCTTTTCTATTATTTATGATTCATCCAAACCATTTAAGCATTAATTATTGTAATATATTTAATCTTTTTTACTATAAATATTTTCATTAAAAAATTCTATATTCTTTGGTGTTTGAAAAAAATTCTTTTATTTTTTAATTTAAATTTAAACTTTTCATTTTTTTTTTCTTGTTTTTCCCAAAAATCCTTATTTATCATATATTAAAACAAAAAAATCCCTTTTTTAATTTATTAAATAAATTAAATTTTCCTTAACATTTTATATAAATATAAAAATTAATATTTTAAATGTCCACAGCTTAAAATTTTTTTTCTATTAGTGTTAATAATTAAATTGTTATGGGATTGGGAATTAAGATTTTTTTGATATAAATTATTAGAAGAAGCATAATTTTTTCTTCCAATTAAATTATTTTTCTTTCTCTCAGTATTTAATTTTACTTTAACTTTTTTAATAGGAGGAAAAACATTCTTTTTTAAATTTAAATTATTAAAAAATTTAAATTGTTTTAAAGCTTCATAAGTATGACTTAAAAGTTTTTGTTTTGGTTTTTCATATTTATTTTCATTTATTATAGTATGAAAATAATGTTGATTATCATTTGGAATTTCTTTTCTAATTTTATTAACTTCTATAATATATTCTTGTTTTTTTTGAGTCATTTTATAAATAATATTATTAACAAATTCATCATATTTTTTTTCATTTTCATCAACAGTTCTATATGTCAAGTTTGTTTTATGTCTATTTTGATTTCTAGATCTACTAAAATTATTATTTAAATTAAGGTTTTTTAAATCACTTGATAATTTTTTATTGTTTGAATTTAATGATTTTTTTAATTTCCTATTTTCTTTCTTTTGAAAATTTTGTCTTGCTATTTGTACAATATTTAAAGGAATGTGTTGTCCAGTTTCTTTTTTTGGAATTGGTTCATCTAAAAAATCTAAAGTATTTGATCTTCTTTTATTTTTTTCAATTTCTTCTTTTATATTATGTTTAAATAAAGCTCTTGAAGATATTTTCATTTTCGTTTTCATTTTTATTTAATATTTCAAAAGGAAATTAAAAAAAATAAAATTTATTAAGTTCTAAAAATAATTAAATATAATAATAAAAACAATCAGAAATAAAGTTTTTTTAACATAAATTTTTTTATTTATTTTAAAATTATTAACTTACATTTTTTCTTTATTTATATCTTGTTTACTATTATTATTATTATTATTTTCATTATCACCAAAACTAATACTTAAATCACTGTTATTTTTTTTTAATTGAATAGTATTATCAAAAAGAAAAGCAGAAGAGGAAATTTTTTCTTTTAAATTAATGGTATTTTTAAAAATAGTAGAAGTCATTTTTCCTTCATAAGCTCTTAATCCATTCTGACTATCATATCTTAATAATTTTTTATGAAAAGTAAAATAATTATCATCAGCAATTCCTTTTTGAATAATTAAATCTTTTATTTTTTCAGTAACAAGATATATTTTTAATGACTCAGCTAAATCAGTATATTTTCTTTTTTCTTTCATTAAAAATTCCATTTCTTCTTTAGATTTCTTATATTTATTATTATATCCACAAACATATATTTTTATTATATCAAATGTATTTATTCTTCTAAAACTAAATTCTTTTATTGATTTGGTTTTAATTATTGTTTGACTTATACTTTTTCTTTTTACATTTTTTACATTTTTTAATAGTGGAACAGGATTAAATTTTACGTTTTTTAAATTTGAACGTCTTCTATTTATTAATTCATCATCTTTCTTTTTTTTATAAGATAAATATTTTGGTTTATAATCAAATAAAACATTTACAATTTCAATATCCATTAATCTTAATTGAGGAAAATATAATATAAAATAAGCAATAAAACATTGAACATAAAATATTCCATACACACTTGCTCCAACTTCTTGTAT
>JAEEGL016663338.1_pt1 | contig 12302 bp, 10 predicted proteins | sample 9134231 | NCBI WGS metagenome assembly JAEEGL01 (sample SAMN16246548, study PRJNA631951) | gut metagenome | biome: gut microbiome; feature: rumen; material: fiber-attached | host: Bos | place: Iran: Karaj | collected 2018-10 | reverse complement strand
GTGTGCCGTACTTCGAAGTCATCTCAAAGAGAAGTCTGTTGTTCTCTGTATCAGACCAGTCAAAGTCTCTTGTGATGGAATATGTAGGGATCGGATACTGGAATCCGCGTCCGTTGGCATCGCCCTCAATCATGGTCTCGATGAATGCCTTATTGACCATATCCATCTCTTTCTTGCAATCCTTGTAGCAGAAATCCTGCTCCTCTCCGCCTACTATAGCCGGAAGTTCAGCCAGATCGGCCGGAACGGTCCAATCCAATGTGATGTTGGAGAACGGTGCCTGAGTACCCCAACGGCTGGGAGTATTGACTCCATATACAAAAGATTCTATGCACTTCTTGACTTCCTTGTAACTCAAGTTATCTACCTTAACAAAAGGAGCAAGATAAGTATCAAAAGACGAGAATGCCTGAGCGCCTGCCCACTCATTCTGCATGATGCCGAGGAAATTCACCATCTGATTGCACAAAACGGAAAGATGTGCCGCAGGAGCTGACGTGATCTTGCCTGTGATACCACCCAATCCTTCCTTGATGAGCTGCTTGAGTGACCATCCGGCACAGTATCCGGTAAGCATGGACAGATCATGAATATGTATGTCTGCATTGCGGTGTGCTTTGGCTATCTCTTCATCATATATCTCTGACAGCCAGTAATTGGCAGTAACGGCACCTGAATTGCTCAGGATAAGACCTCCTACCGAATATGTAACTGTAGAATTCTCCTTAACTCTCCAGTCCTCGACCTTGACGTAGTTATTCACCACATCCTTATAATCAAGTATGGTCGACTTCATGGTACGAAGCTTCTCTCTCTGCTTACGATATAGAATATAAGCCTTGGCAGCCTCGGTATAACCGGCCTGCTCCAATGTCTTCTCGACACTGTCCTGAATGTCTTCCACCTGAATCTTGTTGTCCTGAACCTTAGACTGGAAATCAGCCGTGACTCTTAAAGATAAAAGATCGATCACATCGTTGCTGTACTGTACATCTGTCGCATTGAATGCCTTGATGATAGCATCGCTGATCTTGGCTAAAGCAAAATCTGTCTCTTCCCCATCCCTCTTAATAACCTGAAACATGAAACTCTCCAATTCCTCTTTTTCTTTACTGTGTTCCCTATAAACTACAGGTAGTCAATTTGCCCACCAGACTAATAATACACTAGCGAAGAACATAAGTCAACATAAAACACAAGATATTGTGCCCGCATTTGTCCGATAACATAACATATTGTGTTTTTTGACTCACTGACTCAATGGGTAAAAAAAGCCCGTTTATCAAGGATTCTCATGATAAACGGGTCTTAACAAAGTCGACATAACAAATTTTAAAAATTTTTAAAACAACCACATCGGATATGGAAAACCACATCATCTTGTGGAAAGAAATATATCCTCTCTCTGTGCATCGGCATCATCCGGATACTTGCGCAGATATTCCTGCATAAGCGATGCAGCCTGCGAAAAATCGCCCATATACTCATTGGCAACTATCTCGTTGTACGATAGGATCTGGTCCATTCCGCTGCCACCGATACTTCCTGCCGCAGCAAAAGCATCTCTGGCCCCGGTATATTCTCCGGATTTAAGCCTGCTTAAGCCGAGCTGATTGTATATCATGGCGGATTCGGGGTGCCTTGTCAGATAGTTCTGATATGTGCTGGTAGCGTAATTGTAATCTCCAAGCATCTCATAAGTCTTGCCGAGGAAGAGGATAGTATTCTGGTCATCATCGTCCCTTGCCTCTTCAAAATATACCTTGGCATCCTCATAATCTTCCATATAGAAGTATATACGTCCTTTATCAAACTTGGAAAGTTTCTTCTCCTTCTCAAAAAGGAAGTCCTCAAGATACTTGCGTCCCTCAGACTCATACGAAGCTTCAGAGAGCCTTCCGGCTATCTCTATACGAAGATCATAATTATCCGGAGCATATTTGATCGCCTTTTCAAAGTCTGCCACAGCCGGATCATGCTGCCCCAAAAGCAGATAATCGCACCCTCTTCTGTAAAGTGCCACCACATCCTTATCACGAAGGCCTAAGATGGCGGAATATGTCTCCACCGCCTGCTCGTAATCCTTCATATGCTCATAAGTATCGGCCAGATAATAGTTGGTGTCAAAGTCAAGCTCATCCACCTTCCAGTCACTGTATGAAAGCACTTCCGTAAAAGAATTAAGGGCATCTTCGTATTGCGCAAGCCCCAGTGATGCTATTCCTCTGGTACGGGCTATCATGACCGGATCTTCTCCGGCTTCTTCGGCTTCATTAAGAGTATCAAGCGCCGCAGCATAATCCAGTTCTTCTATCTGGCTTATCGCAGTAGCCGTCAGTTCCTTTGATGAACCCAGACTGCATCCCGTAAGCATGGTCACACCCATGATAAGTGCCGCACAATATGAAGCTGTCTTACATACTCTCCCTAATATCATCCTTATCCTCTGTTTTGCTTAGCTACTACGCTGTCTCCGCCAAACTGTACACGTAACTTGGGCTTTTCGATCTTACCCGTGGGATTACGTGGGATATCTTCAAATACAACATGACGCGGTCTTTTATATCTGGGAAGCTTCATGCAGAATTCATCTATCTCTTCCTTAGTGCATTCCATACCTTCCTTGATCTCTATTATAGCCATGGTGGCGTCACCGAGTCTCTCATCCGGAACACCGATAACGGCCACGTCCTTGACCTTGTCATATGCCCTGATAAAATTCTCTATCTGTACCGGGTAAATATTCTCTCCACCCGAGATGACCACATCCTTCTTACGGTCTACAAGGAAGATAAATCCATCCTCGTCCTCCATGGCCATGTCACCGGTAAGGAGCCATTCTCCCTTAAGGACCTCATCCGTAGCCGCCTTGTCATTATAGTAGCATGTCATGACACCGGGGCCTGCAACGCAGAGTTCTCCGACCTCGCCCTGAGGTACGATGTCACCCTTTTCATCTATGATCTTGGTCTTCCAGCCGAAACCTGCCTTACCGATGGCTCCGACCTTATGTATATTCTCTACTCCGAGATGTACGGCGCCGGGTCCTATGGACTCACTCAAGCCGTAGTTGGTATCATACTGATGGTTCGGGAACTGCTTCTTCCATCTGGCGATCAGACTCGGAGGAACCGGCTGAGCTCCAATATGCATGAGCCTCCACTGATCAAGATGATACTTGCTTATATCCACATCTCCTCTGTCTATCGCATCCAGAATATCCTGTGCCCACGGAACCAAAAGCCACACTATCGTACATCCTTCAGATGAAACTGCTTCAAGAACATGCTTGGGCTTGGTACCCTTCAAAAGTACAGCCTTGCCTCCCACGAGGAAACTTCCGAACCAGTGCATCTTGGCGCCCGTGTGATACAGAGGCGGTATGCATAGGAATACATCATCCTTGGTCTGTCCGTGATGAGCCTGCTCTACGCGGCATGCATGCATAAGACTTTCATGATTGTGAAGGATTGCCTTCGGAAAACCTGTGGTGCCCGAAGAAAAATAGATAGCCGCATCGTCTTCATCCGTAAGCTTGATCTGAGGCGACTGACTCGAACTGTTGGCTGTAAGTTCCGCATAGTCTTCAGCGAATGTGGGGCAGTTGGCACCTACATAAAATAGCAGGCGGTTCTTGGAGATGTTATCAGCGATCTCTTCTATTCGGCCGATAAACTCGGGTCCGAACACAAGTATATCCACTTCCGCAAGATTGAGACAGTATTCTATCTCATCCGGCGCATATCTGAAATTGAGCGGCACCGCTATGGCACCGGTCTTAAGTATTCCGAAATATATGGGCAGCCACTCAAGACAATTCATTAAGAGTATGGCTACCTTATCGCCCTTCTTCACTCCTCTTGATATGAGCATGTTGGCGAATCTGTTGGCCTTTTCATTGAAGACATTCCATGTGATCTCTCTTCTGTAATGTGCCACATGTGCAGGCTCGGTAAGTTCGTATTCCTTCCAGGTAACACGCCTGGTCTCCTGAATCTCAGGATTGATCTCCACAAGGCATATGTCATCTCCGTATTCCCTGCAGTTCTTTTCAAGTATTTCTGTAATAGGCATATATTTATTCCTTTCAGAGTATTATTCGACTACGCAATTTTATCATTTCACAGGTCATTATTCAATAGCCGTGGGCATTCTGCGGCCCACTTAAAATCCCCTCGCTCATATGACCTTAAGCACATCAACTGTATGGGCCGCAGCGCCTATAAGATCATGACGTTCCGCTATCGATGCCACATAGTCCACATATCTGTCAAACTCTTCATCGCTTAGTTTTTTAAGAGTCTTCCTTATATAATTGGTAGGACCATCCGGTGAAAAAAGTATTTCTCTCTTAAGCCCGCCATCGCGCATCAGTCTGTCAATATCTTCGATTCGCACATAATCATAGATGTCCTCTTCATGGGATATCGTATGATAATCGTCGGTAAATCTGCCTGCCTGCAGGCATTCGCTCAAATGCCCCTCATTGAGCGCATAAGTGACCACGGCATATTCATTCATGCAGTACCCTACGAATATCACTCCGCCCGTGCGCATGACCCTTATCGTTTCTTTAAGTGCTTTAAGTTTATCTTCATGTGAAAAAAGATGATACATGGGACCAAGCATTAACGCAATGTCATAATACCCATTGGAAACACCATGCATGTCCCTTGCATCCCTCTGCATACACTTTATCCTGTCAGACTTGGCCTTCATTCGCGAGAGGTTGTGCTTGACGGGCTCAACAGCACAGACTTCCAGTCCTTCATCTGCAAGAGGCACCGCATATCTCCCTGTCCCGGCCCCGATATCGATAAGTCTAAGCGGCCTGTCGGTGATATCCCCACGCATCTGTTCCATAAAGCGATGAACATAGCGCATCGTAACGATGAACTCCACCTGTCCGTGCCTTGAATCAAAGCGCTTTTCTTCATTAAATTTGCCGTAATATTCTTCAAGATAATTCATATTGAGTTCAGTATATCATTTTTGATTTTTTTGTGCTATAATATTCGGGAAAACAAATCCTGTATGTAATAAATGGGCGCAAACATGCGCATTTACGGAAAGGAACAACATGGCACTGAAAGAGACTAGAAGAAGACGAATAGGACGAAAGAACGGTCCGATCTATTATCTTCCGAGCGATACATTGCCCGATTACGCAGATTATCCGGCTGATATCCGGATGCCGGTCTTTGCATTTAGGATCGACAGCACTAAAAAGAGTTTCTGCGAAGGCACATCCCATAAGCATGATGAATTCGAGCTTTTCTATGTGTCCAAAGGTTCAGTTACCCTGTATACCCAGAACTCTTCGATCCATATATCAGCAGGCCGTGGAGCCGCTATCAGAAGGGGAATCTCACATTTCATCGAGCCCGATCTGATGGAAGGTGCATCACTTGAGATCATTCATTTCCATCACACACTTTTATTCGGCACCGTGGCGGGAGTACTGGCCGGCAGATATCTCCTCGGCATACTTGACAATGCCGATTATGAGATCATCATCTTTGACGATACCCATACTCATTCCGAATACATCCTCAATAAGATGCATGAGATATATGACCTTATGCAGAATGACGTATTCGGCAATGACCTTCACGTAATAGCCAATCTTTACGATATATGGGCCGCCGGTCTGGCCAATTATAAGGCTCTGCCGAGCGTGGCGCTTTCCAGACAGCAGGTTCAGGACAAGAGGCGTATAGCCAGAGCCACCGCTTATATATCCGAACATTACATGGAAGATATCGTATTATCAGAGATCGCGGAGGTCTGCAAGGTATGCAACAGTGAGTGCTGCCGTACCTTCAGACGTGCACTTCATATGTCCCCGATGGACTATATCAACAGATACAGAGTATACACGGCTGCTGAGCTGCTCACCAAGGACAAGAGCAATACTCCGATGTCAGAGATAGCTCTTAAGGTCGGATTCAATTACGCAAGTTATTTCAATAAGACCTTCAAGAGATACTTGGGCGAGACACCTTTGCAATACAGAGCAAAGCATAATGAGAAGTATAAGTCTTCAGATCCCATAGAGAATCTTCGTATCTGACAGATTGCATATCTGATATATATCAACAAGCGGCCGGTCATCATCATGCGGCCGCTTATTTTATTCAATCTATACCCCCAGTTTAAGTCCTGTCTCCTCGGGCAGTCCAAGTTTGATGTTCATACACTGGATGGCCGCTCCCGATGCGCCCTTTCCGAGATTGTCAAAACGGGCCGAGACAAGTATACGGTCTTCGTTACCGGTCACTATGATCTCAACATCATCTCTGCCGTCAAATGCATTTGCACTTAAAAAGCCGTTTAAGGCTTCTTCCCTTTCATATCCGTAAGCTCTTACCTTGATAAACTGTTCGCCCTCGTAGTGAGACGCATACAGATCACGAAGGCTCTCAGGCGTCACGTTTTTTGCAAGGAGATGAGTATAAAGAGGCATGGACACTATCATACCGCAGTAATAATCATCGACAACGGGGGTAAAGAGAGGTTCTCTTGCAAGACCCGATACTGCCTTCATCTCCTTAAGATGCTTATGCATCTGTGAAAGAGCATATTCTCTCGGTGCATACAGATCATTTGCCTTATCATCTGCCTCATACAGGGCTATCGCCTTCTTGCCGGCTCCGGAATATCCCGAAAGAGCCGTGACATACATAGGATAATCCGCATCTGCTACACCATGACTTATCAGAGGATAAGCGATCATATTGAAGCCCGATGCATAACATCCCGGCACTGCTATCCTTTTGCCATTTTTTATCTTATCGCGAAAACTTTTATCCAATTCCGGCAGGCCGTATGCCCATTCGGGAAGAGTCCTGTGTGCAGTGGAAGCATCGATTATCACAGTATGATCATTGTCCGCGTCCACAAGGCTCACCGCCTCTATGGCTGCCGCGTCCGGAAGACACAAAAATGTGATATCTGACTCATTTATGAGTTCTCTTCTCCTGTTCGCGTCCTTACGAAGTTCTGATTCAATATGGAGAAGTTTGACATCATCTCTTTTTTCAAAACGTTCCATTATGCGTAGCCCGGTAGTTCCCTCGCCGCCGTCTATGAATATCTTACATTTATCAGCCATATATCAGTCCTCGCCCATCTTTAAAAGCTTAGCAGCCTGATCCGCCGCTATGCACGCATCTATTATCTCCTGTATATCTCCGTTCATGATCTTGTCTATCTTATACAAAGTAAGGTTGATACGATGATCCGTCACGCGTCCCTGCGGGAAGTTATATGTCCTGATCTTCTCCGAACGGTCTCCCGTACCTATCTGACTTCGTCTTGCCTCAGCCTCGGCATCATGAGCGTTCTGCATCGCAAGGTCATACAGTTTGGTACGAAGCAGGGCGTAAGCCTTGGCCTTATTCTGTATCTGGCTTTTCTCAGTCTGTGAATAGATGACTATTCCGGTGGGTATATGCGTAAGTCTGACAGCCGAATCCGTAGTATTGACGCACTGTCCACCGGCGCCCGACGATCTGCAGACGTCTATACGGATGTCCTTTTCATCTATGACTACGTCGACTTCCTCTGCCTCAGGCATCACGGCTACAGTGATGGTGGATGTATGGATACGTCCGCCTGACTCAGTCTCAGGTACACGCTGTACTCTGTGTACACCGCTCTCATATTTCATGACGGAATATGCGCCCTGACCCGTGATCATGAAAGTCACGCTCTTCATACCGCCGATGCCGATCTCTTCCATCTCCATGGTCTCGACCTTCCACCGTCTGGTCTCGGCATAGTGTACATACATACGATATATCTCAGCCGCAAAAAGTGCCGCCTCGTCTCCGCCTGCACCGGCTCTGATCTCCACGATGACATTCTTATCATCATTGGGGTCCTTGGGAAGCAGCAGAACCTTGAGTTTATTCTCAAGCTCACCGACTCTGTCCTTGGCCTCGCTTAACTCATCCTTAAGCATCTGGCGCATCTCGTCATCTGATTCACCGTCCAAAAGACTTAAGCTGTCCTCTATTGTCTCATTGCACTTCTTATATTCCTTATATGTCTCTACCAAAGGAGTAAGATCCGCCTGTTCCTTCATAAGCGACGTGAATCTCTTCTGATCCGCAGTCACGGTAGGCTCGCTTAACTCATTCATTATCTCTTCGTATCTTCGAAGAATGTCTTCCAACTTATCAAACATGTCTCATTCCTTTTACTACTCTGTCAAGGCCGCCTAAGTCCCTGATCACACTTACATCCTCATATCCGGCTTCCTCAAAAAGCCGGCTCACATCCTCACCCTGGTCATATCCTATCTCCACCATGAGCACACCTTCATTATGCAAAAACGCGGGCGCCTCACTTATTATCCTCCTGTAGAACATAAGTCCGTCAGCCGAACCGTCCAGGGCGATCATGGGTTCATGGTCTTTAACCTCTTCCATGAGCGTAGGGATCACATCACTTCTTATATAAGGAGGATTGGATACAATAAGATCATATTTATCATCCGTTGTCAGCCCCTCAAAGAGATCGCTTTCCAAAAACATGGCATCTATGCCCAAGCGGTCTGCATTAAGGCGTGCCACTTCAAGTGCTCCCCTTGATATATCTGTTCCTGTTCCCGTGCAATCATGCGAATAATGAAGAAGGCTTAACAATATACAGCCGCTTCCGGTACACAGATCCAATATCTTTAAGCCTGACAGTCCAAGTTTCATCCCCTCTTCCACAAGGATCTCGGTATCAAACCTTGGGATCAACACCCTCTCATCCACGGCAAATTCAAGTCCCATGAACTGTGCAGTACCGGTGATGTACTGAACCGGCTTATGATTGATCCTTAAGGACAAAAGTCCATTCAGACGTTCAACATCCTCATCGCTCACATTTTTATCGGGATGGATATATATATCATTTTTAGTAACACCTGTTACATATTCCAAAAGAATGGCCGCATCGCTCGATGCATCGGCTATTTTCTCTTCTCTTAATCGCTCTGTGGCAATATCCAGAAGTTGTCTGACCGTCACGGCTTACTCCTATCACGAGGCTAGAACGAGTCCTCATCAAAGTCAAAGTTCTCTATCAAAAATGCTTTCCAGTCAAATACGGCTTCTACTGACTTAATGGCCACTTCCACCATCTCCTCATCGGGTTCCTTGGTGGTGATCCTCTGAAGCAACAGTCCCGGAGCAGATATAAGATTTACTATGACATTGTCCGTCTTACCCGCAAGCCTTATGAATTCATAAGATATACCGGCAATGACCGGGATAAGCAGCAGCCTTAAGACTATCTTCATGAGGGGATTTTCCACTCTTATGAACATGAACAGAATGATGCTCACTATCATCACAAAGAGCAAAAAACTTGTACCACATCGTTTGTGGAATCTCGAAGATCTCATAACATTGGATACATCAAGTGTATGTCCTCTCTCAAGGCAGTTGATGCACTTATGCTCCGCACCGTGATAGCGGTAAAGTCTGCGGATATCCTTCATAAGTGCGATCACCGATATATATATAAGGAAGATCAGCAGTCTGATGCCGCCCTCGATGATGGCAAGCAATGAGTAATTACGTATATATACCTCCAAAAAAGTAGACAGATAATAGGGGAGCAGTATAAAGAGTCCGACCGCTATCATGACAGAGATAATGATGGTAAATGCCGAAAATACCCTGGCCGACTTATCTCCAAGTGCCTTGTCGAGTTTGGTCTCCTTGGCATCTTCATCCTCATAAAAGGAAGCGGAATGATCCAGAGTCCTTATGCCTAAGATAAGTGAATCTATGAAGTTAAAAATACCTCTGACAAAAGGAAGTTCGGTAAGCTTGCTGCCATGCAGCACTCCATGATATTCCTGCACCTCGACATCTATCTCACCGTCCGGCTTACGGACTGCCACCGCATAGCGCTCCTTATTCTTCATCATCACACCTTCGAGCACGGCCTGTCCACCTATACCCGAATTGCACAGTTTTCGCTTTCTTGCCATATATGTCTGTCCTTTCGATCACATATCACCGCCCGTGTACTATTCACGTCGGCTTGGCTATAAATGTAAAAAAGGTTGAGACCTTATGACCTCAACCTTTAGAATACGTCTTGTACAGTAACTATGCGTTCACGCCATACTTCCTGTTGAACTTATCTATACGTCCGTCAGCTCTTGCAGACTTCTGCTGACCTGTATAGAAAGAATGACACTTACTGCATACTTCCACATGGATCTCAGGCTTGGTAGAGCCTGTCACAAAAGTATTGCCGCAGTTACAGGTAACTGTTGCCTGATAATACTCAGGATGGATTCCTTCTTTCATAACTCACCTCTCTATAATAATGTATGTAATGTTCTCATCCGCTACTGCCCGATTTCCGAACAGCTATATAATAGTAGCACAGTTTTTTTTCTTATGCAAGAAGAAATTTTGCGGATTCTGCGCATTCTGTGTGGAGCGTTTTTGACTTGATCATCAGATCAGGTCAAAAGATCTTCATCTTCTTCATCATCTGCGTGAATTCGATGTTGTTCCTTGTACGTGCGAACAGATCTATTACCTTGTCTGCGGCTTCTTCGGCCTTCATGCCGTTAAAAGCCTTGCGCATCGTGGATACTGCTTCCTGCTCATCATTCGAAAGCAGCAGGTCATCTCTTCTTGTACCAGACTTAAGAATATCTATAGCCGGGAATACTCTTCTCTCAGACAACTTACGGTCGAGTACCATCTCCATATTACCGGTACCCTTGAATTCCTCATATACCACATCATCCATCTTGCTTCCGGTCTCAACAAGTGCCGTAGCTAAAATGGTGAGCGAACCGCCCTCTCTGATATTACGGGCTGCTCCGAAGAATTTCTTGGGCATGTGCAGTGCCGCAGGATCAAGACCACCTGAAAGTGTACGTCCTGAAGGCGGAACCGTAAGGTTATATGCACGAGTAAGTCTTGTGATACTGTCTATTAGGATCATTACATCTTTGCCGTGCTCCACAAGGCGTCTTGCTCTCTCGATCACCATCTCTGATACTCTCTTATGGTGTTCCGGAAGCTCATCAAATGTAGAATATACTACTTCGACATTGGGACCCTCTATAGCCTCCCTTATATCCGTTACTTCCTCGGGACGCTCGTCAATAAGGAGCACTATCAGATGTATCTCGGGATTATTGGCCTTAACTGACTTGGCCACTTCCTTAAGGAGTGTTGTCTTACCTGCCTTCGGAGGCGATACGATCATACCACGCTGACCCTTACCCACGGGGCTTATGATATCCATGATCCTCATGGCAACACTTCCGCCGGGATGCTCAAGTTTGAGCTTCTCATCGGGGAATATGGGAGTCATATCTTCAAAATTGGGGCGTCTCTGTATCTCTTCAGGCGTACATCCGTTGACAGTCTTGACGAACAACAGCGCCGAGAATTTCTCATTCTGTCCTTTAATACGTGTATTACCCGTCACGATATCACCGGTCTTTAATCTGAATCTCTTGATCTGACTCGGTGCCACATATACATCATTATCACCGGGCAGATAATTATTGGATCTGATAAATCCGAATCCATCGGGCATAACCTCAAGTATTCCCGATACAGTCACGCCGCTGTCAAGTTCCTTAAGCGTCTCTTCTTTCTCTCTGCCATCCGCAAGATCTGCATCCGTTACACGCACACTTTTAAGTGCTGCCTTGGCATCATCCGCACCTTCCTTAACTGCGCCGTCACTCTCTACATCCTTAGATGCGGCCTTGGGTGCATTCTTTGCAGCGGTCTTGGTCGCAGGAGCCTCTGTTCCGGGCTCTGTAGCCTGTGTCGCCCCGGCTTCCTTTTCATCAAGTGCGATCATCGCATCGATCAGATCGCCCTTGGTCATCTTGGAAGTCCCCTTAATGCCTCGTGTCTTGGCTATAGCCTTAAGATCAGCGGTTGCCAGTGACTCATACTGTTCTCTTGTCATTTACTACCTCTCTTTGTTATCTCGAAAAAAATACCACTATTACGCTCTATAACAAATCTCTCTTAAGCTTAAATCTCATCGTTGGAAAATGTATCGACCTGATACTTTAGGAAGTTGATGAAAGCTTCACCTATCATTATACACAAAATGTCTAAAAAGAAAAGACCCTTTTTGAAAATACTGATGTACATGCGATAAACATCGACCGCTTTTTGCCCTCTTGTATAAAATGCAGGCCACATATATATGGCCTGCATTTGGTTATTCTGCAATATACCGGCCGATGTTTACCGGCACGAACGGTATGATTGACATCTGTATTTACAATTATCAGATAAGTGCCT
>JAEEGL016331298.1_pt1 | contig 12302 bp, 10 predicted proteins | sample 9134231 | NCBI WGS metagenome assembly JAEEGL01 (sample SAMN16246548, study PRJNA631951) | gut metagenome | biome: gut microbiome; feature: rumen; material: fiber-attached | host: Bos | place: Iran: Karaj | collected 2018-10 | reverse complement strand
GGCGAAGATGGTGACGACGGAGGCGTTGCCGGTGATGGCGACGCAGCCGACGGATTCGCCGTAGGTGGTGTTCGGGCAGCCGCCGAAGATGGCGCCGACCATGGAGCCGATGCCGTCACCAAGCAGCGTGCGGTGCAGACCGGGTTCTTCGAGCAGATCCTTGTCGATGATGGAGGACAGGTTCTTGTGGTCGGCAATGTGCTCGGCAAAGACCACAAACGCAACCGGGATATAGGCCACCGCGATCGTGGCGATGTATTTGCCGTCGATGGCCGACAGGCCCTTCGCCGCGTTCAGGAAGGTGAAATCGGGCACCCACTGCATGTTCTGGAACAGGGAGAAATCAACGATCATCAGGTTTTCGTTGCCGGTCTTCATACCGATAACGGTGAAGATTGCAGCCACCGCGTAGCCCGCAACGATACCGATGATGAACGGAATCAGGCGCGCCATCTTCTTGCCGAAGACGGAGCAGATCATGATGACAAAGAGCGTGACCAGGGCGCAGATAAAGCCGACCCAGCCGTGGGCGTTCATGACGAACGTGCCGCCGTCGCTTTCTGCAAACTTAAGCGCATCGCCGACAGCGTTGCCCGCAAGGGAAAGACCGATGATGGCAACCGTGGGGCCGATGACGACAGCCGGCATCAGCTTGTTGATCCATTTGACGCCTGCGATCTTGACAATGACGGCAATGACCACATAGACAAGGCCGGCGAAGATGGCGCCGAGGATGATGCCCGCATAGCCCGCTTCGGTGGAAACGGCGCCCGCGAACGCGGCAAACATCGAGCCGAGGAAGGCAAACGACGAGCCGAGGAAGACCGGGCTGCTGAATTTGGTGAAGAGCAGATAGACGATCGTGCCGACGCCGGCGCCGAACAGCGCGGCGGACTGGCTCATGCCGTTGCCGACGATGGCGGGCACGGCGATGGTTGCCGCAAGAATGGCAAGCAGCTGCTGGAACGCAAACACGATCAGCTGTCCGAATTTGGGTTTGTCCTTGATTCCGTACACAAGTTTCATTTGAGTACCTCCTGTTTTTTTCTCTTTATCCCCATGCGCCGCAGCGCAGAAAGACCGTTATTGCTTTTCGATTGTGACGCAGGCCGTCTCTTCAAACGGCGGAATCTGCACATAGATGCGCTCCTCGCGCGAGGTGGGAATGTTCTTGCCCACATAGTCCGCGCGGATCGGCAGTTCGCGATGGCCGCGGTCCACCAGAACGGCAAGCTGGATTTTGGCCGGTCTGCCGTGGGCCAGAATCGCGTCGATGGCCGCGCGCACGGTGCGCCCGGTGAACAGCACATCGTCCACGATGACAACGATCCGGTCGCTCACATCGAAGGGAAGCTGCACCTCGTTCAGCTGTGCCTCGCGGGCCCGGTCGTCCCGATAGCGTGTGATGTCGAGCGTGCCGGTCTGGACGTTGGCGCCGAGCTTGGTCAGGTTTTGGGCAATGATCTGCGAAAGCTGCTCGCCGCGGCGTTTGATGCCGACCACGCAGAGATTTTGGGTCGATTCGTTTTTTTCGATAATCTCATGGGCAATCCGCATCAGCGCGCGATCCATCCCGATTGCATCCATCACAACCGACTGCATCCTGCTTTCCTCCTTCGGGCAAGAAAAAAGCCCTGCCGCAAACCGGCAAGACTGCAAGGCGCAGGTAGACCTGCGAAAGCGATGGTTCTTGTCGGTCTCTCCGTACCGCCTTTAAAGAAGTTTTGTTGTGTTTATTATACGATACCGCGGCAAAAATGTAAAGCCTCTTTGCAGCAAAAAAATCAATTTGTGAAAAGTGACAAAAAACCAAAATCGACCGCGGCCAATTTTGTGCGGCCGAAAAAGCCAAAAAGAAAACCCCCGACGGTTGCCGGGAGCCTCATGGCATATGGAAAATCAGCGTCACGCTTTTTTACCGCTGCTTTGATCGTCGTCTTTCTTAAAAAAAGAAATGAGCTTTAAAATAAAATCCAGAACAATCTGAATATAGTTCAAGCCTTTGTCCATGACACAACCTCCTTTGTTGTCTTCTGTCGAAAACCTGTGCGTTTCACACAAGGGAATAGCTTTTCACGATGCCTATTATACCCTTTGCTTTTCATTTTGTCAACAAAAAATTCAAAAAATGTTAAAAAATAAAATTTGCCGGAACAGGAAAACCCCGGCAGCGCTTGCTCCGGGTTCAAAAAGAAGAACACACGCCGGTCCCGTGCAGCGGCGTGTGTTCGGAAAAGCGATTCAGGACTGGGTCGGCGCAGCAGTCTCCTGCGGCCGTTCAAAGAGAATGTTGTCGGCGGGAGAACAGATGTCGATGGCTTCGGACAGCACATGCACCATAACGGTCTGGTGTTCGCCGCCGTATTCGCCGTCCAGCGTCCAGGCAATCGGCGCATCGGCCGTGATCTTGACCTTGCTTGTTTTCAAAAGGATGATGCGCTTGCCGTCATATTCCTTTTTGCGGATCTTGTTGAACAGGGACGGCGCTTCGCTCACCCGCGCCTTGCGCACGAGCAGCACCTCAAAATAGCCGTCGTTGAGCTTGACCTCGTTCTTGTTCAGCCGGAAGATGCCGGAGATCGAGGTAGAGTTGGAAATGGAGCCGAACGAAAAATCACCCTCCATTTCGCCGTCGTCATATTCGATCTTCATATGGGTGGAGCTGATGTTCTTCCATTCCTTGAATACGCCGTTGAGCAGATAGGCAAAATGGCCGAAGATATTCTTCATCCACTGCTTGGTAGCGTAGGAGGAACGGGTAAACGCGCCGAACGCGGCAACATAGGAATAATAGCGGTTGTTGAACAGGCCGATGTCATAGCTGTTGGTGCGGCCGTCACAGATCAGCATAGCCGCCTTTTCAATGTCGCGGGGAATCCCGAGGGTGGAGGCAAGGTCGTTGGTCGTGCCGGTCGGAATATAGCCGATCGGAATCCGGCGCGGCAGATCCATCACGCCGTTGATTGTTTCGTTCAGCGTGCCGTCGCCGCCGCAGCAGACAACGATATCCTTGTCGCCCGCATAGGTCTGCACCAGCTTGGTCGCGTCGCCGTGGCCCTTGGTCTTTTTGATTTCGATTTCAAACGCGTCGGACGGAAAATGGCGGACAATATCCTCCGCACTGCGGCGGGTGCTGTCGGGCCCGGCGCAGGGATTGAAAATCAGAAGGACTTGTTTTCTGTTCTGTTCCATAGGTGAACCTCTCACTTGAGAAAGATGATTTCCATTAGAGTTATATTATACCATCAAACACAAGGATTTGTCAATCTGTTATTTCCGCCGTTTCCGTCCGCGGCACGCCCGGCTTTGAGAGCCACATGGCTTCAAACGGTACGCCGGCCAGCCGTTCGAGCATCTGTCGCTCCTCATCGGTCAGCTTGACCGTTCCGGTTTCGTGCTTTTCGCGGATTTTTTCTTTGAGGAAGGCGTGCTTTTCCCGCGTCAGATCATAGCGCAGGATCATGATGAGCGCCAATGTCAGGAAGCAGATGGGAATCAGCGTGAAGCAAAAGCTGACGCCGAATACAGCGGAGCCGGTCTGCTCGGCGGCGGTCTTTGCCGTGTTATAGCCGAAGGCCGCCAGCAGCTTGCCGATCCCGAAGGCGGCAAAGCCGGAGACGAATTTTTTGATGAATGTGGAAAACGTGGCAATCACACCCTCGCGCCGTTCGCCGGTGATCATCTCGTCCACATCCGTCACATCGGGGAAGATGTTGCTCTGCACGCTCGCCATACCGGCAAGGCCGACGCCGTAGAGGAACTCCACCGCAAAGATGACCGCCTTACTGCCTGTGCCGCGCAAAAGCCAGGCCACCGCCAGCGCCCCGATGGCGACCGGGACGAACACCTTGGCCGGGAGCTGTTTCGATTTGCGAATCGAGAAGAAATAGGCCGGGAAGAACCCAAGCGCCTCGCCGATGCCGGAAACAAGGATCAGCATGGAATAGCTGCTTTCCTGATGGAGCACGGTTTTGAGGAAATAATAGAAGCACTGCGACACAAAGGCCGACGAAAACAGCGTGAAGAAACCGAAGAGGAAATAGCGGCGGAAGATCCGGTTTTGCAGCACCTTTTGATACTGCCCGACGAACGCACGCAGATCCAGCGGCTCGTTGACCTGGTCAAGCGACGAATGCTCGCGCGTGCCGTGATAGGTGAACAGCAGCGGCAGACTCGTCCAAAGGCAGAGCACGGCGCCCATCACGGCAAACCGCGTGCGGTGCTCGGGCGAGAACGTCGGCGTTGTGACCAGTCCGTTGATGCCGCCGAGGATAAGCGCCGCGATGAGATAGGACGAGTAGCTGGCCACGGCGTCCATGATCGTCTTTACGGCGTTGAACTGCGTGCGCAGGTTATAACCCGGCGCCAGCTCCGGCAGCATCGCCGTATGCGGCACACTAATGAAAGTGGACACCGTTTTGTAGAACATGTAGGCGAACACATACCACCACATGGTACGTGCGCTGTTGCCGGCCGCCGAGATGCCGAAGGAATGCCACATCATGAAATAGGCGATAACCGCAAAGGGAACGCCCCATTTCAGATAGGGACGGTGACGGCCGTCCTTGTGGCGCGTACGATCGGTGATGATGCCCATCAGCGGATCGGTAATCGCGTCGATGATACAGGAAAACAGCGCGACCGTACCGTACTGCGAGGTGGAAAGGCCCTCCACGTCGGTCAGAAACGGCAGCAGATAGCTGCCCAGCACATAGGGTCCGCCGCCGGTGAAGAAGATGGCGGAGTTATAGGCGATCATCGGCCGGAGCTTCGTGCCGGGCTCCACACCGATGAGCTTCAGCAGCTTGTTGCCGAATTGCTGCAGCTTCGGAGTCGTTTGCATGGTGCTCTCCCCTTTCGCGGTTTATTGGAACAGATAGCCCACGATGAACAGCTTCTTCGTGGTCACAAGCGACCGCACATCGTGCGGCACGGGCACGGTCTTGGAATTGAACTTGTTGTATTCCACAATCCGGCCGCGGTCTTTGTCGAAGCGTACCATGACGGTATGCAGCGAACCGAACACCCGCCGCCGGTTCCAGAACGAGAGCACGCCGCAGCGGTTCTCCGGCAGCGCGTTGAAAAACGCGTGGTAATCATAGGTCTTTTCATACGGGATGCCGTGCGCTTTGAAATAGCGGTCCAGCACCAGCGGATTGGAGCCGAAAAAGCCGCAAAGCACCGACGACTGCGGATACATTTCCAGGCAGATGTCCGCGAGCGCCTCGTGGCGGCCCAGCAGATGCGCGGCGTTATACAGCGCAATCATCTCGCAGCCGTTCCACGCCATCTGGCAGATTCCGTATTTCATTTTGGCCACCTCACCGGCGCCCTGTCCGTTGATGAACCCGCTTTCGTCGCCGGGCGCATAGGCTTTGTTGTGGATATAGTTGCGCTTTTCCAGCATCGGTTTCCCTCCCCTTTGCTTGCAATCCCGGTTTCATTATAAAAGAGCACGGGGCATTCGTCAACCGAAAGCGCCCAAAAACGGAACTTTTTTCAAACGGCGCTGTCATTTTTAACAAAAACAAAGGCGCAAAATTAGATATTTTGACAGATAGATAGAAAACAATCTTTTTGCTGAAAAAGGCTTGCTGTTTTGAAAAAGTGGTTGTACTATATACACGCAGTCGGGTGAGCAAGCACTCACCGACCGCCTGAAATTCTGACAGTTTCTCATAATGTTTTCTTCGTATTTTCTCCTAATGAAAACCGCTCGGGACTCCCGGGCGGTTTTCATTTTGCGCTTCGCGATCTTCCCGGCGGAAAGGGCCGTTCGCGGTTGCTTTTTGGATGAAAATGATGTATAATCGGAACAGATTTCAAAAAAAGGAGGCGGCGGCCATGCGAAAATCGGGATTGGCGGCGCTCTGCGCCGTGTTGATGCTTTTCCTTTGCGCATGCGGCAGCGCGCACACCCCCGCGCTTGTGGTGGACGGCGTACCGGTTTCGCAAGGGGTCTATACCTGGTTTTTGCGCGATGCCCTGCGCGACGGCAGCCAAAACGAAGCCGGCGCGGCGGCGCTGGCAGAAGCGAACTGCCGCCGGTTGGTCGCGCTGGACAACTACTGCCGCCAACATAAAATCGCCGTGCGCACCGACCTTAAAAGCGCCGCCGCCGAGCACACTCGGGGAGAATGGGCGCTGTTCCGCACGCAGTATCTGGCCCGCGGAATCACAAAGCCGGATCTGACGCGCATTCATACCTTTGAGGCGCAGAAGAAGCAGCTTGTGCAGACGATCTACGGCCCCGGCGGCAAGCACGAGGTGTCCGAAAACGTGCTGCGCGAAAGCTTTGTCAGGCTCTATGTCGGCTTCAGGGCGTTTGAGGGCGCGCGCACAACCCGCGGCGCCGACGGCGAAACAATCCCCCTGGACGAAGCGGCCCAAAAGGATTTGCTCGCGCAGTTTCAAGCGATGGCTGACCGCGCCAACAGCGGCGTCGATCTGGACGCGCTCTATGCCGAATACTGTGAAACGCAGGGCCTGATTGTCACGTCGCCGCTTGCCGTCAGTCTGATGAAAAACGGCGATCCGATGTATGACGACGGCTTCTTCGACGCGGTTCAAAAGCTGGCTTTGGGCCGCACCGGCGTGATTCAAACAGCCGGCAGCGTCTATCTGCTGCAGCGCGTGGCGATCGACAAAAGCGACGAGGACGCCTTCGCCGCCCGGCGCGACGAGGTGCTCTGGCACGAAAAGCTGCCGGCGGTCGAGCGCTATGTTGCAAAGCTCGGCGAAAAAACCGTCCTGCAGGAATAATTGCCCTGTCGGCGCTTGACGAAGGCGAAAAAACCTGCTATGATTTGACCATACTGTTTAAAAATGACCAGAATGAAAAACAACGGAGGTTCTTCCATGACGATTTTTGATATTCTGCAGTTCTTCGGCGGCGTGGCCATGCTCCTGTTCGGCATGCGGCTGATGAGCGATATGCTGGAAAAGAAAGCCGGCGGCGTGCTCTCCGGCATGCTGTCGAAATTCACCGACAACAAGCTGCGCGGCTGCGCGTTCGGCGCGCTGCTGACCGCCGTGGTACAGTCGTCCTCGGCCATGACCGTTATGGTCGTCGGTCTCGTCAACGGCGCCGTGCTGACGCTGTCGCAGGCGATTCCGCTGATCATCGGCGCCAATGTGGGCACCACGGCCACTGTCTGGCTGCTCTCACTGACCGGCATGCAGAGCGACCTTGTCTTTTTGCAGTTTTTAAAGCCGACCTCCTTTGTGCCGGTGCTCGCGCTCATCGGCGTGGTTTTGCTTTTGTTCGTGCGCGACCAGCGCAAAAAGGATGTCGGCACGATCCTGCTTTCGTTCTCCGTTTTGATGTACGGCATGATCTTTGCCGCCGACGCGCTGGCGCCTTTGGGCGGCATGGAGCAGGTGCGCCAGATCTTCCTTGCGCTGGAAAACCCGCTGCTCGGCCTTCTGGCCGGTCTTGCGCTGACGGCGCTTTTGCAGTCGTCCGCCGCGGGCCTCGGTATTTTGCAGGCGTTGTCTTTGACCGGGCATCTCTCGTTTGCGGCGGCTGTGCCGATTATCCTCGGCCAGCATATCGGCACCTGCGTCACGGCGCTGCTTTCCTGCATCGGCGCGGGCAAGAACGCCAAGCGGACGGCGCTGTCGCACCTGCTGTTCAACATCTTCGGCGCCGCACTCAACCTTGTTTTATGGTATGTTTTCCGTCTGTTTGTGCCCACCGCGGCGGAGCAGAGCATCTCCGCCGTCTGGATTGCGATTCTGCACACGGGCTTCATGCTGACCACGGCCGCGGTCATGCTGCCCCTGTCGGGCGTGTTGGAAAAGCTGGTCTGCAAGCTGGTCAAGGACGGCCCCGAAACGCAGGAGGAACCGGTCACCGCGCTCGATACCCGTCTGTTCATCAACCCCTCGCTGGCGCTTGTGCAGGCCAAGAATGTCGCGCAGCGGATGGCGCGCGAGAGCGAAATTGCCTTCTCGCTGGCCATCGATCAGTTCAACGTCTTTGACCGCGACGCGGCGGACCGCATTGAGCAAACCGAACAGGCGCTCGACACGCTGGAGGACGAGATCGACACCTATCTGCTCAAGCTCAGCTCCCTGCCGCTTTCGCAAAAGGACAGCAGCCTGCTCGGACTTTTGCAGCAGATGACGGTGAATTTTGAGCGCGTGAGCGACCATGCGGTCCATGTGAGAGACTGTGCTTCACTTTTGAACACGGAAAACGGCGTTGCGGTCAAGGCGCATATCAACGCGCTGCTGCGCGCGGCAAAGGCCGTGGTGCAGATGACGACGGATGCTTTTTGCAACGAAGACAGCAACACGGCTTCGGACGTGGAGCCGCTGGAACAGGTCATCGACCAGCTGTCAGATCATTTCAAGCAATCGCTGACCGAGGGTATGCGCGACGGCTCGCTGAGCCTCACTGCTGGCACGGCCGGCCGCGAAACGGTTTCTTATATCGAGCGTGTCAGCGACCACTGCTCGTCGATCGCGGCGGCGCTGATCGAAGCGCGGCGCGGTATGCTGGACATGCATGAATATGTCCAGGACGTCAAGGAAAACAGCCCGGTCTTCCGCGAAAAGGTGGAGGCCTTCGCAAAGCAGTATCAGGCATGAGGAAGCGTTATGGCAAACAACTGCGAATTCTGCGCACACTATCTGTATGACGACGAGGAAGAAGTCTATTACTGCGACGTGTCGCTCGACGAAGACGAAATGGAACAGTATCTGCGCGGCGATAACGCCGGCTGCGGCTTCTTCAAGCTCTATGACGAATATAAAATGGTTGAAAGGCAAAACTGATGGAATCTCTGCGCCACCTTTATAAAATCGGCCGCGGACCGTCTTCGTCCCACACGATGGGGCCGGACAAGGCCGCGCGGCTGTTCAAAGATATGTACCCTTCGGCAGACCGCTTTCACGTGGATCTGTTCGGTTCACTGTCTGACACCGGCAAGGGGCACAAAACCGACATCGCCGTTCTGGACGCACTGGCGCCCGTGAACGCGCAGGTGCGCTTTGCCGGCACGCCCAAGACGCCGCTTGCGCACGAAAACACCATGGATTTTTACGCTTACAAGGGCGACGAACAAATCGGCTACGCGCAAATCCTTTCCGTTGGCGGGGGCGAGATCGAAGTCGTCGGCGCGCCGCAGTTCCGCAATCCGCAGATCTACAAAGAAAACTCCTTTGCCGAGATCTCTGCCCTTTGCGCCGCAAAGAATCTGCGCCTGAGCGATTATGTGCTGCAGCAGGAGGGCGAAGGCTTTTGGGGCTATCTGAACGAGATCTGGCAGGCAATGCAGCAATCGATTCTGGACGGTCTGACCACACGGGGCGTGCTGGACGGCGGGCTCGGCGTGGAACGCAAGGCGCAGCTGTTGTATCAGCAGCGCCACATTGACGAAAGCGAAACCACGCGTGAAAACCGTCTGGTCTGCGCCTATGCCTTTGCGGCAAGCGAACAGAATGCGGGCGGCGGCATTGTTGTCACGGCCCCCACCTGCGGTTCCTGCGCCGTGGTGCCCGCCGTGCTCAAATATATGCAGGAAAAGCGCGGCTTTTCAGACGACGATATTCTTCGCGCGCTGGCGGTCGGCGGCCTGATCGGCAATCTGGTCAAGACCAACGCGTCCATCTCCGGCGCGGAATGCGGCTGTCAGGCCGAGATCGGCACCGCCTGCTCGATGGCGGCGGCCGCGCTGTGCGAGCTGTTCGGCATGGGCCTCGGCCAGATCGAATACGCCGCCGAGGTGGCCATGGAGCATATGCTCGGCCTCACCTGCGACCCGGTCTGCGGTCTGGTGCAAATCCCCTGCATCGAGCGCAACGCCGTGGCGGCCATGCGCGCGATCAACGCGCTGTCGCTGGCCAACTTCCTTTCCAACACGCGGCGCGTCTCGTTCGACACCGTGGTGGCGACAATGTACCGCACCGGCAAGGACATCTCCGCACGATATAAAGAAACCTCGCAGGGCGGCCTTGCTGCGTTTGTGAAGTAAGCAAAGCAAAAAAAATACACCGTCTGTTTGAAGCCGGCGTCGCAAGGCAGTATACGCCTTGCGACGCCGACCCCTTTGAACAGGCGGTGTTCTTCTTGGGGTCGCATTTACACTTTAAAGACGGTCAGGCTCCGGAAGGTCTCCCCTGCCTTCAGCTCGCAGGACGGAAAGCCGGGCTGGTTCGGCGTATCGGGGTAATACTGGGTCTCGAGGCAAAAGCCGTAGTGCTTTTGCAGCGCGACGCCGCCCTTGCCGGGTTCGCCGTTCATGAAGTTGCCCGTATAGAGCTGCACGCCGGGCAGGTCGGTCCAGACCTCCAGCTTGCGGCCGCAGCGTTCATCCAGCGCTTTCGCCGCCGGACGCAGCGTGCCCGCGTCGCCATTGATGCAGAAGTTGTGGTCATAGCCGCCGCAAAGCTTCAGCTGTTCGTCGTCGGCGCCGATGTCGCGGCCGATCGGCTTGGGCTCGCGGAAATCAAACGCCGTGCCCTCCACGGAGCGAATCTCGCCCGTGGGGATGGAGCGCGCGTCGGTCGGCGTGAAGAAATCGCAGTTGAGCTGCAGCACCGTGCCGAGGATATCGCCGTTTTGGATCGTGCCGAGGTTGAAATAGGCATGGTTGGTAAAGTTGACAATCGTATCCTTGTCGGTCGCGGCTGTGTAATGAATCTCCAGCTCGTTCCGGTCGGTCAGCACATACTGCACCGTGATGTCCACATTGCCGGGGAAGCCTTGTTCGCCGTCGGGGCTGTGGTAAGAGAATTCCACCGCGTTGTCGTCGGTGATGATGGCCTTCCAAAGCGCGCTGCTGTATTCGTCGCCGCCGTGCAGACAGGTGACGCCGTTTTCGTTCTTCGTCACATTATATTTCCTGCCGCCGAGGGTGAAGGTGCCGTCGCAGATGCGGTTGGCGTACTGGCCGATGATCTGGCCCGCATAGGTCGTGGTGTTGAGGTGCCCTTCGAGGTTGTCAAACCCGGCAAGAATGTCGCCCATGTTGCCGTCGCGGTCGGGGCAGACAAAGGAAGCCAGTGTGGCGCCGAGGGTCAAAAGCTCTGCATAAACGCCGTTGTTGTTTTCGATCTTGAAGATATACACCTCTCTGCCGTCGGGCATGGTGTCATAGAGGGATTTATAAACGCTCATGGGTCGTTCCCCTTTCTCAAAGTCTTGCTTCCAGCTCCTTGCGGACGGCGGCGATGAAATCGTCGGTCGTCAGCGTTTCGGGCTTGATTTCGCCCTGCCACATCAGGGCCAGATCCTTCGTCATCCGGCCGCTTTCGATCACGGCGAGAGACGCCGTTTCCAGCGTTTCGGCAAAATGCACGAGGGCGGCGTTGCCGTCCAGTTCGCCGCGCTTTCTGAGCGCACCCGTCCAGGCGAAGATCGTGGCGATCGGGTTGGTCGAGGTCGTTTCGCCCGCCAGATAGCGGTAGTAATGGCGGGTCACGGTGCCGTGGGCGGCCTCGTATTCAAAGTTGCCGTCGGGCGAAACGAGGACGCTCGTCATCATCGCGAGCGAGCCGAACGCCGTGGAGACCATGTCGCTCATCACGTCGCCGTCGTAGTTCTTGCACGCCCAGATGTAACCGCCCTTGGAGCGGATCACGCGGGCCACGGCGTCGTCGATCAGGGTGTAGAAATAGGTGATGCCCAGTTCGTCGAATTTTGCCTTGTATTCGCGCTCGAAGATGTCTTCAAAGATCAGCTTGAACGTCTGGTCATACTGCTTCGAGATCGTGTCCTTGGTCGAAAACCAAAGGTCCTGCTTTGTCTCGATGGCGTAGTTGAAGCACGAGCGCGCGAACGATTCGATGGACGTGTCCTTGTTATACATACCCTGCAGCACGCCGCCGCACTCAAAGTCATAGATTGTGGCGCGTTTCACTTCGCCGTCTTCCGCGGTGAACAGCAGCTCGGCCCTGCCGGGCTTCGTCAGCCGGAACTCCGTCGCCTTATACACGTCGCCATAGGCGTGACGCGCGATGGTGATCGGCTTTTCCCAACTGCGCACCGCGGGCTTGACGCCGCTGACGAGGATCGGGGTGCGGAACACTGTGCCGTCGAGAATGGCGCGGATGGTGCCGTTCGGGCTTTTCCACATCTCTTTGAGATGGTATTCCTCCACGCGCTGCGCGTTGGGCGTGATCGTGGCGCACTTGACGCCGACGTGGTATTTTTTGATCGCTTCGCCCGCGTCAATCGACACCTGATCGTTCGTCTCGTCGCGGTGCGGCAGACCGAGGTCGTAATACTCGGTGTTCAGCTCCACAAAGGGAGAAAGCAGTTCATCCTTGATCGTCTGCCAGATGATGCGGGTCAT
>JAEEGL016175348.1_pt1 | contig 12302 bp, 11 predicted proteins | sample 9134231 | NCBI WGS metagenome assembly JAEEGL01 (sample SAMN16246548, study PRJNA631951) | gut metagenome | biome: gut microbiome; feature: rumen; material: fiber-attached | host: Bos | place: Iran: Karaj | collected 2018-10 | reverse complement strand
CTAAAATCTGGAATAAGAACATTTGAAGCTGCAGCTTATTTAAAGAAGAAAGGTGCTGATAATCTTTCGGTTAAAAGAATGTTTGCAAATTCAATGAATACTTATAAACTTAGGTGCAAAATAATTGAAACGGCATATATATTTGATGATTGCGCAATTGCAAAGCTTGAAGAAAAAATTGAAAATATGCGAGTGTCGTGTTCTCAGGCGGCTGATGAACTGCTTAATATAAAAAGTGTAAAGGCATCTTTTGTGATATTTTCATCTGAAGAATTTGTAAATATATCCGCAAGATCTTTAGGTGATGTGAATGTTCAGGTTATAATGGAAAAATTGGGCGGGGGAGGACATCAAACAATGGCTGCTGCGCAAATTGAAGGCTTGTCTATAGAAGAAGTTGAGCAGCGCCTTCTTAAAATAATAAAAGAATATAATATATTATTAGAAAAATAAGTTAGGAGAATGAGAATTTATGAAAGTAATTTTGCTTGAAAATGTAAAGAAAAAAGGTAAAAAAGGAGACGTAATACAGGTGCCAGACGGTTATGCCAAAAATTTCCTTTTCCCACAAAAATTAGCCAAAGAAGCAACGTCGCAATCATTAACCGAACTTAATAATGAAAAGTCTTCTGATGAACACAGAAAAGAAATGGAAAAAGCAAAAGTCGAAGAAATAGCAAAAATTATAAACGAAAAAATAATAAAAATAACTTCTAAAGCCGGGAAGAATGGTAAACTTTTTGGTTCAGTAACTACAAAGGATATATCAAATAAAATAAAAGAAGAATTTGCTGTAGATATAGATAAACATAAATTTGTTTTAGAATCCGATATAAAAGCATTTGGTACATACAAGTTTACTGTAAAACTGCACCCTGAAATAGTTGTTCAGATGGCTGTAATGGTAACAGAAGAACAAACAACTTAAAAAATCCCACTCTGCCGAAATTGATGCAGAGTGGGCCTTTTTAATTTTAAGAAATTTTATTTATATTATCTATTGCTTTTTTATTTTCCAATGTATTATAACACGATGATTTAGATTTTCGAATGGGTTTTCTTATATATCTTTAAAAATAGATTTTAATACGTTGATTTTTTCGTTTTGATTCCGTATGTCAGTCTATATAACCTCATTAATTTTAGCTATCATTCCTAAATAGTGATATTCATTATAAAAAATCAATGCTTAAAAAATATATTTTTTAAATACAAAAACACCAACCTTGCATTAGTTTTGGCAAGATAGGTATTTAGTTTACTTTTAGCAAGAACATGCGCCGTGGCAATCTGTTGAATACTCTCCAACAATTGGTGTGGGGTCGATTCCTTTTTTAGTGTAATAATCTGCAAGGGCGGCTTTAATAGCTTGCTCGGCCAATACAGAGCAGTGTATTTTAACCGGAGGCAAACCATCTAAAGCTTCTAAAACAGCTTTATTTGTAACTTTAAGGGCGTCTTCTATTGATTTTCCTTTTATAAGTTCTGTAGCCATAGAACTTGTGGCAATTGCTGCTCCGCAGCCAAAAGTTTTGAATTTTACGTCTGTTATAATTCCGTCGTTTATTTTAAGATACATTTTCATAATATCTCCGCATTTTGGATTGCCTACTTCTCCAATTCCGTCGGCATTTTCGATTTCTCCTACGTTTCTGGGATTAGAAAAATGATCCATTACTTTTTCACTGTACATTAATATTCCTCCTTAATTTATAAATTTTTATTTTTAATTATTTTTTCCCAAAGCGGAGACATACTGCGTAGTCTTTCCACGATTTTGTTAACTTGCTCTATTACGTAATCAATTTCTTCGTCAGTATTTTCTTCGCTTAGTGATAATCTTAAAGATCCGTGCGCAATTTCATGGGGAAGACCAATTGCTAAAAGTACGTGGCTTGGATCTAAAGAACCTGAAGTGCATGCAGACCCGGAGGAGGCGCAAATTCCAGCCATGTCTAAAAATAGTAAGAGTGATTCGCCTTCAATACCTTCAAAACTTATATTTACATTTCCGGGTAGTCGTTTAACAGGGTCCCCGTTTAATCTGGAATGCGAGATTTTTAGTAGTTCAGTTATAAGTCTATCTCTTTTTTTGGCAAGTTCGTTTGACTTGTTTTCCACGTTAGTACATGCGATTTCAATAGCTTTTCCAAGCCCAACAATTCCTGCGGTGTTTTCTGTTCCGGCTCTTTTTTTGGTTTCTTGAGCGCCGCCATGCATGAAATTTGATATTTTAACACCTTTTTTTATGAACAATGCACCGGTGCCTTTTGGCCCGTTAAATTTGTGTGCGGAAAGTGAAAGTAAATCTATATTTTGTGCTTTAACATCAATTGGTATATGTCCAATAGCTTGTACCGCATCTGTGTGAAAGAGTACGTTTTTTTCGTGGCAAATTTTTCCGATTTCTTGGATAGGCTGAACGGTTCCAATTTCATTATTTGCATACATTATAGAAACTAAGCATGTTTTATTTGTAATAGCATTTTTGACATCTTCTGGGTTTATAAGTCCGTTTTTGTTTACGTTTAAATACGTTACTTCAAAGCCGTGATTTTCCAGAAATTCCGTGGTATGAAGTACTGCGTGATGTTCGATTTTAGATGTTATTATATGATTTTTATTATTTTTAAGGCCTTCTAAAGCAGCACCTTTAATAGCCCAGTTGTCAGATTCTGTTCCGCAAGATGTGAAAAAGATTTCGTTTTTTTCAGCGTTTAAAGCATTTGCTACTTGTTTTCTTGCGGTTTCTATTTTTTCTTTTGCGGCTTTTCCTGTTTTGTAAATAGTAGAGGGATTACCGAAATTATCTTTAAACATTGGTATCATTTCGCTTAGAACTTCTTCTTTTACGGGAGTTGTTGCGGCATTGTCCATATAAATAGTTTGTTTCATAGTTAAAATATCACCTGCTTTTTAAAAATTAATTTTATTTTCGATGTAATTTTTCAAGTCGTCTATTTTTATGCGTTCTTGTTTCATTGTGTCACGGTCACGAATGGTTACGCAACCGTCATTTTCACTGTCGAAGTCATAAGTTATGCAAAATGGAGTGCCGATTTCGTCTTGTCTGCGGTAGCGTTTTCCGATAGAGCCTGAATCATCGTAATCAACCATAAAGTGTTTTGATAGCTTATCTTTAATTTTTTCTGCATTTTCTCCCAACTTTTTGGAAAGTGGTAAAACGCATGCTTTAAAAGGAGCGAGTGCAGGATGTAGTTTTAAAACTACGCGAGTGTCTTTTTCGTCGATTTTTTCTTCGTTATAAGCGTCGCACAAAAAAGCAAGAGCGACTCTATCTGCACCCAAAGAAGGTTCAATAACATACGGAATATATCTTTCGTTTGTTTTTTGGTCAAAGTATTCCAGGTTTTTTCCTGAAAATTCTTGATGTTTTCCAAGATCAAAATCTGTCCTGTCTGCGATGCCCCAAAGCTCTCCCCAACCAAATGGAAATTCGTATTCAATGTCTGAAGTTGCGGTGGAATAGTGCGAAAGCTCTTCTTTTGAGTGGTCACGAAGCCTGATGCTTTTCGGATTTATACCCAAGCTTAAAAGCCAATTTTTGCAAAAATCTTTCCAGTAATTAAACCATTCGATATCTGTGCCGGGTTTGCAGAAAAATTCAAGTTCCATTTGTTCAAATTCGCGGGTTCGGAATGTAAAATTACCCGGAGTAATTTCATTTCTGAAAGATTTGCCTATTTGAGCGATTCCAAAAGGTATTTTCTTCCTTGAAGAGCGCTGAACATTTGCAAAATTTACAAATATACCTTGTGCGGTTTCAGGGCGAAGATAAATCTCGTTTTTAGTTTCTTCTGTAACACCTTGAAAAGTTTTGAACATGAGATTAAATTTACGAATGCCCGTGAAGTTAGATCCCCCGCAGTTTGGGCAGACAATATTTTTTTCTTTTATGATTTTTTCCATTTCTTCGAAAGTCATTGCGTTTGCATCGATTTTATTATCTTCCAAAAGTTTATCAGCGCGATATCTTGTTTTGCATTCTTTGCAGTCCATTAAAGGATCTGAAAAACCACCTATGTGCCCCGAAGCTTCCCATACTTTTGGGTTCATAAGGATTGCAGAATCCAGCCCAACGTTATATTTGCATTCTTGAACAAATTTTTTAATCCATAATTTTTTTATGTTATTTTTAAATTCAACACCCAGCGGGCCATAATCCCAAGTGTTTGAAAGTCCACCATAAATATCTGAACCCGGGAAAATAAATCCTCTGTTTTTGCAAAGATTTACTATTTTTTCCATGCTTTTCATTAAGTATCTAACCTCTTTCTTTATATATAAAAAGCTGAAAATCAGCTGATTTTAACTGCATGCTGATTTTCTGAATTTAAATTTACGCCCAATACATTATCAAATATTGGATTTGAATCAGGTATAAATCTTCCGTATTTAATTATAATATTATTGAAATTTTGAAGCAACTTTAATTTGTCAGAAATTTCTTCAGTATAGTATCCTGTATAAATGACAAAATCATCACTACAATTTTTTTTTCTAAAATAGGAAATGAGATTTAAAATTTCTTTAAATTGGAGCATAGGCTCCAGGCCACCAACAACAACGGCGCTAGTTAGAGGATTGTTTATATATCTATTAAAAATATCCGAAATGAGCACTTTTTTGTTTGGTAGATTAGCGATTTTTGAATTTTGGCAAATGCTAATATCAAGTCCTTTTTCTTTTAGACATTTAAAATCACATTTAATAGTGGCAATGAACATAGAAGCTTTTTTGTAATCTTGAAAGTTTTCATCCACAATTTCTTTTACACTAATGTATTCGTTGTTAAGTGGAGAATTAGTGTTCATTTAAATCAAACCACTTTCTTTGTTCGAATTCGCGTTTCCTTTCTTTGCTGTATGCGGAAACAGGTACTAAAAATCCAACTATTCTAGAGTAAGTATCCATTGGAGCTTCGCCGCATTTTGGGCAATTTTTAGAAAAGAAAGCGTGTTCACCCGAGCAAACAGATATTTTGCAGTTATAAGCAAAATATATAACACCTGATTTTGCAATGTAGTTAAGCAGTTCCCAGGCTTGTTCTTCGTTTGCAAATTTACCTGCAAGATTTATATGTGAAATTTGTCCGCCGCCACATTCTTTATCAAGTAGAGCACCCAACTTAATTTTTTCGTTAAGTGTGCATTTTTCCATAAGTGGAATCCACTGGTTTGAGTATATAAAATATTCGTCTTTATCCGGGTATAAAATGGCATCTTTTTGGCTGAGAACCACGTTTGCACGTTCTGCCGGAATTGCTTCTACGTTAATGCTGTAATCAAATTTATATGAATCTTTCTTTTCATTTATGGCATTTAAAATCTGTTTGGCAAACTCCAAGCCATCTTTTGAATAAGATTTATTTCCAAAGGCATCTGTGTCAATTAAATCAAATTCACAAATTGCTTCATACATAGCAGTAATTCCGATTGTGTTATATTGTTTTTCTATTTCGATTAATCCGTAAGAATAATTAGGCAATAAGCCTTTTTTGATATTTTGTTTAATAATATCTCTTACTACGTCAAGTACTTTAACGCAAATATCAATTCTTTTATTTAAAATTTCCAAGAATTTTGATTTGTTTTTATTAGATTCAAGAGCGATTCTGCGCAAATTTATGGTGTTAACTTGAATGCTACCAATGGAAAGCGAGGTGCCGCCAACCGAATTTATAAATGCATCAAGTTTAGATGTATTGGAAATGAGCCTACAACAATTTGAAAGGCTTGTTACATCGTTTCCAACGTAAAAATTGCTGTCATACCACTGCATATTGTGTTTGTTACACCATCTGGCAAATTCTTCATCCACAAACTTTCCGTCTTGATAAAGTAGGGAATAGGTTAAGACAGGGAATGTCATCATTGTTTCTTTTCTTGTTTCGGAAACAACTTCCATAAATACTTTTTGATGTTCAATAATTCCCTCAATGTGGTCTATTACATAGTCTCCATTCGGGAATTGACGCCCACCGAAAAGCTCAACCAAGTAGTTTCTATCCATAACACTTATATTAGAAAAAGCACATTCAGTTACTCTTAAATATGGCTGGTTTAGATCATAAATGAATTTTTGGAAACATTGTTTGCGGTAGTATTCTGGATCTTTTAAGAAGAAATTTTTTTGAACATCGGTGTACCAAAAATAATATGAGTAAAGAAGATAACTTGGTAGTCCTACTGCGCCGCTACTACGGTTAGATGCCCAACTTATAAATTCTAAAACATGATCATTAAAAGTTGTAAGATGTTTTGGAGCGCCGGTTTTGAATTTGTTTATAAAGAACAAGCCTTTTTCCACGAGTTTGTCTAAATCATAAGCGTAGCAGTATGGAGTAAAAGAAGCGGTTGCAGAATTATGTAAATAGTATTCTCCGTTCCAATCACCTTCAAGCCACTCTTGCGCGGTTTCTAAGCCATATTTTTTAGTAAGTTCCATAAACACTTTATTGTAAGAAAGGAGTTTAGTATGAGGCTTGACCATATCAGCAAGCAAGGTCCTAACATCGTGAGTAGTGCTGTTGGCATTTGCGTCAATAGTTGTTTCGGCTACGGTTTGTGACTGTATAAAATTATCTATAAAGTCAGTAAAATTTAAGTTTGAATTTGCAAATCCATTAATCATTTCAAACTTAGGATTATACTTTTCTTTTAGCCTTTCAAGATAGTCTGTAAATGGTTTGAAAAAATCTAGATTTATATCCATTAATAAAATCCTCCTGCTAGTTTTCTTGCTTTGAGATAGTTTGATTTGGTTGGCTGTTTACCCATCCATTTGCAGTTAAAAAGTTTAGAAATTTTTCTTCTATATTTTCATTTACTTTTTCAACTATTTTAAGTATTGGTAGAGTCTTAATATTCATAGAAATGAGTTCTTCTACATTGTTATTTTCTTTAAAGGCTATGTTTTTTTCTTTTAATTTAGCTTTTAATACGTTGCATTTTGGACAGCCGTTGCTGTAAAGAATAATTTCTAATATGATTTTTTCTGACATGATTTTTCTCCTTAAAATGATTATTTTTATTAAATTGATTGATATAAATAATAATGCTTATATTTATCAAAACACCATATGTAGTGTCCAGAGAATATTATATTCCCTATTTATAGTGATGTCAATGGATAAATATATTTTTTTTTCTTTAAAATTTAAATAAATTTGCCCAATAAAAATTCGGTAGTTTAGAAAGCTAGATGTTAAAGCTTATAAATATTATAAATTAAATACAAAAACTAACTATTTTAAAAAGAACAGGTATGATTTTATACGGCTCCTTGACTTACAATTATAGTAACTTCTGTTCCGTAATCTACAGAGTCTCCGGCTTTGTGAGTTTTATAACCAATAACTATTCCTTCTGGATATTCTTTGCTAAAATCAGAAGATTGAACAGGAATAAGTTTTGCAGCCGTTATAAGCTGTGAAGCTTCGGACAATGTTTTACCTGTAATATTTGGCAAAATTCTTTTTTTAGAGCCCTTGCTTACATTTACTGCAATAGTAGATCCTGGTTCCATTTCTTGTCCGTATTCTGGAGTTTGAGATGTTATGCAGCCTTCTTTTATATTGTCGTTGAATTCTTCATTTAAAAGGGCGATTTTATAATCTGTTATGGAATTGTCGTTTTGAATATTTTTAAAAACTTTTCCTACTAAATTTGGTACTTTAATTTTATTATTTGAAGTATTATTTGTTGAAGCTTCCGTATCAGTAGATTCTAAAGCAGGAATATCGTCTGTGGTTGAAATTTGTTCGGAAGTATTGGTTTTTATGCCATTATTTATATTATTTGAATTATTCCTTAGCCAAAACCAGTATACTGTTAATGCTGCGATTAAAATAATAAGAGCAGAGGCACAGGAAATCACTGCCCACACAGTTCCAGAATTGCGTTTATTTTTATTTTCTGGACTGTATTCAAATTCTTCTACACTTTCAATGTTTTTTACCTGTAGTACAGGTGAGTTTGCGAGCTCTATTCTTAGTGTTTCAAATGATAAAGTTCTGTTGTTTGGATAAACTCTAAGGGCATTTGCTAGTGCTGTTACCACATTTTCCGGCAAAGATGATAGAATATCTTGCGGCATGAGCAGTTTATCATTTTTCTCTCTTTTTGGTGCGGGCTCGGGGTATTCGCCGGTGAGGGCAAGAAATAGTGATGCGGTAAAACCGTATACATCCGTGGCTTCGTTTGGGTCGAAATGGTCTTTGTATTGTTCTATGGCTGAGCAGCCATCATGAAGTTCTTTTCCTAAAATCGATTTATTACTTCTAAGATTTTCTGTTGCAAAGCCTACAAGACGTAATTTATGCTCAGGGGTAACAATCATGTTTTCGGGTGATATCCCCAGGTGTTTTACTCCAGCTTTTTCCATGATACTTATGGAAGATAAAAGAGGCATAAATAAAATTTTTGCATCGTCCCAATGTAAAGAGCCGCCAAATTTGCTTAAATATTTATCTAAAGTTTCACCTTCTATCCACTCAGATATAACATACGCTGTTCCATTTTCTTCAAATATATCATAAACCGAAGTTATCATTGGCAAATTTCTAAGTCTGGCAACGGCTCTAAAATACTTTAAAAAATCCATAAGAAATTTATTAAAGAATCTTTTATAATCAGACCTTGGCTCAACTTTTATAAAATTGTCTCCTCTGAGGGATAGATTTGTTGGGTAAAATTCTTTTATATAAACTTTTGTTTTTTTAATTTTATCATAACCGATGTATTCCAAAGATTCGCCTGTTTTTTTGGCGCTTTTACCAACGATGTATCTTTGTGCAAGAGTTGTTTTTTGTGGTAAAAAAGGGAAGTCTTGAGCATCGTTTAATGGGTGCCCGCAAAAAGGACATTCTGTTTGGCTTCCTTCAGATTCTTTAAAGCAGTTCATACATAAATTTTCCATGTAAAATATCCTCCTTAAATTAAGCCTCAAAATTTGAATATTTATTTTTATCTGTGTTTTTTAGTGTAAAAACTTCTATGTTGTTTGTGTTTATTAGTTTTAAATTTGGTTCTATTTGAGAAATTATTTCTTGTTCTAAATTTTCATTTGAATCTTGAGAAAGTAAAATAAACGCTTTTTTTGGTGAATAATTATTCTTTGTTTTTAAAAATATTTTTTCGTTGTAGTATCTTTGCATACGGTCTATTATGGCTTTGAGCGGGGAAGGGAATGAACGATTATAGACCGGAGAAGCAATAATTAATATGTTGATTGATTTTATAAATTCATCAAAATCATCAAGGTCATTAAAGATGCATTTTGCCTCTTTAGTGCAATGTTTGCAATCTATACATGGCTGAGCAGATTTTTCATATGCGTTTATAATATTTATTTTATCATAAAAAATATTTTTTAAAAAGTTATTTAGTAGTTTCTTTGTGTTGCCGTTTTTATGTGGGGAGCCATATAATACAAGTATGTTGTTGTTCATTCTTGGCTTTCTTCTATAATTTCTTTTTTTGTTTGGTCTCTGTTTAAATAGATATTTTGTAAAATACCTATTCCAAGGTAAAGGCATGCAGCGGAAGATCCTCCAACGCTGAAAAACGGCAATGTAACGCCCATAACCGGCAATAGACTTAAACACATCCCCAAATTAAAAATAGTTTGTGAAGCAATTAGACCAATAAACCCAAAACACGCAAGAGAACTTGTTAATTTGTTTGATTTTCTAGCTATATATCCCACTCTTAAAATGAGTAAAACCAACAGAAGAATTATTAAAGTACATCCAATGAATCCAAGTTCTTCTCCGGCTACAGAAAAGATAAAATCACTTTCTTGAATGGGAACTATATTTTTGGCAACTCTTGGCCCGTTGAATAATCCATAACCTAAAAGTCCACCAGATCCTATTGAAAGTTTTCCTTGAATTTGCTGGTAACCCATGTTAAGTGGATCGCCTTCAGGGTTAAGTTGGGTTAAAATTCTTTGTTTTTGATAGTCTGCTAGTACAAATTTCCAAGCGATTGGCATTAATATAGCGCTTAGTATTATTAGTGCGACAAAATATCTTATTGGTAATCCTGCCATAAATGACATTGTTAAAGCGATGCACAAAAATATTATAGCAGCGCCATCATCACCTTGCATATGAGTAAGTATAATAGGCACAAGTGCATGTAACCCTAAAAGGGCTACATTTTTAAATTTTTTTATATTTCCAGATTTTTTTAATTTTGCGAGGTGATTTGCAAAAGTTATTATAAAACCTATTTTTACAAGCTCGGAAGGCTGAAAAGTTATTCCGCCGGGGAGTTTTATCCAAGCCCTTGCATTTACTCCAGAGGAACCTTCTATAGTGATTCCCATAAATAGTGTGTAAATCATTAAAGCAATGCAAAAAAGCCCGATCCACTTGGCATTTTTAGAAACAAAATTATAGTCTAAAATTTGTAAAAATAATGCACCTATTAACCCGATTATTACAGAAAGAAATTGAACGTTAAAATAATTAAATCCTTCTCTTGAAATGCTTGCGACCAATGAAAGACCATAAGTGGCAATAAATAGTATTATACTCCAAAGAAGTTTATCGCTATATTTTAAGGAATTCCATACGGATTTAAAAATGTTCATGTGGCACCTCGCTTTATAATACTTTAATTTAGGTTGTAGTATTTGTTTATGAAAAATGTAATAAAAAATATTATCGAAGAAATTAAAACTATAGTTGCGCCGGCGGAAGTGCCTAGATAATATGAGCATATAAGACCGGTTATTCCTGAAAATAAAGAAATTAGAACAGAAACTAGATGATATGACTTCATATTTTTAACAATATTTCTTGCGGAAGCGGCGGGCAAAACTAAAAGTGAATTAATAATTAGTATTCCCACCCATTTTAAAGATATGGTTACAATTAAAGCTATTAATAAAGTGAATATGTTTTTATAAAATTTTACGTTTATTTGTTTGCTTTTTGCCATGTCTGAGTTTAAGCTTGCAATCATTAATTTGTTAAATGATATAGACCATACTAAAATAACTACGAGTAAGGCTATGGCTAAGTATAAAATTTCTTTTGGAGTAATGGAAAGGATATCGCCAATTAAATATCCTGAATATTTTGCAAAGCCACCATATGCAGAAAGGATTACTACTCCAAGTGCAATTCCCATAGAAGAGAACACACCAATTATAGTATCTGATGAAGAAATTTTTGATTCTATAATGCTTGAGATTCCGAGTGAAAATAATACTGCAAAACCTAAAAGGGAAATTGCAATATTATCTACACCCAGCATTACGCCGATTGCAATACCGGTTAATGCGCAGTGGCCCATTGCATCAGAAAAAAATGACATTTTGTTGTTTACTATCATTGTCCCCACAAGCCCAAATAAGGGAGCTATAAGAATTATTGCCAAAAAAGCATTTTTCATAAAGGTGAATTCAACCCAAGAAAAAGGGAATAAAGTTTCTAGCAAATTATATATTATTTCCATATAGAATCACCTCTGTCTGCATCCAATCCAAATACTTCTCGTACGTTGATACTTTTGGAAAGGTTATTTGCTTTTCCAATTTCAGATATAGTGTGGTTCATTAATGCGTAAGATGTTGCGTATTTTATAACATGCCCCAAATCGTGTGAGACTAGTACAACAGGCATATGAAAATCTTGACGCATAGCGGTTATAATGCTGTAAAATTGACTAATTCCTTTTCTGTCTACAGCGGAAACAGGCTCGTCAAGAAGTAAAATGTCTGGCATTGGTTCTAATGCAAAAGCCAAAAGGATTCTCTGCAGTTCTCCACCTGATAATTTCCCGATAGGTTTATTTATGTGATTTTGAGCTCCAACTTTTTCTAAAATTTCTTGGGCTTTTCTTTTTCTTTTACTGCTGTGATGAAGCCACACAGGAAGAGAAGAGGAATTTGCGCAAAATAAATCTAGCACTGTGATTGGTGTGTTTCTATCAAAGCTAAGTCGCTGAGGGACGTACCCTATTTTTGGATTTGATATTTTTTCTCCGTTTGAGTTAAAAAAATTAATTTCACCACAGTAGGTAACACTACCCAATATTGCTTTGAGAAGTGTTGTTTTTCCAGCACCATTTTTACCGATTAAAGCAAGTGTTTCTCCGTGTTTTACATCAAGGTTAATGTTGTCGATAATTGTATGGGTGCCTTTTTTGACTTTTAAATTTTTAATTTTAACGCTACAATGGCATATATCATTCATTTTTTGAATTGTCCTTTGTTTTAATTTAGTGCAGATTTTAAAGTTTTTGCATTTTCTTTCATTATGTTTATGT
>JAEEGL014743087.1_pt1 | contig 12302 bp, 9 predicted proteins | sample 9134231 | NCBI WGS metagenome assembly JAEEGL01 (sample SAMN16246548, study PRJNA631951) | gut metagenome | biome: gut microbiome; feature: rumen; material: fiber-attached | host: Bos | place: Iran: Karaj | collected 2018-10 | reverse complement strand
CCTCGTGAAGATTATCAGCGAATCCAGCGTGTCCGCTGGCGTGCGCCGTATCGAAGCCGTCTCTGGCCGTGGCGCTCTCTCGCTGCTCCGCGCCGGTACGCAGATTCTCACCGCTCTCCGCGAACAGCTCCGCTGCAAGGATGCCGAAGTTCTCGACCGCATTCAGCAGAGCTTCGCCAAGACGCAGAATCTCGAAAAGAGCCTGCAGTCCGTGAAGCTCGAACTTGCGACGCTTGCCGCTGCCGAACTCTTGAACGGCGGCATCAACGTGATGGGCGTGAACCTCTACGTTCGCGAACTCGCTTTGCCGGACGAAAAGTACAAGAACTTGCTGGACGGCGTTCAGAACAAACTCGACACCGACAGCATCGCCGTGATTGCGAACAAGGATAACGGTTCCGGTAGCATCGCCGTGATGGTCGGCAAGAACGTTCAGGCCAAGGGCATCAAGGCCGGTGACCTCGTCAAGGACCTCGCCGCTGCTTGCGGTGGCCGCGGCGGTGGACGTCCGGACCGCGCTCAGGCCGGCACCAAGGAAGTCGACAAGATTGCCGGTGCCATCGCCAACGCCAACAACTGGATTAGAGCGAAGCTCGGCTAATAATTCCTTCTGTCACCCTCGCGACTCTTCTCGTCATCCCCGCTATACGATACTTGGCAACTTGTTGCCATAGTAGAGTTATCCTCTTTGGGGAGAAGGCGGGGATCTTTGTAGCCCTTTCTCGTCACCCTCGCGCAGGCGAGGGTCTTTTTTATGTAAAGAAAAATTTTTAGCCCCTTTTGGCTCATTTTCGCCGCGAAACCGTTTTATAGTATAGATAGGGGAGTCTCTATCCGCCATCGCGGGGGCGTTCCCGCTATAAAACGGAATAAAATGACAAGAGAGGAATTCGCAATCTTTCTCAAGAAACTCAAGACCGCAAACGACAACGGTCAGGACATCGGTGCAATCGTCAAGGAACATGAGCACCGGAACGTCTATTTCTACAACGACGGGAGCATTAAGAAGATTCTCGCCAGCGAGAAGAACCTGATGCTCACGACCGACCTCATCAACGCGGCGCTGAATCTCGTGGGTTCGGACCGCATCGAAAATCCGCAGTTGGTGAACCCGTACGTCCCCGGCGAGCTGGGATACCGCAGCGTCGAGCCCGACCTGCTCCTGATCAACGACCGCGGCAACGGCGTGCCCCGCGACCGCATCTCCATCGACGTCCAGCACGAGAACAACGATTCGCTGTACAGCGACCGCCTGGTCCTCTACGTGGCACGTCTTACGGGCAGCATGGAGAAACCAGGCGACTTTACCCCGCTCGAAAACCTGCACGTGGTAAGTTTCCAGTTCTTTGACGCCTTCAAGGGTTCGCCGAACTACCTTCACACGGTGCAGTTGCGCAATCAGGAACAGCGCGTTTATTTCGAACGGCAGACCGTGACACTCGTCGAGGTGAACAAATTCCTGAAGCACACAGAACAGTTCGCTGGCGACCGTAGCCGTATCGCCCAGTGGCTTCGTGCCATCGACACCCTCAATCGCGAGGCCGATTACAGCGAATTCGCGAGCGACCCCGTGTTTAGGGTATTGCAAAACGAGGTGAAATTGTGTAATTTTAGTGCAAGGTATATGCTCAGTAACATGATGAAGGACATCGACAAGTCGTACTGGGAGTACGGCGCAGCCCGGAAGAAGGCCAAGGAAGTGGCAAAGAATTTCCTTTTGGACGGCGATTCTGTTGAAAAAGTGGCCCGCAATACGGGGCTTCCCCAGTCAACCGTCCTTGAACTCAAGAAGGAAATCGATTCGCCGGATACATGACCCGCGCAACAAAACACTTTAAGCCCGTTCATTGAACGGGCTTTTTGCTTGCTTCGAATGACAAAACCGTGAAATTGGGGATTGAACGCCCGGAAAACATTGGGTTTAATCCCCAATTTTTGAAAAATCAGTGAAACCGCGGTTTGTTTGCTGCAAAAAATGGGGGCGAGCCCCGCGACATTTCTCGTCATCCTCGCGATCTTTTTCGTCATCCTCGCGACTTGTGCTGAACTTTGCCGAAGCAAGGCGAGGGTCTTTTTTATGTAAAGAAAAATTTTTAGCCCCTTTTGGCTCATTTTCGCCGCGAAATCGTTTTATAGTATAGATAGGGGAGTCTCTATCCGCCATCGCGGGGGCGTTCCCGCAGAAAAGGAATGTAAAATGGAGCGTAAAGTTTTTCCACAAGAAAATGTTGCTTTCTGTGTGAAATATAATTATATTATAATTATACCGGGGTGTTCTATATGCAGATAGAATTCATCTGGGATGAAAGGAAAAATGCAGCGAACCAAAGGAAACATGACATTTCGTTTGAAGAAGCCAAGACGTGTTTTGAAGATGAACATGCCAGAGTGTTTTTTGACGCGGAGCATTCTGCGCAGGAAGAACGGTCGATCCTTATTGGCTTGTCGGCAAATTTGAGGACGTTAGTTGTTGTTTTTACGGAGCGCGCAGGCATTGACGCTGAACATATAATTCATCGTATAATAAGTGCCCGCAGGGCTACGAAAAAGGAATTTCAGTACTATTGGAATGAACGGAAAGGAGACGAATTATGAAAAAGGAATATGACTTCGTGAAGATGAGGGCTGTGAAGAACCCTTATGCCAAGATTCTCAAGAAGCAGATTACGATTAGACTTAACTCGTCTGCAATCGACTACTTCAAGAATATGGCAAAGGAATTGGGAATCCCGTACCAGGTTCTGATAGACTCATATTTGACGGATTGTGCTGTTTCGAAGCGTCGGTTGAACCTGAAGTGGCAATAAAGGCGCCTTTCAAATGACAAAACCGTGACAAAAAGGGTGTGATATATTCCACATTGGAATATAAAATTTCGCTGAAAGTCCCCATTTTCGGAAAAAAAATCTATAATTATCACTATCCGAAACACCCCTAAAACGGCGATTTTGGTCGAAAAAAGCAATTTTTTGAGTCGACTCCGCGTTGTTATGACACAAAAATGACAAAAGTTTGACAAAACTATTGCTTTTCCGAAAAAAATTGTGTATATTAGGGAAGTAAACGAGTCGAACGCTCAATTCCGGGCCAAGACTCAAAAAAGTGTGTCACAAACAACAAGGAGTACACTATGAAGAAACAAGGTTTTACCCTTATCGAATTGATGGTCGTGATCGTGATCATGGGCATCCTCGCCGCCGTCGCAGTTCCCAAGCTGTTCGGCATGATCGCCAAGTCCAAGGCCTCTGAAGTCCCGACCGCCGCTGGTTCCTACATCAACATGCAGGATGCCTTCGCTCTCGAACGCAACCTCCTCGGTAGCTGGACCGAAATTGGCTACTCTGCCCCGGGTAAGAAGGCTCACGCATCCAGCTTCGCCTCTGATAACTTCCTGTATACGGGTGCTGCGGTTAACACCTCCAATGCAAGTTCCTCAGTGACTGATGCTTGGAAGGCCTCCGCCAAGGTTAAACTTGATGATTGTGCTGCCGATGGTTATTGGAAGTTTGATATCACAAACGGTACCGGAGACAAGGGTGGCAATGTTGCTTATACAGCGACGACGTCTTCTGCAGAATGCGAAGGTCTCGCTCCGGCATTCAAGACTCTTGCTAGGTCGCTCTAATACGAACTAACAAACAATTATAAGACTGATTTTCCGTTATGGAAAGTCAGTTTTTTTTATTATTGCCACTAATAATGAACGAACTTGAAAATAAATATTTTAGAATCATCCTGGGAGTGTTGTTCTTTCTTTCTCTGCTCCGTTACAAGGGCTTTGATAGCGATGCGGCCCTTTATCTTTTGCAGGTGATTCACCATTTGTACCCAGAGCGATTCGTGAATGATGTGCCGTTTATGTTTGGCAATCAGGATTCGTTTAGTGTTTTTTCTCCGTTCATTGCGTGCGTGTATAGGCTTTTTGGCGTGAATGCCGGTGGCTTGTTGGCGACATTTCTGATGTTGGTGGCATGGGGGGCGCTCTCCGTAACTTTTGTGGTAAAATGGGCTGAACGGTTTGGCCTCAAACGATGGACTGCTCTGATTGTCGTTGCATTCTTCACGTTACTTTTGAATAAGGAATATGGCTCGGGGTGTTTTTATTTGCCTATAATGGAACCGTTTCTTGTTGCGAGAGTTATTTCGGCGATTTTTGTGCTGGCGGGCCTTGCCTATATGTTTGGCAAGAACAAGTTTGTCCCGCTCGTCTTTTTTGTTTTTGCGACTGTAATGCACCCTTTAATGGGTGGATGGTCGTTGCCTTTATGGTTGTTTTATCATTATCCAAAGGCGCGTATTCCGGTTGTTGTTTTGTCCTTGCTCTCCCCCTTGTCTGGATTCCTTCATGTGGGGCGGCTTGGCTTCTATCCTCCGGACTGGCGCCCGCTATATTATACGCCCGGAATGGAGGAATTTGTTTCGTATTCTGGGCTCTTGCTGTTTTGGCTTTTAATGTATTACAAGTTCAAGGGAGGCAATCTCGCTAGATTTTCGATAAGTCTATTTCTCGTTTCACTTATTGGTTTTGCTCTTCAATTTTTGGGATGTTTTTCGGCACATCTGTTTTTGTATCAAGTACAACCCTTCCGTGTGCAATGGCTTTGCTTTGTGCCAGTGGTTCCTGTGTTTGCAATTTACCTGAAAGAGGTTCTTGCAGGTGATCAAAAAATGACGGTTGCTGATTATGGCGGAATTATTCTTGGAATGTGTACTATTGCTAATCAGCAGTGGGTATTTATTTTGTTTGTGGCTCTATTTTGGACAGTCCATTTGCTGAGGCTTCGCTCACGGATTGTGATTAAGCAATCTTGGATAAAGATCCTTTTTGTTGTGGGCTTTGTATTTTTATTTGCAAATTCTGTACTCGGGAATTTTGTGCAACTGGCTTTGGAACAAAATCTAGGCGATGTTGGCCGTGCTGTTGGTTGGATGGGTTTCTCGCAAAAAGCTATGTATGTGGAGATGATTGTAGTTGCTTTGCTGACCTTGATAAGCGTAAGTCAGAGAAGATTTGGGGTGGCGCTGGCGTTGGGCATGGCCTTTTGCAATCCTGACTTGAAAATGATTGCGCTGTCTGCAATATTGTTTTTTCTTGTTCCAAATATTGAAGGATTTGTTAAGAATCTATTAATCGCAATAACGGCTGTTGTCTCGTATGCTGAATTACTAGCTTCTCTAGATGAGCTTAATTCAATTCATAGTGCGCCCCTCCAAAGTAACCCTATATTGAGTGTCATATTTCTTGTTCTCTTGTTTGCGATTTCCTTGAGGGTCTTGTATGCGAGGAACAACGCTAATGGGAAGAGGGCTTCGCTTCCATTGTTTTTTTTGTTGCTTCTGCTAGGTTGGTGGAATATATGTGTTTGGGATGCCCGCGGTGTTCCTCAGGTGAATTGTGAACGACAGATGGACGATTTTTTTGAAAAACCGTTATTTCCTCAGATTCCTGACAGAGGAAAAATGTTGTTTGCTGTTGAATATGAAAGTCCTATTCAATCGCGGATAAATTTCTTAACCGGTGCGTATGTCGATGAGTCTATTTATGTAGGGGAGGTGTTTTTTAAAGAACAGTATAAGGAGTCTATTCGGCGTCGTAGTGCTTTGCTAAGGGGTGATTCTATTGAGTCTGATATGACTTCTTTTAAAAGAAGAGTTCAAGAAATCTATAAGAATCCGGATACATTGCTTGCTAGGGTGGAATATTTATGCCGCACTGGAGAAATTTCTCATTTTGTAACAGATTATAGAAACATGCGTTTGCCCAAACAGGACTCGCTATATCTTGATAAGAGACAGTTGTCTGTATGGCTTTATGGATGCCCTGAAAAGGGTGATGGAGGCTAGATTGCATGCAGAGGCTTCTTGAAAAAAAAAGTGTCCTCTTTGTTGCGGGGTTATTGGCTTTCTTTGCGGTAACCCGCTATCATGGCTTTTATGAAGATGCCGGTCGTTATTTGTTGCAGGTGGTCAACTACTTGTACCCAGAACGTTTTGCAGATGATGTGCCGTTCATGTTCGGAAACCAGGACCGATACACGATATTTTCGCCGATATTGGCGGTTGTGTATAAGACAGTTGGCGTGAATCACGGGGCGCTTGTTCTGACCTTTGTTTTTCAGTTGTCCTGGTGTTTGGGACTGATTTTTCTTGTAAACAGTTGGCTTGGTCGATTTGCTCGTGCGTCATGGTCACTGCCTGTTTTTGTGGTATGCATCACAACATTGGCATTTAGGTTGTACGGCTGTGGCTCGTATTTCCCGATGGTAGACGGCATTCTTGTCGCTCGCTTTGCTGCCGAAGTCTTTATGTTGTTCGCGTTCGCCTGTTTTTTTTGTAAGAATCGCTATTTATCTTTGATTTTATTTGGCGTAGGTGCTCTTTTTCACCCATTAATGGCAGGATGGGGAATTCCTGTTTGGCTTTTCTTTCATTTTCGTAAGTTGAGGGGGCCTGTCCTTTCTTGTGTGTTTTTGTTCCCGTTGACGGCTTTTTTGCATTTGGGTAGCATGGATTTTTTGCCGAAGGATTGGCTTGAACGCCCTTTGTGCTATGCTCCGAATGGGGCAGATGTAATATGTCATGCTTTGTTGCTTGCTTTTTGGTTTGCTATGGGGCGTATGGTAAGTGACGTTCAAATATCACGGTTAGCGAAGTGTGTGTTCCTGGTTTGCCTTGCTGGGCTTTTTTTACAGTATGTCGGCATCTACTTGGAACATGTATTCTTGATTCAGGTGCAACCCTACAGGGCTCAGTGGTTTTGTATAATTCTTGCCTTTCCGATTATGGCAATTTTTTGCCATGAACAATTGATGCGGGCAGATATCCCTGCAGCTTTAAGGAATATTCAAATAAGCCCCAAATGGGCGAAGGTTACGGTCGTAGTTTGTTTAATTGTATTATTTCTTATCGCGGCGTTGTCTAATTATATTCAGCTAATGCTAGAGCATTGTGCTGGAAATCTTGACTTTGCTGTTTTGTTTGTAGATTTGCCATCTAGGTTAATCCCTTTGCAGAAAACTGCTTTATGTCTGCTGCTCGTAGTTGGCCTAATGCAAAGACGGTTTGTATATACGCTACTCTTTGCTTATTCGTTGGTAAATAGTTTTGTGACCTTGTTGCCGATTTTTGCGACCATATTCTATCTTGAGCCACCCTTAAGTAAAATGCTTAAGCATTTCTTGGTCTCTCTGGCTATTGTGTTGACAATTGCGGAAATACTTGGTGCTTTGCCAATCTCTCCAATGCGAGGGAACATTGTGGGGAATGCTGCCTTTTTGGGAACAATCTTTGTTGCAACCTTTTGGTTCCTGTGGCTCAGAGAAAATAATAAACCAAAACAAATGTTTTTGCCTTTGGTCCTTGCCCTTTTTGCGTTCTTGCTGTGGGATGCTTGCAAATGGGATGCTCGTGGAGAAGAAATGCGCAAAGATGAGCGACAGATGGATGCCTTTCTTGAAAAACCTCTCTTTCCGCAGATTAAGGAGCGAGGACGTGTTCTATTTGTTGAAAATTATGAATTTCCTTTGCAGTCACGCTTTAAGTTCCTAACAGGGACGTATGCAGACGAAATTATCGACATTGGGGGGGTATTTTTTGAAGAACAGTACAAGGAAGCCCGCCACCGCAAGAATCTGCTGCTAAATGGAGATTTGCCCTTGCAGGATTTGGATGATTATGGAAGCAGAATTCTGGCTCTTTATAAGGATAAAGAAGCTCTTGCAAATAGGGTGGAGTATTTGTGTCAATTGAATGAGATTGCTCATTTGGTAACGGATTATGGTAAAATGCCGTTTACCAAGCAAGATTCGGCGTATCTCGATGTCAAAAAGAAGTATGTTTACTTGTATGAATGTCAAAAAAGGTTATAAGTATGATAAAAATTTTGAAAAATAGATATTTTCCATATTTGTTTGCAATTCCGCTATTCATCTGCGTGTACCATTATAATGGAATTGTAATGGATGGTATTTTGTATGTGTCTCAGTATATTCATTCTGTTGATCCAACGCGTTTTTTGCGGGATCCTATTTTTGAATTTGGAAATCAAGGCTCGTTAGGCTTGTTTGCGCCGTTTTTTGGTGTGTTTGTAAGGATGTTTGGGGTTGATAAAGGCGCCTTCCTGTATACCTTGTCTATGCAATTGGCTTGGATATTGCTTGCTATATGTATGATAAAGACTTTATTGCAAATGACGAGAAATAAATTATGGATACTGCCCGTTGTGATTTGTTTTGTGGGAGTGTTTTCTAATGGTATGCCTTTTTCGTATGCCCGTTTCTTTTCTTTTGTACAGTCGTATGTATGTTCTCGTTCGCTTTCAATTGCTGCTGGGATGTGTGCCTTGATTTTTTTACTGAAAAAGAAAAAGTTGATTAGTTTGTTGCTTGTTTTGTTGGGAACGATGATACATCCAATTACAACTGGTTGGTGCCTGCCAGTATGGTTTTTTGTGTTTTTCCCGAGAACTCGCTTGCCAATTCTTGTGTTGTCTTTTGCATTCCCGCTGACCTTCTTAATGCATAAAGGTTGGTTGGATGTGTATCCCGAGGATTGGCTTTCGCGTCCTTTGATTGGAGCGCCTAATTATCAAACTTTTGGTAAATATTTTGCACTTCTCTGTTTTTATTTCGTCTTTGTTAGGCGACTTTCAAACAATTTATATATAAAAGAAATATCCAATTCATTTTGTATCCTTCTTATAATTGCCTTGTATTGGGACATTTGTGGTGGTTATGGGGGGCATATTTTTTTGTATGTTGTTCAGCCTTGGCGTGCAATGTGGATGCCTTCCTTATTTGCTGTACCGTTAGGCTTGTGCTTTTTTAAGGATTCTTTAAGAAGAATGCTTAAAAGAAAAGAATTTACAACACATGATTTAGCTCTGTTTATGATGCTTTTGTCTTTTTTGACGGTTCAGAACCTTTATGTCATTTTTCTTATTGCCGCTTATTTATTTATTTGCCCTTTGCGAAAAGTGACGGTCAAAATAACTTCACTTATATTTGCGTTTTTGTTGGTGGCGGAGCTACTAGTTCAGGAATACCATGCTCTCTGTATGCAGGGACTTGATTTTTGGTTAGGATATGATTTTAAAGTGGTGTATCGAATCAGGTGCTCTTTACAACTTTATTTGGTGGCTGGCTCTGTGGCGTTGATTCTTTATTTCTTTTTTAAGAAAAAATATTTGTTGGCAATTCCATTGCTGTTGTATTTGTTTTTCCCTTATTTTCAATTGTTGCCATTCTTGTCATTGTATCTTTGGGGGGTAAAAAAGAGGGGGTACGTATATTTTGGCGGTGCGACCATAGTTTTGCTTGTTGTGCTTTTGGATGGCTGTATTGGGGAAGAAGACCGGTTCCGCAGTGTGCTTAATGGATTTCCGCCTAATTTTGGTTGGGTCTTTCTCCTAGTTTTTGTCTCGTTCTTGACTATATGGATGTCGAAGAAGTTTCGCTATGTCCCGATGTTTATGTGGCTGGCCGCCTGTATGGCTGTGGGGTGCGTTCGTTACGATGCGAGGACAGAAATGCAAAGAAATGTAGAATCTGAGCTTGATGCATATCTAGAAAGTTCTATTTTCCCACAAATCCCAGAACGAGGTAAGGCATTTTTCTTTGTTTCTGGAAATTATGAGCAAGAACCGAGATTGAGATTTTTGACGGGCTCCTATTTCACGGGTACAAATCAAGTTGGGAATGTATTTAATATTAATCATTATAAGACGGTTTTAAAGAGGGAACAACTTCTTTATTGGCGAAGAGAAGATACGGCGAAGAAACATAATTCTATTATTTACGATGAGATTCTTAATAAATTGGCCGATACGGATACGTTAATAGATAGATTTGCTTTTTTATGTTCAGAAAAAGAATTGACTCATCTTGTGACAGATAAAGAAAATCTTCCTTTTGCAGTTAGTGACTCTGCAATTATAAGTAGACAACAGAAGGTTTTCTTGTACGAATGTCCCTAATATTTATAGAGAAAAAAATGAAAGATTTGCTGAAAAACAAATGGTTTGTCTATTTTGCTGGATTAGCTGCGTTTTTTTTGCTAATCCATTATTATGGCTTCTTTAGTGATGCCTCTCTGTATCTTTTGCAGGTAATCCATTTTCTAGACCCATCCCGTTTTGAAAATGATGTCCCCTTTATGTTCGGAAATCAGGATGCATATAGTATTTTTTCGTCTATAGTTGCCGTTTTTTTCAAGGTTTTTGGGGTAAATACCGGTGGAATGGTTGCGACATTGATTGCACAACTTTTTTGGTGCTTTGCGTCGATGCTGTTTTTTAAAAACTGGTCTGAAAAATATATAGAAAAATGGTGTTTTCTCCCGATTTACCTGATTTTCTTGATTGTCTTTACTGCGAAGCTGTGCTATTGCGGTTATATCGGTTTTTATTTCATAGAACCGATTCTTGTTGCCCGTTTTATATCTGTTGCATTTGTTTTTTTAGGCTTGGCCTTTTTTCTGTCAAAAAAATATGTTTCATTGTGCTTCTTTATTGCCGCTTCGCTGTTCCATCCGCTAATGGGCGGGTGGGGGGCGGCCCTGTGGCTTTTTTACTATTTCCCGCGAGTACGGATTCCTGTCGTGCTGTTTTCGCTTCTATTTCCGCTGACGGGCTTTTTACATATTGGGAAACTGGACTTTTATCCTGCCGATTGGTTGAGCCGGCCTTTGGAATATACCCCTTCATGGGGGGACTCTGTTAATTTTGTTGTGCTGGCTCTGTTCTGGGGTGCCATGTGGGGAAAAATAGAGAATAAGTCGGTTTCTCGATTTGCCTTAAATATGTTTATTGTTGTGGTTGTCGCTCTCTATTTGCAATATGCAGGGGTTTGGACAGAACATATTCTATTGTATCAGGTGCAGCCGTTTAGAGTGTGGTGGCTAGCCTTGATGCCGACAATTCCGGTCTTTTTTGTTTATATAAAGCAATTGTACGACGGAGGATTCTTTCTAGAGTTCAGTGATGCTTCTGTTCTATTTATCGCCTTGGCAGCATTTACAAATTGCCAGAATCCGGTTGTGTTGTTGATTCCACTGCTTTTGCTTGTTGCTTTATGGAGAAATAAAAAAAGAATTTATTTCAATAAGTTTTGGGAATATATATTATATGGAACGGGTTTTTGGGTAATTACTTTAGAAATGGGGTTGAATAATCTCATTCAGTTGAGTTTGGGGCATGGCTTGTTTGATTCACAGTGGATTTTAAGATGGCTGGATGTTCCCGGTTATATGGGAACGGCCAGAATGATTCTACTGCTTGTTATGGCTGCTGCGGCTTTGGCTAATCGGAAATACTGGCAATCACTTGCGTTTTGTTTGGCTTTTTGCAATAGTCATTTCACGATGTTGCCGTTGTTCGCAATTCTCTATTGCTTCCCCCTAAATTTTAAAGGCCTATTTAACAGATTCCTGATTGCGCTTGTGATTACTTTGTCTGTTGCAGAATTGTTGGGGACAGCTGATGCAAATATTAGGATTGGCTTGTGGTTCTTGTTGATTTCTTTTTTCTTTGCGTGTGCTATTCTTTCGTTGCTTGATTTGAAGTTGACGAAATGGCTTGTGAGATTCGCGGTGCTGCTAATTGTTTCTGTTGTGGCGTGGGATGTTTCGGTTTGGGATAATCGAACGATTGAGCGAAAAGAAGATGAAAAGCAAATGGATGCTTTCTTGGACAAACCTGTGTTCCCTCAGGTACGTGATAGGGGGAGAATGCTCATGGTTGAAAACCGAGAATTCCCGTTATTGTCTCGTTTTAAGTTCTTGACAGGGGCGTACGGGGACGAACTTATCCATACGGGAGAAGTCTTTTATAAGGGGCAGTTCCATGAGGCTTTACGTAGAAAAAAAGCCTTGTTCTACAGGGATACTGCAACACTAGGGTTCTCTCGCTATAGAGAGACTATCAATATGGTTTATTCAAATCCTGATACGCTTCTATCCAGGGCGAAATATTTGTGTGACATAGGGGATATTTCCTATTTGGCTACAGATTATAGTGAAATACCTTTATTTAAGGAGGATTCCGTCTTTCTCGAAGTAAAAAAGAAGTATATTTTTCTTTACGGATGCCATGCTGCATCTACAATGTAAATGGGAAGTGACTTTAAACAAGGTGGGTTCGTATGTCTTGCTTTTTGATTACAGGTGGTTCGGGTTTCTTTGGAACTATCCTGAAAAAAGAACTCTTGGCAAAAGGGCATAAGTGCGTAAATATAGATCTTTGCCCGGATCCGGATAAGCATGAAAATCTTGTTAGCATTCAAGGTGATATTCGAGACAAGGAACTT
>JAEEGL014095337.1_pt1 | contig 12302 bp, 15 predicted proteins | sample 9134231 | NCBI WGS metagenome assembly JAEEGL01 (sample SAMN16246548, study PRJNA631951) | gut metagenome | biome: gut microbiome; feature: rumen; material: fiber-attached | host: Bos | place: Iran: Karaj | collected 2018-10 | reverse complement strand
TCACTATGGCAAGAGGCCCCAATGTGAACAAATAAATTCCCTGCCATGATACCGTACACGGTGGTGCAACACTAGTATCACCTATACAATGTATTTCTGGTAGAGAAAATATCGATAAAACTAGAAGAATTGAAAATAATGGAGCTATAGACCAAGAACACGGCATAACCGAGTTACCATTCATAGATCTTTTTTTGCTCATGCTTATAATTTTATCAACTATAGAGGGAGTGTCAAGTGCGCCACAAAACAAAAAAGACATCCATAGATGTCTATTGTTTCTGGTGGGCGATACAGGAGTCGAACCTGTGACCTCATCTACGTCAAAGATGCGCTCTAGCCAACTGAGCTAACCGCCCATTATGAATTTGGTGAGGACGCTCGCGCAAAAGCGCTCGCTAGCTCACCATTTTATTTCATAAAATGGTGAGTCGGGAGGGGCTCGAACCCTCGACACCGGGCTTAAAAGGCCCGTGCTCTAACCTGCTGAGCTACCGACCCATCCTACGATGGTGGACGATAGAGGAGTCGCATCGAAGATCCGACTTCTACCGCTATTTCACATTTTCAATGTGATGGTGGACGATAGAGGAGTCGAACCTCTGACCTTGTCTACGTCAAAGACACGCTCTAGCCAACTGAGCTAATCGTCCATGGTGGTTCCGGCTGGACTTGAACCAGCGACACAAGGCTCTTCAGGCCTCTGCTCTACCAACTGAGCTACAGAACCAACTTTATTTATTATATCACATTCCGATAATTTCCACCACCTTTTTCCGTGATTTTGCGCCAGTTTTTATTAAGACACAGCTTTTTGCTACGTCATAATACTCCGCGAGCAATTTCACAAGCCCATCATTTGCCTCACCGTCATGTGCTTTTTCATGTAAATATACCACCAAACCATCAGGGACCGCCTCGACAAGCGGCCCCTTACGGCTACCAGGTTTTACTGTAACCTGTACTAACATTATTTCTTCTTAGTGTTGTCGGCGATGGTCTGAGTGTTGTGCCAGATCATGATGAACATCATTGCGCCTTCGTAGAGCAAACGAATGATGATTGGGCCAAGCACCAATGTCAAGATGAATGACAAGAAGCTAACGCTAATCAAAGAGAATGATGCCAACACTACAAAGATGGTCCCAATGTAGTACAACACCTTCATGATTGGCTCAATCCACATCGTCTTGAAAGCCAAGAAATCCTTTAGCCATACCAAGAACTTACCTTTTGGCTCTTGCTTTGCTTTCACGAATAGGAAGTGAACTAGCACACCTCCGATGATTGCCAAAATGAGGGCGATGATTGTCCAAATCCCTGCTCCGGCGCTCACACCAGTAGTCACCGTAGGATAAGATGTTGTGTAATACATATATAACTCCTTATATTATTATATTAACTTTATAATACCACAAAAAAAATTTTTTTGTAAATACTTTTTTCATAACCACTATAAAATAGCTACCTCGTATTATATAATATATACATGAATAGAGTCCCCCTTGCGGAGCGTATGCGCCCAACTAAGCTAGAAGATGTCCTAGGACAGGACGATGTTATTGGGGATGGCAAAATCCTTACCGAAATCGTCAAGAAAAAAGAGCCCGTCAATTTAATCTTTTGGGGTCCTCCCGGTACTGGTAAGACCACCCTAGCTCGCATCCTAGCCCATGAATTTGACGCTGATTTTATCGAAATCTCAGCCGTCACTGCCGGCAAAAAGGATGTCGAAGAAGTCGTAAAGCGCGCTGAGCTCAACTGGAATTTAAAAGTCCGCACAGTTCTCTTCGTCGATGAAATCCACCGCTTTAATAAAGCCCAGCAAGACGCTTTTTTGCCCCATGTCGAATCCGGCCTTATCACTTTAATTGGCGCCACTACCGAAAACCCATCTTTTGAAGTCATTTCGCCGCTCCTTTCCCGCTCTCGCGTCGTCATCATCAAGCCACTGAGCAAAGCCTCAGTCTTACAAATACTCACAAAAACCTGTAAATCTGAAAAAATCAAAATCACTAAAGACGCATTGGACTATTTGGCTGAATTGTCTGGCGGCGATGCAAGAAGCGCGCTTGGAGACTTAGAGCTCGCAGCTTCGCTTTCAAGCAATGTAACTAAAAACGCCGTCATCGAAGCCGCTGGTAAAAAACTCCCCGGCTACGACAAAAAAGGTGACCGTCATTATGATACTATTTCAGCCTTTATCAAGTCCATGCGTGGCTCCGACGTCGACGCAGCGCTTTACTACCTTGCCCGCATGGTTAATTCTGGTGAAGACCCCAAGTTTATCGCTCGTCGCATGGTCATCTTTGCATCCGAAGACATCGGCCTCGCCGGAAACGGCGCCCTAAGTCTCGCCACCGCCTGTTTTCAGGCTGTCGAACGTGTCGGTATGCCAGAATCCGGCCTTATCCTCGCCCATACCACGGTCGCCCTCGCTCTCTCTAAAAAATCCCGTGCCACCACCGACGCCTGGTTTGCCGCTCTCGACCTCGCTAAAAAAACCATGAACGAACCGGTTCCTACTTGGCTCCGCAACGCCCCCACCAAACTCATGAAGGATCTCGGTTTTGGCGAAGGCCAAAAGTGGGAAGCTGGTTTCCATTTGGACAAAAACTACCTCCCGGATTCTATCAAAGACACAAAAATTTACGCGTCTTCCAAAAACGCTCCGCTTTGACGCGACCAAAGTTTTGCATATTCACCACCAGCTTTAAGGAGCTCTTTATGTGAACCTTGCTCCACTATTTTCCCATCCCGAAGCACTACGATCTTATCAAGCCCCGCAATCGTAGACAATCGATGTGCCACCACGATAGATGTACGCCCTTCCATCAAATTTGATAGCGCCTGCTGAATTGCCGCTTCCGACTCGGAATCGAGTGCCGAAGTCGCCTCGTCAAGCACCAATATTGGCGCGTCTTTCAAAATCGCCCGTGCAATCGCAATCCTCTGTCTTTGCCCACCAGACAATTTTACTCCGCGCTCACCCACCATCGTATCGTACCCATCTGGCAAATCCGCAATAAACTCATCTGCATGCGCAAGACGCACCGCTTCAAATACTTCTTCGTCAGTCGCGCCCGGCTTGCCATAGGCAACATTTTCAAATATGCTCCGATGAAACAGCGAAGATTCTTGCGGGACATACGCAATCGCCTCCCGCAAAGTTTTCTGGGTCACATCACGAATATCTTGCTCATCAATATAAATCGCCCCCGCCTTCACATCGTCAAACCTAAGCAATAATTTTGTCAAAGTCGACTTGCCAGAACCAGACACACCCACTAGCCCCACGCTTTCGCCTGGCTTAATCTCCAAACTAAAATCTTCAAATAGTTTATCTTTCTGCTTTTCATGGCTAAAAGTCACATGACGAAAATCAATTTTTGCATCGCCTACTTTGAGCGGCTTATCGGTTTTATCATCAATAATGTATGGCAAGTCCAATATCTCCACCATTTCCTTTGCATCACCTAGCGACCGATTAATATTTCTAAGTATATGATTAATCGTCCACATATTTGAAAGCAAAGAATTTGACAATGAGTATAAGAATACAATGTTTGCAATTGAAAGCCCGAATAAATCATGGCTCATTACAATCAAAATCAAAAGTGCCACAAAAGTGATCATGTTTACAACATTCATCGACATATTTCGCCAAAGTGAAACTTTTGCTACATTTATCGTCGCATCGTGCGTCCGCTTTGTCGCTCGTTCAAATCTCGTCTTCTCGAATTTTTCTCGCGCATAAGATTTTATCGATAATTCATTTGTAATCGCATCCGCTAGTTGTCCAGTCTGTTTATTTTCCGCTGTTGCCAAAGCCGCATCTACGTGTCTAGTCTTATAAAAAGTCGTAATCGCCACCGCAAGATATGTCGCTGTATAGATTATCAAAATTATCGCAAATGGCGGACACACAAAAGCCGCCACTCCGATTGAAAACAAAATCGTAAGTGCCAAAGGATAAATATCCCACAAAAATCCTGATTTCAAATTGATAAACGCATTTGGCAATTTATTCGCTGCGCTAGTAAGCGAACCTGAAAACCTATTCGAGTGAAAAGTCATCGACTGATTAACTACTGCCTCAAAAGCAAGGTGCGATAAGTACTCACCACCCTTCGCATCAAGCGACCAATCTAGCCAATCAAGCGCCCGAATCACCGCTAGATTATTTACCGCTGCCGGAATGATCGTAAGCATCAATATCCCCACGTAATTTGCAAGCTCAAAATCCCCGCTTGAAAGTTTACCAATAATTCCCGAAGTACCATACGGCACCACCACATTCGAAATAAAAATCCATACTGGCACGAGCAGAAGCACCAAAATCGTCCGCACTTTATATTGCATCAGTGCTTTCCAAAAATAATACAACGTTCTCTTTATGTTACTGGACTTTTCTCGTTTCATGTTATAATTATATCATGAGTAAGTTAGAGGATATCGTAAGTTTATGTAAACGCCGCGGTTTTATTTTCCCTGGCAGTGATATTTATGGCGGCATGGCCGGCACTTGGGACTTTGGTCCGCTCGGTGTCATGCTGAAAAAAAATCTCATGGATTCTTGGTGGCATTTCTTTGTCGAAAAACGCGACGACATGTACGGTGTCGACGCCGCCATCCTTATGAACCCTCGTACCTGGGAAGCATCCGGTCATACCGCTACTTTTGCCGACCCGCTTGTTGAATGTAAAGAGTGTAAATCTCGCTTCCGCGCCGACAAAATTGCTGACGGCATTACCGAATCCGTCACTACCGAAGAATTTTTAAATACCCATACCAAGTGCCCAGTCTGCGGCAAGGAAAACTGGGGCCCCATCCGCAAGTTCAACATGATGTTTGAAACCCACGTCGGAGCTGTTTTACCAGATGATAACGCAGAGCTTGCCGATAAAAACAAAGCTTACCTCCGCCCAGAGACGGCTCAAGGTATTTTCACGAACTACAAAAATATCGTCGATACCATTTACCCAGATCTTCCATTTGGTATCGCTCAACAAGGAAAATCTTTCAGAAATGAAATCAGCCCACGCGACTTCATTCTCCGCGACCGCGAATGCTATCAAATGGAAATCGAATATTTTGTCAAACCTGACACTTGGGAAGAAAACTTTGAAAAAATGCGCGCGCTTCAACACGATTTTCTGACCAATGTCGCCGGACTTAAATCTGAAGACATCCACGAGTACGAAGTCCCAACAGAAGACCGCGCTCATTATTCCAAGCGCACTATCGATTTCATGTTTGATTATCCAAACGGCGAAGAGGAGCTCATGGGTCTTGCCTATCGCACCGATTTTGACCTTGCAAATATTGCAAGAGAATCCGGCAAATCCATGGAATATCGCGACAAAAAAACTAATGAGACATTTGTTCCACATATCATCGAGCCATCCATTGGCGTCGAACGACTCTTTCTTGCTGTACTTTCAACTGCATACACAGAAGACGAAATCGATGGCGAAAAACGCACCATTTTGAAACTCCCCTCCCATCTCGCACCATACAAATTCTGTGTTTCGCCATTACTCAAAAACAAGCCCGAGCTCGTCGAGAAGGCCCACGAAGTATATAACCTCCTGAAAGAAAAATATACTTTCGTAACTTGGGACGATTCCGGCAACATCGGCAAACGCTATCGCAAACAAGACGAAATCGGCACACCAAAATGCATCGTCATTGATTTTGACACGTTGGAAGATGACACAGTTACTATCCGTGACCGCGACACCGCCACTCAAATTCGCAAAAAAATTGCCGAACTTTGATATTTTTAGCATAAGTATGATATAATTATCCTATAAAAGGAGTTATAATCATGGCTGAAAAAGCTAAAAAACCAACTAATACGAAAACTATCAAAACTAATGGCGAAAAAGAAACTGTAAAGTCAAACGCTAGCAAGTTCGCGATTTTCGGGATTGCCGTTGTCGCTATCATCGCAGTAATTATTGCTGTAGTCGTAGCATTCAACGCTAGCCCAGCTATCAACGATGCATACTTTGTAAGCGATGGCTCAAAGTACGTCCTCAACATCGAAAATGAAGACGACGAAGATGGTGCCGTAGCGGTTCACATTGTTTACTACTACAGTGGCAATACCGTCACCGACGCTAAGTCTTTCTATGAATTCGCAGACGAAGCGACCGCCAAAGCCGCTTTTGAAGAACTCAAAGCTGCAAACGAGGAGGCTAGCTCATATGCTCTTAATGGCAAATATGTCGTCATCTCTGCAGACAAAGAAGATATCAAAGATATGACCGCGGAAGACGTCAAAGCCCAAATCGAATTCTACGAATCTCTCAAGAATCTCAGCGATTCTGACGACGAAGAATAATTCTTCCAAACAAAATATCACCTAGCTCGCTAGGTGATATTTTTATAGCTTAATTACGCTTTATAGCGTTCAATCGCATCGGCAATAACTTTCTTAGCCGACTCGATGCCCTCAAATGCCTTTACTTCAGTCGAACCAGGCTTCTTGAGGTCTTTGTAGTGATTGAAATGGAATCTAATCTGCTCCAAAGTTTGCTTTGGCAAATCTTCCAAAGTATTATACGCATCACCGTTATTACGGTCGTCCGCTGGTACACAGATGATCTTATCGTCCACTTCGCCACCATCGACAAACTTCATCACACCGAGAATTTTCGCCTTCATCCAAATCCCAGTTGTGAGAGGCTGATCGGTGATCATTAATACATCAAGCTCATCACCATCTTCATCCAAAGTTTGTGGAATGAAGCCGTAGTTGCATGGCTTTGCAAATGCTACTGGCTCTACGCGATCAAGCATAAAACATGCATGCTTTCTATCCCACTCAATCTTGTGATTTGAGCCAGTTGGGATTTCAATCACCACATTTAGCTCACCATTTTCATAATCCCCCGGGGTCAAAACTTTATTAAAGTCTGCCATTAAAAAATCTCCTTTTCTACCCTAATTATATCATCTTACTCGCTACTCTGGCAAGCCGCAAAATACCAGGCGCCATTTCGTCCACGTTTTTTACTTTTGATACTATTTGTAACTTCGCGGAAACCATCAACCGCATCAATTTTATTTCATCTACTCCAAATTCCCCTCCCATCTTTGGCATAAATGCCATTTCGTTTGCATCATAATAATACTTTGCGTCTTCCCTCAATTTATCGCCTAACCCATCCCGATAAAGATTCACCTCTTCCCCAGACACTTTTAGCAAATTAAATAAAAACCAACTTTCCACCAAGGCTAAACTCATTCCACTATTAAGGCCATCCAGACACTCACGCGCTATTTCAAAATAGTCCGCCGCATTAGTCCCTTCCGCTACTGTATTTATTTTTCTTAACATCATCGAGGCGAGCTCCATCCGATTGTAATCTGCAAGTATTGCTCCATAATATTTTACCATCCTAGCGCCCGTAACCGTCGCAAGCTCACTTTTCCCAAAATGCAAATTAAGCTCCACCAAAGAAAACATCTCCACCCCACCCGCCAGTTTTGATTTTGCCTTTCGCACTCCACGTGCCATTGCAGATACTTTGCCATCCGGAGTAATCAAATTCAAAATCCTATCCGCTTCTCCATAATTTGTCCGGCGGAGCACAATCGCTAGCGTCCTTGTATCAACAATATTTTTCGACATATGCCCTTACCTCCGCTGGCGTCACCGTATCTTTGCTTAGCACACCCACTACACCATACTCACTAAGATCTAAATTATCAAGCCTTGCGTCCGTTATTAAGACCACCGGGATTTTCATTGTGTCAGAATACGATATTAGTTCGTTTAACATAGTAAAACCATCTGGCCCCGTCAACATTGCATCCATAAAAATCATTTCCGGAAGACCATCATCTAGCGCCTGCGTCGCCATCAGCGCGTCGCCAAAAATTTTTACTTCTATGCCACATGCTTTTGCTATACATTCCGCCATCATCCGATTATCATCAATTACAAAAATCATTTTAAAGGCTCCTAAAACAAACTCATTTGCTTTGACCTCATCAAATCAACATAAAAACTCGTCCCATCACGATGTCTTACTGCGCCAACTTTTGCATCCATGTATTTAGAAAATTTCGAAGCGATAAAAAGCCCCAATCCAGACGACCCAGGCCTCATAGCAATCGAGGTCGGCTTTTCCACCCAACCTCTCTGCATCTCGCGCCACACATCCATCGGAAGCGCCGGGCCATAATCCCTCACTAAAATTCGTATTTTATCCTTTATCGGTTTTACCATAATCTCGGCCCGCATTTCATCGCCAGTATAATGCACGGCGTTTAGTAAAAAATTATACACTACGCTAAACAGCAACTCCCGATTTGCATATGCAAGCTGCTCTTTTCCAGGAAATTTTACAAATAATTCCCGTTTGTTATAACGAAATAGATATTCCAGCTCTCGTATCACTTCGTCACACACTGGTCGCACCGCTAGCGGACTCATTTCCGGCAAAGAACTCTCCAGCCGCCTTAACTTCAAAAGATCATTCACTTGCCGAATCGCACGATCAGACACGCTCACCATTTTTTCACGAATCAATTCATTTGGTTCACTCATTTCGTCAAACGAAAAAGCAAGTTGCCTCAAAGTAGCAAGTGGCTCTTTGAGTTCGTGCGCCGCCACCAAAATTCCGTCGACCTCCACATCCATACCCCCATTTTACCATATTATGCGTTGAATTTTACAGAATCCAAAATCGTCTGAAAGTCACCCTCATATCCCATCGCATCAGTCCGAAGGATTGCGGTCTTATCACGAATCTTCAAAACCACTATGATACCATTAAGCTCCGTACCAGGAATCTTACCAACGTATCGATTTGCAGTTGTCCCGCCAACCGTCACCGTAGTCATGCTGAGTTCATCCCGCTCTAAATATCTCTGATAATCAGCCGTCACACTCTCAAAACCTTTATTTACTATCGTCACCCTAAGCGCATACACTGTAGAATCTGACACTGGCTCAATCTCAAGTGGATTAAGATATGCTACAAAATCACCGCCTTTTGACGCATCCGATGCAACATACACACTCCACATCTTTGGGAAATCAAAAGACAACTGCCCATAGTCCGTCGGTCCAGTAAATTGCCTAGTGTCCTTCTTTGCTTCCTCCGCATCAGCCAAAGCTTGCTCTGCCTTTGCCTCGCTCACTGCTGCTGCAATTTTAAGGTCAACTTCGTCACTAAGCTCTGCATACTCATTATTTTTTGACACAAATAGCCACATAAAGACGCCAGATAATATCAAAAACAACGCCGCCGCTACACCCAATACCGCCGGCATAATGTTTTTCTTTGGCTGTGACGCAGCGACAATCTTTGGCGCAGCACCATTTAAAGCTCCAGACATACTCGCCGAAGTCACTGGTTGCACTGTTGGCATCTGAGAATTATCCATAAACTTATTATATCACTATTTTGAAAAATCTTCTGCTAAAATTTCAATTTCATTCTTCAGCTTTTTCAAATCATCTTCAATTTCTTTTGCCAGCTCCGCCGCTTCTTTATAATTTTTCATCGCCTCTTCAAGTTCAAAATCATCCGAATAAAACCACTCCACTTTTTTATCTAACTCTTTTAATTTTTCATTTAAACTTTTTTCTTGCTTACTCATCATTACTCCTTTTTATGATTTTTTGTATCAATGCCATGATTTCTGAATCAAATGTTGTAATTTTTACAACATTTCCTGCATTAATTTTGCCATTCAAAATCGCATATCCTTGTCTTAAAACCATTTCTGGATTTAAACTTTCGAGCATTTTCTGCCTCTGACGAATTTCTCCCAATTTTGAATCAACTTCAGAATTTATCTTCTGCAAAATCAACCGCATTTTTTCTTCAACTTTTTCAGTTTTGCGATCCCTCGTCAAAAGCTCCGCTGCATTAGATGGCGTCGATGCTCTCACATCGCACGCAAGATCACATAGCGACTCGTCTACCTCGTGTCCAATCCCGCAAATCACCGGAATTTTAGAAGCCGCCACCGCCCGCACCAATCTCTCGTCATTAAAACACGCAAGGTCGTCCGCCGAGCCACCACCGCGAAGCAGGGCAATCATCTGCACTTCGCTTTTTTCATTAAAATATTGCAATGCCCGTATAATCTGATCCGGCGCATCCATACCCTGTACTTGCGTATGCGCCACTTGCACTTTCATCCCACCCCACCGCGCATTAATAATTTTAATAAAGTCCGCATATCCCGCCGCCTGTGTCGATGATATCACACCAAGCCGCGTCAAATCTTCCGGTATTCCACGTTTCTTCGCCGGGTCAAATAGTCCCTCGTCAGCCAATTTCTTTTTTAACATTTCAAAAGCTTTTTTAAGTGACCCCTCGCCCACCGGCTGCACCGCAGTCACCGTAAAAGAAAACTTTCCCCACTGCGTCAGCTTTGGCGTCCCACGCACTATCACTTTCATCCCATCTTCAAGCGGTTGGCGCATGGACCACAAAGTCATAAAACACGGCACACTAGTCTGCTCGTCCTTCAAATCAAAAAATACCCATTTTCCTTGATTTACTTTAAAACTCGCCACTTCCCCTACCACCGTCACTGACGAATACGCATATTCAAGCGTCTGATTTACCACCGCTACCAAATCCGAAGGAGTTAAATTATCCATTCTTGCTCCGAATCGCTTTTTGGTACGGCAGATAGCCAGTCGCAATTGTGAGAATGAGCGACAGTGCCCTCGCCATCACGGTCACGATAAGTGCCGTTGCCATTGCGGATTCCGTACCACCAAGCAATATCCCCATCACCCCTGCCATGCCAAGCTCATATGGCCCATACGGCACAATCCCATCAAACACCGAGCCAATCGCCTCACCCACTAGTATCATCGGGAAAATTTCTGGTCGCCCCAAAGCTGCTGCTACAATCCAATACGACCCAACTTCGCACAGGCTATATATCACACCCCAAATAGTTGGCGGCAGTAATGATTTTTTGTCTTTCTTTACGATCAACACACAATCATGAATACTGAGAAAATATTCCTGCACCTTGTCTCGCTCCAACATATGTCGCACTCGCCCAAAAGTCACCGCCTTTGCCATAGCGTCGGTCACCCTCATCACTACCTTACCAAAGAAATCAATTCGCTTTTTACTACTTGCAACATATATTATTAACCCAAGCCCCACAAATACCCCTGCATTCATCAAAAGTGACACCCAAATAATCCATTCCGCTCCAGACGGGATGCTACCAAGCGCAAACAAAATCAATATCGCAACTAATGCCTGCAGATAATTTACTACCGTCGTAATCGCATACCGAAAAATATACAAAAAACTCGCCTGCCCAGCCGTGATATTAAACTGATGCAAACGATACGTAAGATATGCAAGACCACCAATACCGCCCGCCGGCACCGCCCGGTTTACAAAATTAAGCTCCGTCGAGATTTTTAGCTTTTCTTTCCGCCCAAAATTCTTTCGGAATTTTCCCTCGAGATAAGAAAAGAAAATCTGCCCACAAGCATAATACATAAAAATCTGCTCCGGAAGAAGCAAGATGATTATAAAGAGGTTCGCATTTTTAAGATTATTAAACGTTTCTACAAACCCGTCCCAGTTCTGATACACCACATAACCCACAAGTACAAACGTCGCTACCGAAATCAGCGTCCGCCAAGGAAACTTAAAACGTTTTTTCTTCTGCATATGACCATTATAGCACAAAAAATATCCCCTTTCGGGGATATTTAAACTTCCAGATTAGCGAACTTCTACGCGAACGCGTGGTAAACTCTTGCCAGAGAAGTGAGTCTTCTTAGTTTTAACGAAGGTAACTACACCATCCTTGGCAGCATGAATCGTAAAATTGCGAGACATGTAAGTGCCAGGACCAGCAAGTTTGGTCGCGCCAGTCTGGCGGACGAGAACTTCACCGTTCTTTACTTTCTGGCCACCAAAGCGCTTAACGCCAAGGCGCTGACCAGCATTATTATGGACGTTTTTGGCGGTACCGCCAGCTTTTACGTGTGACATTTATTTCTTCCTTAATATTATTATATCTCTCGCCACGATTTGCCCATCTCGATGATAAATAAGCCCCTCGCGCGTTTTATTATGAACATTATACCCCATATCAGCAATTTCGTCAAGGATTTCAAGGCGCGAATATATCCCATCTTCGCGAAGCCACGCTGGCGCCGCCACTACCACTGGCGTACCAGACTTAATCTGCGAAGCCAAATTCTTCAAAAACCCTAGAACAATCGCCCCACATTCCTGCTTTTCGGTCTTCAGCTTAATTTCCGGCGGAATATTTGACATCGGCTT
>JAEEGL012308424.1_pt1 | contig 12302 bp, 10 predicted proteins | sample 9134231 | NCBI WGS metagenome assembly JAEEGL01 (sample SAMN16246548, study PRJNA631951) | gut metagenome | biome: gut microbiome; feature: rumen; material: fiber-attached | host: Bos | place: Iran: Karaj | collected 2018-10 | reverse complement strand
TCATTGTAACTTTTCTTTTCATTATAAATATCTATTTCAACCTCTTCACCAATTAAGGCATTATTAACAAAAGTAATCTTATTATCTATTTTAGTAATTCCTCTGCCATAATGATCATATTCAGTTATTATATAAGCCATAATATCACCAATAAAATTATATCAAAAAAACAAATAGATTTCTATTTGTTTTGCTGATATATTATATTAAATAAATTATTGCATTTGATATATATATCTGAATTATCTTTTTTTAATTCATTAGTAATTGTATTAATTATCAGGTGAATATCATTCTCTTCTTTATTAAAACAGTCATAATAAAGATATTTTAAACAATTACAGCTTATTTTTTTAATGTTTTTTAATATATATTTTATTCTTTCTTTTTCAAGCCTAGTAAAATTTTTCAAAACATATTTTTTATTTACTTTGTATATTATTTTATTATTATCTAATTCTTTGGCTAAAAGACAAATGTTTTCTTCGTCTTCAAAAATCAATGATGATTTTTTTAAAATATTACCTTTTTTATTGAATAAAATGACTATTGATCTGCAACCATCTGTTAAGGCTATGTAGTTATAATTCTTATTATTATACTTTTCACATTTATTTGCATATTCAGTAATAAATTCATTTTTTATTATTACCTTGTTATCAATGATAGTTGTAAGATCATTGTTGGTGATTTTAATAATTGGTGTTTTCTTTAAGTGTTCTATATAGTCTTTTTTATTCCATTCATAAAATTCAAAGTACTCCTCATTTAAATTAATGAATATATCGTTAATAAATGTCATTTTACCTCCTTAATTAAGTAAATAGTTATGATTATTATGCCAAATATGAAATTTAAGCATTCCATTTTTATAGTTATAAATTTAACATAATCTAAGAAATTATACCCAATGGTTAGTAAATTTAAATAACTAATTATAAATGTTAATCCTGAAGATGATAAAAATATGCCTAATAATAGCCAAAATAATTTAATAAATATCACCTAGTTAATTTTATTAAAATATTTTATTTTTATTTATTATTTTGACTAAATGTTATATAATTAAATAGGTGATTTTTTTTATGGAATTAATAAAATACTTATTTTTAGGAATTATACAAGGATTAACAGAGGCTATACCGGTTTCATCTAGTGGTCATTTAATGATTTTTAAACATCTAATAGAATTAGATGTTGATTTTGATACTTTAGCAATTGTGACAAATTTTGGCAGTCTAATTGCAATTATATTAGTTTTTTGGAAAGATTTAATTAAACTTATTGGTAGTTTCTTTAAATACTTGTTTAAAAAGGATAAAGATTGCAAAGACGACTATAAGTATTGTTGGCTAATAGTTCTAGGATGTATTCCTGCAGGTATTGCTGGTTTAATTGTTTCTAAGTTGGAATTATTAGATAAAATTGATGATAATGTTAAAATAGTAGGTGTATCATTAATAGTAACTTCTATTTTATTATATTTAATACGCAATATAAAAGGTAAGAGAGAAGACAAAGATATTACTTGGAAAAATGCCTTAGTAATTGGATTTTTTCAAATATTAGGATTACTTCCAGGAATAAGTAGAAGTGGTTCTACAATCATTGGTGGTATGAATCAAGATTTAAAGAGAGATACAGCATTTAAATATTCATTTATGTTATATATTCCTATGAGTATAGCTGCCATGGCTTTAGAAATAGGTGATATATTAGATAAGAATATTTCTGCTACTACTTGGTTATATTATATATTATCTGCATTTATGGCTTTAATATTCACATATATAATGACAAAATGGTTTAGAAGAGTTGTTAATCATGGTAAATTAATATATTTCTCTATTTATTGTTTTGTTGTTGGTTTATTAGTAATATTATTTTTATAATTTAATATAATAATGGTGCAATATAGTTAAAAATGTAAAAAAAGCAAAAAAATACTTGTTATTTAGCTTTTGTTATGTTATAATTAATCTCGTATGAAAGAGATTCGCGCTCGTAGCTCAGCTGGATAGAGTGTTTGGCTACGAACCAAAAGGTCAGGGGTTCGAATCCCTTCGGGCGCACCATTTTATCGGGAAATGGCTCAACTTGGTAGAGCACTTGGTTTGGGACCAAGGGGTTGCAGGTTCAAATCCTGTTTTCCCGACCATTTAATAATTAAGGTAACTTATATAGTTACTTTTTTTTATACCCTTGATCCAAACCAATTGCTTAATTTATGAATAAATGACTTTTTATTTTGTGCGCCTAAAGGGATTAAATCATATAATTTATTTATATCTTTTTCGTAAATAGAAAAATCTGTTCCTCTATCATGTATTTGTCCTTCCCTTGGACCACTTCTAAATACTCCAATTTTAAATGTAATTGATATTATTCCTTTATCTATTAAATTAATAAAATGATCAAAATTTTTTATTTTATAAAATACAATACTGTTATATTTGTAATATTCTTTAAAACTTATATTTTTAGTTTCTGCTTCTATAATTGCCAGCTTTTCTATTTTATTTTTTATTTTTTCTTGCAACAATTTAAAAGACCAGCTGACATTTAAATCATAATTTTCATTGTTATTATTTATAGCTATTAAATATACTTTTTTATTATTATAATCAACCTTTAATTTAACTCTTTTATAATATCCTATTTTTGTAAAATTGTTTCCAGATACTGTTATATTAAATACATTGTATTTTGGCATTAATTTATCTGGATAACCAATTTTATCTATTATTTTTTTTATGGGGTATACTTCATCTCCATCTGGTGTTGCATTAAAAAGATGTATTGGGTAATTACTTTTTTTATTATGTACTTTAATTTCAATATCTTCAAAATCGTAATAGGGATAATTATTTTCTTTTTTTCCCAATAATTCTTCAAACGTATATCCAATTCCAGTTGTACCGCTTCTTTTTGATTCAACCCACTTCATTTCTTTTATTCTTTCAAATTCTTTTTTTAATCTTATAATACTATTTTCCATTATTTTTCCTCCTTTTTAATTTACTATAATAGCATGTTAAAAAGGTAAATAATGTCAAAAAAAAAGTAAAGATTGTCTTTACTTTTTTTAACCAGCAAATTCTTGTGACCAGTAATATTCACCATCATTGTAATAACAAGAAATACCTATAGTTGTAAAATCAGATGTTAAAATATTTGCTCTGTGTCCTTCAGAATCCATCCAAGCTTGAACTACTTCTGCAGGTGACTCTTGACCATAAGCTAAATTTTCACCAAATTTACCATATAATCCATATTGTTGATGAACTGTCCACCATGCTGATCCATCTGGTCTTGTATGTGACCAGTTTCTTGTTGCTTCTTCTGATCTAACATTAGCAACTTGAATTAGAGTGTAGTTCATTGTTAATTCGCCTAAACCATTTTCTTTTCTAATTTGGTTAATTAAATAAAGAACTTGGTAAGCATAATCCTCATTATAATATACTGTAGCAGGTGTTGTTTCTTGAACTGGTTCATAAACAATTTCAACTTCAGGCTCGTTATATGTACTTACATCATTAATTTCGCCCATAACATCGTTATTGTACTCTTCAGTAGCTTCTTCAGTAATTGTTTCATCCTCGATAGGTTGTTCTTCTGTTACTTCTTCATCATCAATTTTATAGTCTTTTTGATATAAATATTTAGGTGTAATTCGTTGAGTTGTTTTTTTATCATCAACTTTGTGAAATCCTATGTTGCATGTTGTTAAAATCATTGGGATGATAACCATTAATTTAATAACATTAAACATATTTTTTTTCATATTTACCCCTCTTTTTTTTATAAATTGTCGTCTATAATATCATATTTTTATTAAATGTCAAGAAAAAAATGCAATAAATTGAATTTTTTTTATTATTTTGGCTATTTTTAAGAAAAATATAGTCATTTTTACCAAATAATAATAAAAAGCATATTATTGTAAATAATATGCTTTAAAATAAAAAAATATTTTAATTAAGATAAAAATGTTATATAATATTTGTAGAATAGAGAAGTGTTTATAGAATATATGAGGTGGATGATGAAAAAAATATTATTAGTAGTTATTTTTTTAGTTATTATTATTTTGGGAATAAAAAATGTTAATGCGGAATTTATTTCTGTATCTACAGCTGAAGAATTAAAATCTTATTTTAACACTGGTGGCGAATGTAAATTGGAAAGCGACATCACTTTTACTGCCAATACAGGTGTTAATCAAAATACAACTATAGACTTAAATGGTCATATAATTAATTTAACAAATAAAACTTTAGTTCCATATGCAACATTAACAATAATGGATTCATCTTCAACTCAAGAAGGTAAAATAACTAGTTCTGCCTCTTTTGTTATTCAAATAGGCTCTTCATCTAAAACAGGTGCTGTGGTTTTGAATTCTGGAACAATTGAAGGAACAGGCGCTTATGGTGTCCGCAATTTTGGTAATTTAACTATTAATGGTGGTTTAGTAACTGGTGATGCTTTTGTTATTTATAATCAAGGTAATTTTACCATGAATGGTGGAACTGTTCTTGCGTTAACAGGTATAGGTGTAAGATTAAATGCTGATTCAAAATTGATATTAAATAATGGATTAATAAGAACTAATGGAGATTCTACTGCAGTTGTTTTAGGAAATCCTGGTGCTTCATTTGTTATGAATGATGGTAAGATAGAAGCTCCATATGAAAATTTACCAAAAGGTGGTATGGGTGTAATGGCCTATAAAGATACAGATGTTACTATTAATGGTGGAATAATAACATCTTCATCACATGCTTTAGGAAGCAATGGTAGTGTTGATGGTAGTTCGGCTGGTACAAATGCCAAATTTACTGTTAATGGTGGAGTAATAACATCAAAATATGGTATGGGAATGTATATACCTCAACCAAATGGTGATAATACCATCAATGGTGGAGTAATTACAGGTGCCTCTGCAGTAGAAATACGTGCTGGTTCTTTAAAAATAACTGGTGGAACATTAAACAGTAATTCTGATGTATATGAATCTGCTTCAAACACAAATGGTTCAACAACAAATGGCGCTTCCGTTTCAGTTGTTCAGCATACAACAAAGCTACCAATAGATATTCATATATGTGGTGCAACATTTAATGGTGTAGTTCCATTTAGTCAAACAAATCCTGAATTAAATTCTGTTGAAGATATAAATAAAATTAGTATTAATATTGATAGAAGCTGTGGTACACCAGTGTTTAATAGTACAAGTGGCAATGTGACAGTTTATAGTGAAAACCTAACTGGATTTATTCGTGGTGGTAAATACACTCATGATGTTATGAATTATGTTGCAACTGGATATGGTGAAAAAACTGAAGATAATATGAATGCAATATATAAGTATCATAATGTAACAATTAATGATACTATTAATGGTCAATCTGTTGTTTCAAAGCAAAGAGCACTATATGGTGATGAAATAACTATTGAACATAATCCAGAAGATGATTCAACTAATTTTGTTTTTGAAATAGTTGATGCAAGTGGTCATAAAATTACAGCACAGGATAATAAATTTATTCTACCTGATGATGATGTATCTGTTCGTGTACAATATGTTAAAGAGATGATTACTGCTATTGATCCTGCTAAAAAAACAAATAAAATTATTACTGGACCAGTTAATAAAGAATTAACTAAAAAAATAATGCTGGATGCTTTAAAAAATGATGCGATATTGTATACAGCAGTATCTAATATGGATCCTATTATGGAATTAGTAGTACGTGAAATGGAATTAACTGCTGATTCACGTAATCAAATGCTTTCAACAATTAAATCTTCAGATGGTATAATTTTAAAAAGTTTTGATATATATATTGAGGTAAAAGATAATGCTGGCAATGTTATTGGAACAATAAGGGATATTCCAGAAGAATTGCTCCTTGCCGTTGTTATGCCAGATGATGTATCTACTGTGAAAAGTGGATATAAGCGTAAATATATTGTTGTTGAAGATAATGAGGGATATCAAGTATTAGAACCAGATGTTGATGCTAATACGATACTATTTAAAACTAAAAAATTATCTTCATATACTGTAGTCTATACTGAGAAAAAATTAGATTCAGATGTACTAGGTGATACAGTAGTTGTTAATTCACCAAATACTAATGATAGTATTAAGCATTATGTATTATTATTTATGCTTTCACTAATTATAATTAATGTATTATTAATTAAAAAATTCTTGTTTTCAAAATAAAAAAACATAGTATAAAATCTATGTTTTTTATTTTTTTCGATATACTAAAATTGAATCTCTAATATTTTTATTTTTATATTTTAATCCATTTGTACCAATAAATGATATTATTTGGGGATTAAATTGTTTTAATAATTCAAAGGTGTTATTTAAATTATAAATATTTTTAAAATCAATGTTAAATCTTGTGTTTTCAGTTGTTTCATATAAATAGCTTATAAGTAATTGCGAATGTTCTGATAAATGATCAGCCATCAAATAAACCATTGCTGCAAGTTCGGGATTTGATAGATATGTTCCTATATTTGATAGCCATATATTATCGTATTTGCGTTCTAATTTTGTTTTAAATAAATCACCACATATAAATTTTGGATTAATATTTTTTATTTTTATTTTAGCATTGTTATATGAATCATTATTTTGAAGATAATCGTTACATCCAGTAATTTCTATTGTTCTGCCTTCATCATGTGTGAATAAATTTTCTCTTATTTTTATTGGTTCTATTGTTTGAAATAGTTCTTCCCAAAATAAGTAAGATTCATAATCAAGTGATTTTAATGTTTCTTTAATTTTTTCATATGTTTGAATATTAAATGCATTATTATTGTTTATAGATGCTGTTGGAAAGTCTTTATAACGTAAAAAAGATAATAATTCTTTTTTTTCTAGACATAAAATGCAAGCAGCTTTTAAATAATAATAATATTTAGTATAAGGATTAGTATCCAATAATGTTATATCTTTGCAATTATGTAATGCAGCATTAATTATTTGGTCTCCAGAACTTCCAACAGTTAGAAGTGATTGGTCATTTAAAAGAAAATGATTAATATATCCATTAATGTTTTCTGTTGCAAATGGATAAATATTGTAAAATGCTTGCCATCTTGAATCCATTACGCCATTACATCTGTTAATTGCCATTTCTAAATTGTCGTTAAAATTACTATCCATAGTCTCATCCCCACAATGACTGCTATTATAGCATATTTGAAGACAAAATAAAACCCATAAAATGGGTTATTGATAAAAAAATGGTGCCTGCGGTCGGACTTGAACCGACACGGTATTGCTACCATTGGATTTTGAGTCCAACGCGTCTACCATTTCACCACGCAGGCATATATACATTATACACAAAAATAAAAAAAGAAACAATATTATTCTTCAATTGTTTCTTTTTCTTCTTCAACTTCTTCTATATTTTCTTCTGTGTATTTTGATTTAAATAAATTTTGTTCGTTATCTTCATTTGCTTCTTCTTCCTCAATTTTTAAATCAGGTAAATCATCAGTACTTTCTAGTCCAAAATGATCTAAAAATAAATCAGTTACAATATATTGTTTTGGACGACCTGGAAGTTCTGAACGGCCAATATCTTCAATTAAACCTTTTATCAATAGTTTACGCATTACATAAGTACTATTAACGCCTCTTATTTCATCTATTTCAATTCTTGTTATAGGTTGATTATAAGCAATAATAGCAAGTGTTTCTAAAGCAGATTGGCTTAAATTACTATCTAATTCAGCATCAACTAATTTTTTGTAGTATTCTTTGTGTTCTTCTTTTGTTGTAAATTTGTAGTGATTTCCTAAAATAACTAATTTAATACCACGTGTTTCATTTTCTAAATCCTGCTTTAATTCATCAAGAATCGTTTTTATTTCGTCATTTTTAAGTTCAGTAACCTTAGCAATATCATCTATGGTAATACCTTCATTTCCACTTAAAAATATTAAACCTTCTAGGACTGCTTTCATTATTTTTCTCTCTCCTTAATAAATATTTCTTTAAAGTTGTTTTCTTGTTCTATTTGAATTAACTCTTTTTTACAAAGACTTAAGATAGCTAAGAATGAAACAACTATATAATCTTTGCTGTAATTATCAATTATTTCAGCAAATGTAACTTTTTTCTTTTTTCTAATGATGTCGCGTATTTCAACACATCTTTTACCAACAGAATACTCTTTATTTGTTATTTTAGTTTTTAATGGTTTTAAGTTTTCTTTATTCTCTAAAAATTTTTGAAAAGCGGCTATTAAGTCATCTAGAGTTGCATCAATTTTATTTTGTTCTTCTAAATCAATAAATTCATTAATATCACTTGCTTCTTTGGTAAATATTTGTTGTCTTTCTTTTTCAAGTTCGGCAAAATTTTCTGTGCTTTCTTTATAATATTTATACTCAAGTAAGCGATTAATCAAGTTTTGGCGTGGATCTTCTTCATAGTCATCTTCATTTTCATTGTTATGTGGAAGTAAGATGCTAGACTTCATTTCCAATAATTCTGCTGCCATAACAAGATATTCTGATGCTATGTTTAAATTCATTTCTTCCATTAAATTGATATATTCTAGATATTGTTTTGTTATTTTTTCTATACTAATGTCCATAATATCTATGTTATCTTGTTTAATTAAATGTAGTAGAAGGTCTAATGGCCCTTCAAAGTTTTCAATAGTTATTTTGTACTCCATAATAACCTCCATAAACTTATAACATTATAATATAAAATATAAAAAAAATCAAAGAAAAGTGTACTTATACAATCTTGTTTTTTAAACTGTTTTAAGGTATACTATTTATATAGAAGATAGGAAGGTAATAATATGGTATTTCGTAAGCCTTATGCGTTTTTAATTAAAAACTTTAGATTAATGCATATAATTTTAACAATATGCTGTATTTACTTAATAACTAAAACAAGTGCAATTATTTCGTTTTTAAATGATTATATGGCATCAAATGACTTAGTTATTGGCCAAAATATTGTTGGTGGATTATATAATAGTTTAATGTTTATTATCCCTGTTTTGATGTTAATATTCTTTGTTGTCTTACTTTCTGTTATGACAGTAAAAGAAAAACCAAGATCATTTTATATAGTTAATATTATTGTATATTTTTTAATATTTGTTTTATTTATTTATGGTCATGGTGTTTTAAAAGGAATGGAAAAAGAAATAATTTCTCCTCAAAAGATAAAAACACTACATGATTTGTTTGTATATGCTTTATTATTTCAATTTTTTACTGTTGTTATAGCAGCTATTCGTGGACTTGGATTTGATATTCGTAAATTCGATTTTGCTAAGGATTTACAAAGTTTGGATATATCAGATGAAGATAATGAAGAGTTTGAGGTTGCTATCAACTATGATTTTGATGATACAAAAAGAAAAATAAAGAAAAAGATAAGGACTGCTAAATACACATATCAAGAACATAAATTTATTATTAATATCGCTATTGTAATTTTAATTCTATTTAGTGGCTATACTATCTATAAAAATACAAGTATATCTATTAAGAAATATCATTTAAATAACAACATAAGTATGAATAGTATTTCAACTAGATTTATTAATGCATATGTTGTTGATACTGATTATTTAGGAAATGATTTAAATACTAATTTATTATTACTAAAGGTCGAGGTAAAAAGTAATAGTAAAAATGTTAAAAGATTAACAACTAGTTCTTATGAATTAATGATAGATAATAAAATTTATCATCATACTGATAAGTATAATCAAGAGTTTAAGGATATTGGTGAGGCATACCGTAATCAAAAATTATCAACAGCTGATTATAAAACTTACATTTTAGTTTATGATATTGGTAATAAAAATCCTACAAAATCTAGATTAAAAATATCTAATTTAGTTAATCAAGATTTTGTATATTTAGATTTTAAAACTAAGAGTTTTACCAAAGATAATAAACCTGTTGAATATAAATTAGGTGATGAAGTAATTTTAGATAGCACTAATTTAGAGGATACTAAGTTTAAAGTATCTAGTGTGAATATTGCTGAAAAATTTACTTTAAATTATAAGTATTGCTTTAATAAAAATGAATGTATGGATTCAATAGAATATTTAAGACCTGATTATTATCATACTGGTGTTGCTAAAACATTAATTAGAATGGAATATGAATTTGAATCTAGTGAAATAGATAGTTTCTATAAATTAATTAGTATGTATGGTTCTTTAGAATATACTATTGATGATAATAATAAAATTCAACAAATACCATTTAAAAATGTTAAAAGTTTGCGTTTAGCAGAGGATAATATTTTAAACTTAGAAGTTGTTAAAGAAGTTGAAAATGCTTCAGATATATATTTAGTGTTTAATATTCGTAATAATGAATTTAGGTATAAGATAAAGTAGGTGTAATATGAAAAAAATATGGTTATTTATTTTATTACTGATACTAGTTTTACCTGTTAGCGTATTTGCTCGTGCAAATACTAAGTGTGATTATACACTTGTATCTAAGTTAAAAAAATATGCTTCTAATGTTAATATTATTTATGATTATCAAATAATTGAGAATGAAGCTGTATTTACTGTTACAATCAATAATTTGGTATCTGAAATATATGTTTTGGATGAAAATACTGGAACTCAATATAGATATACAAATACTGTTAATGGTGAATTAGTTATTCCAAATATTAAAAACACTAAAAAATTAAAATATAAAATATTATCTGCTAATCCGTTATGTAGTGATGAATTATTATTAACTCATTATATTACTTTACCAGTTTATAACAAATATAGTGCTGATCCCCTTTGTAAGGGTTTAGAAAATTATAATTTATGTTATACATTTTTAGATACTGATATAACATATGATGAGTTCAAAGAAAAGATTGAGGAATATAAGAAGGAAAAACCAGTAGAGGAAGAGGAAACTAAAAAGAAGGTTAAGGCAAAATCTGACTGGGATAAATTCTTGGATTTCATGACTAAATATGGTATTTATATTATAGCTTTAATTGCAATAATAATTACAATAATATCTGTAAGAAGAAGCCGCAAAAATAGATTTGATTTTAAATTATAATTGACAAAATAATTTAAAGTTATATAATATATTTAATATTTGTTTGAAGGAGTAATTATATTAATTCTTGAAGAGAGTCTATGGATGGTGTGAATAGATAGATAAATATAATGAAGACATCAAACGTTAAATAAGCGTATTTCTGCGTTAAAGAAAAGAGTATAGAAATTCTATAGAAGTAGGGTGGTACCACGTTAATCGTCCCTACATTTATAGAATTTTTTTAAATTTTAGGAGGAATTTTATGAATAAGGTATACGTTAATGAATTAGAAAAACATATAGGAGAAGAAATTAGTTTTAGTGCTTTTGTTGATGCTATTAGAGATAAAAAATGGGTTATGTTTGTAATTTTAAGGGATTCAACAGGTAAAGTACAAATGACTATTGAAAAAAGTGAGGAATCAAATGCTAAATTATTAGAAATAATGAGTAATGTTTCTGTTGAATCAACTATTAATATAAAATGTAAGGTAGTTGCTAATGAAGCTGTTAAATTGGGTGGTTTAGAATTAATACCATCTGATATAGAGATTACATCTTTAGCTGAAACACTTCCATTTGATTATAATAATCTTGATGGTGTAAATATTGATACACGTATGGATTATCGTTGGATAGATTTAAGAAATCCAAGAAACACTTTGATCAGACAAGTAGAATCTTGTATGATTCAAGCTATGAGGGATTATTTATATCAAAATAATTTTACGGAAATTCATACTCCAAAATTAATTGGTACTGCATCTGAATCTGGTTCAGATGTATTTGAAGTAAAATATTTTGATAAATCAGCTTATTTAGCTCAATCACCACAATTTTATAAGCAAATGGCCTTAGCAGGTGGTCTTGATAAGGTATTTGAGGTTGCTCCATGCTTTAGAGCAGAAAACTCTAATACTAATAGACATGCTACTGAGTTCACTTCATTTGATTTAGAATTTGCCCATATTAATTCATATGAAGATGTTATGGATCTAGAAGAGGATTTATTGATTTCAGGTCTTACTAAGGTAAAAGAAAAATATGGTGAGGCTATTGTTGAAAATTTTGGTAAAGAAGTAATTATTCCAACAAAACCATTCCCAAGAATGAAATTAAAGGATTTATATCAAGAATTCCATAATTTATATGGATTTGATATTCCAACTGAGGATATTGGTGATATGAATGCTGAAGCTGAAAAATTGACAT
>JAEEGL012193679.1_pt1 | contig 12302 bp, 10 predicted proteins | sample 9134231 | NCBI WGS metagenome assembly JAEEGL01 (sample SAMN16246548, study PRJNA631951) | gut metagenome | biome: gut microbiome; feature: rumen; material: fiber-attached | host: Bos | place: Iran: Karaj | collected 2018-10 | reverse complement strand
TTTCTGAAATGAACGAGAATCCCAACACTGCCGCCAAGTGGATTGACAAGTTCATTCAGGACGGACGACTCAAGCGAACGAGCAAAGGCAATTATGTGAAGAGTTAGAAAAGTATTAAACCGGGCGAAAGCCCACAAAAAAAGAAAATTGAAATGAAGAAAATCAAATTGATTGGTTTCTCCTCTTCTGTGGAGTCGAAGAAATCTAATGCTGGCAAGAAGAGCCAGCTACGTGTGAGAACCAAGTGTCGTAACTTCCTTACATCTGATGAACTTGACAAGTTCGAATCAGTCGATGTTTGCGATAATCCTATTTTAGAGGAATTCCAATCGCTTTTCATGGAACAGGTGTTCAGTGCAGCTCATGATGAAGATATGGTTTCCCCCGACCAATTGACTATCTATCGCAGTTCTATTGCGGAATTGCTGCATAGAGCGGGTATCGTCAGCGATTCGAAGCCAAATGCTTCATACACAGATGACCTTGGTTATCGTACTTCAACAAAAGTACTTGGTGAATTCACATTATTGATTACGAATTACCTAATGCAGTATAACGACTATGAAGAATTTGATAATTCCTATTGATCATCTTGTGATGTTGGCTGAACTTGATGATAAGGACGCGGGACTGATGGCAAAAGCCATCGCCCAGTATGCCAACAAAGGTATTGCTCCTTCGTTCAGCAATAGTGCGCTCAAAGCTATCTTCACTCTGTTTCGCTCAATTATCGATGCGCAGCGTGAGTCTTCTGCAAAACGCAGCGAAATCAATACGACTAATGCCATGAGCAAGAAGTCGGCTGCAAAAAAGAAGGTTGTCAAGAAAGTGACATCAACTGACAGCGAATCGCAGCAAATCGCAGACGATGTTACAGAAACTTCAGATGTGGTTGAGGAATCGCTCCCACTTGATGCAATCGAAGAGGTATATCCCAAACTCGGTACTTATCGCAATGAATCGCTCTCCATCTGGAAATCATTCAGCGAAGAGAAGAAACGTAAGGCCATCGGTTTCGTTCAGACTTACATCAGTCAAACGCCTAATGCTATTGACCAGATGTATCTGAACAGATACCTCGGGGCTGAGCCTTGGGAAAAGTAAGCCGTAACGAGTCTGCTTGCAGACATTATAACCCTTTGGTGTAGCCTAATACACCAAGCACACTTGGTTGTTAGGCTCTCCGAGGGGTTTTGTATGTCTTGTGAAAGAGCAAGCTCTGGCAGGAATTAACACTTATAGTATTAACATTAATCAGTAGAATAATATGCCTAAAGGGAAAAAAGCGATGCTCGAAGTCAGCAAAATGAAGATGACTCCAGCACTCAGCGCAGAGCATCAGCGCAAATGGGATGAGTCCCGATGGGAATGTAAACTTGATGACCCGGAACGTAATTACGACAAGAGTCGTACGCATCTCAACTTCGAAGTACGCAAAGGAGGTGTCATCGCATCAGTAGATCAATCGGTCTGCATCAAAGAAAAAGTAGATGCACGTATCGCTGAATGGAAAGCAGAAAGGCTCGCAGCAACAGGCAAAGAACCGATAGTTAGAAGCACTCAACATCTCTCTGTTTCTCTCGTTATAGGTGGTAACAGTGAACGCATGAATGAACTTGCATTCGGAAATCAGGTGCTTCAAGAGCGAGGAAACAACGCTCACATTAAGCGTATGCCTGAGATAGAGCAGTTCGCTCTCGACAATTACAAGGCCCTCGCAAAACGTATCGGTGAGAAGAACATCATTTCTTTTATCGCACATTGTGACGAGAAAAATTGTCACATTCACGCTACCATTACTCCAATCTTAGAGGACGGCCGTTTGTCTGCCAAGGATATGTTCGGGGGCGGTTCTCTTGTTGCAGCTCGCGACAAGATGCGTGAATGGCACGATTGGTATGCCGAAGTCAACAAGAAGTGGGGATTGGAACGTGGCGATGACATTCATGAAACAGGCGCACGTCACAAGTCGCTCGAAGAGCACAACCGTGAACTGCATCGTGAAAACAAATCTCTCGAAGAGGAACTTGAAACTAAACGGCGTGCTGTAAAGGGTCTCACTACAATGATTGAAAAACTCACTCGTCAGCAAAAGGAAATCGAATCACAGATAACAGAACTTGAAGCACAACTTCGAAAATCCGATTCCAACAAAGTTGACATTGCCCGTGACATTCAGTCTCTCCAGGATAAACTTTATGATGTCAAAGAGAAACTCGCTGAAAAAGTCGAAAAACTTGGCAACGTCAATAAGGAATTGGAATCGCTGAGAGACGAATACAATTCTCAGGTGGATTCACTAAATGATGCTATCGAGTGTGACAAGCAGATGACAAGCTACCTCAATCAGCATGTTTCCATCATGCTCAAAGCTTCCATCCTGGACCAAGTGCTATATGACGCGTCAAAAATATGTCGAGAAATACCCGAAGCAAAGGCGATGGCAGAGGACACATTCATTGATGACCGTAACGATTTACGTTGGAAAGATGTGCTAAGCACAGGTTTAAGGGTCTTCATTGCAGGAATAGATGGTGCAACTAGCGTAGCCCAGGTATCAGCCGGTGGTGGTACATCAAATGATATGCCGTGGCGAGAGAAGAACGAAGACTTTCTCGATTGGGCCCGTCGCGCAATGCGCTATGCTCATGCCAAACATTATCCAGGCAATCGGTTCAAACGGTCGCTGAGCAAATAGTCCTCGCGCGCACACGTATTATAATAATGAGCAGGTGTTTCCATTTTGGAAACACCTCTTACTTCTTGGGAGATCTAATATAAAGAGGGATAGATTCTAATAGTTTATCCCACATGTCTTGTCCTATTATTTGGGTTGCAGTGCTCCCAGATATAGCAAAATCATCAATAAAATCACCTGCGTTATCCACAGCAAAACCTTTCCATTCTCTTTTGAATACTTCTTCAGAATCAGGTGCAATATCACCATTCTGATCAATATAAGGTCTGAATTCATAATCATGCGAAACAACCAGATCATTAAGTTCATGTAGATTTGGAGCAATGACAATCAAATGCTCTTTGGGAAACTTACTAAAATCGAATTCGCCACCTTTAATTCGCCACTCTCGTAAATATTCAAAATCGTAAGTGTCAACATTCAATCTTAATGCCCTCCATTTCAAATCTTCTGGTATCAATTCACTTTCGTTGTCATCATAATAGATAACATTTCTTGCACCAAAATCGCGAACTAGAACATCCCGGGAGAAACCTATACCAAATGGTTGGTACATCGGCTTTCCCGTTCCGTTCACAGTTGTTTCAAAAAATCTTCCAATAGAAGTCAATGGGGATGCAGAAAGACATATATAATCGTTCTTACTTTTCAATTTTAATTCATCCAATATTTTGTACATTGTTCCCTTCGGATCATAATCCTGACCATTAATAAAATGGAAAAGATACGGACTATAATCTCTTCTCGCTTTTCTAAATTTATCATTAAAAACTGACATAATTCAACTATTTTTTATGACTTACCTAGTATTTTAGCAAGTGAATCAAATAAACTACCAAACAGATATTTCAATTCATTCTTAGTTAATTTCTTACCATGATACATTGTTCTAATATAATGATGGAACGATGGCATCATTTTCATTTCTGACTTTTGCAAATATTGATTCTGGTAATCATCCAGCACCACATTTAATTTTATTTTTCCACAGTGTAAGTCATTCATTAACTTGACAAAACAATCCATGTTCATAATGACAGGATATTTTAGTTTCCCTGCAAGATAATCATACTTTTCTTTTGTAATTTCAATAAACTTCATTATCATAAGCAAATTGACTCCATAGGCATCGTATGCGTTATCAGTTGTTACTATAATTGGATAAATATTATCATCAGCAGAATATGGTCTATCGAAATTGGACAGACTATTCTCTTTAATATATTTATCAATTGTAAAGAGTAATTGAGCCCCACCTTTACGATTAGAAGAACCATCCTTACAGATTTTAGCCAAAATTTCGTTCTTTATTAAGCTAAGATCTGTTGAATATCTAACATCATTATTAAGGAGTAGATCTTTACATTCAAAAAAGAAAATATTGTTGTCATCCCTTAAATAATAATCTGGAGGAGCTTCTACACCCGTAAGTTCTGAGCCTCTCTTCTTAATTTGAGATGGAGACGTAAAACATTTATCCATAAGAGTATAAAACAGATGCTCTTCTGAAAAAGAACGTCCCAACATTGACTTTAGTACAGAAAAGTCCTTTATATTGTCTGCGATGGATTCCTGCCCTTTTCGTCTTTCAACAGCCCCCCATGCATCAAAAACAAGCCCTTGATAAAACTTATCGATTAGAAAAGTAGGATTCAAAAGAATGAAAGAATCATCATCAATCTTTACGAAAAAGTGATTTCGCAAAAACCTAATACCTTTATTCCTGTCTGAACAAAGATTCTCTTGATTACTTGGATCGAAGCAATATTCATCCAAGAACCAATGGGTAGCAGGGGGAAGATTTCTTTTTTTGAGAATATGATCTGATATGGTATGCCTGAATAATTCAAAAACATCTAAAAGATATTCCTGATAATTATTCTTACCTTTATCACTTATAAGCCATTTTGAAATAGTATTATGAGGAGTTGTATTTTCGCAAAAAACAAAGAACTCATTCGCTTTATATAATTGTGCGTGAAAATCAGCTGGAAATCTAAACTCGGTTACAGGTATGTCAACTTTCAGATTAAGATCCAACAATTCGAGGTTCTCTATTCCATTTTGCTGTATGCCAAGCCACAAACTAGAGCAATAAAGATATAGTTTATATACTAGAACTTTTTGTTCGGGGGTAAGAACTAAATTCTTATTTTGCTTGTCTGCATACTGTAGAATAAAAAGTTCAAAATATAAAGTACTTATATTGTCAATCAAATAAGGGTTGTCCTGTTCAAGAATAAAAGAATCTAACCGTTTTAAAACATTACCTTCACTATAGAAGGAACATCTAAGCTCATACAATTCGTTTTTCTGTCCTTCAAGGTCAGACAAACAGTAATAAAAATTATTATGCTTTTTTACAATAAAATCCAGTGCGCCAAGATATGGAATACTTGATGCAACACTTTTTATGTCTATGGTCAAATAGTCATCAAAAAGTGTTTCATATGCAAGGCAAGTCATTATAAGCTCTTCTGTTTTTGCCATCTTCCTTCTTTATTACATTGAACAATTCCTTTATTTCTTATCTCCAAACAACAGCTTCAACTGTTTGTCAAAGTCACTCATAATCTCACGGTCTTGAATAACACGAAATTTGTCATATTCTGTGAGTGCTTTTTCTACCGCTTGTTCATTAGTTACATGGCCTGCATCTGGGAGTAACGGACGGTTGTTCAAGTCCATATAGCGTTGTAGTAGAGCAGACCAGTCTGCCATCGTCATCAGAATATGATCTTCTGCGCGTTGCTCAGCAATGTCGATGAAAGCATTGCTCAACCTGTTCAACGAATCAACCTCTTTTTCGCTAAGATAGTTCTTGGCTACTGTAACATCAGATTTCACGACTCTTCCGTCTGGTGCATTCTTCCATGTCGTCAATCCCATGTTTCCTTTCAAGAGGAGTGTCTCCATTGAAATAAACGATGTCAATATGATTATTGATGAGTTTGTATTCGTCCGCATCACATAACAAGTCCATGACTTTAGACTTATCAGTCGTACAACATCTTATTATGGAATAATTTGGTCTCATACATCAATATCCAATTAGTAAAATTCCTTTTAACGGAAGTTTCAGCCGGTTAGAAATATATAATGTCTCAAGAAAAGTTCTGACTTCTTTGTAATCCCTGGTTATAGCCCCTCCTCCAGAATATTCATTTAGAACTGCAATAACTAAATATTCGACATCAAACATCATACAAGCTTGGAATATATCCTTTAAGAACTGATTGTTTCTTACAGCACGACCAGCCTCAACCTCTATTACAATGTTATGTTCTTGATTAAATGCATCTGCATAGAAAGATTTATCGATGACATTATTCTCTCCAAATAATACAGGGACATCTATTTTCTCATCGCGGCCTTTGCCTCTTTCAACATTATAACCGCATGCCTCTAAATATGGACGTAGTAAAGCTAGCACATCATTGGACACCCTATGTGTTCCGTCATCAAGTGCAGTTTCTATCTTTTTGAAACAATCAATAACTGCTTGTATTTCTGGCGTAACGCCATGTGATCTTGGAAAAAATTGAAAGTTAATCATATGCTCTATATTTTACTAATACTACTAAAATCTTTTACGATTCAGCGGTATGCGATAGTAGACAATATCGTGGCACACTTGATTGTCAGGAATCTGGAACAATCTCACAATGTCACGTAGCACGAACTCTGTATTTGGATGATTACGAATGTAAGTCGCACGACAATGAGGTTCGAACTCATTAGCCCAAACCACATTGAATCCCGCCTGTTCAAATCCGAGGTCAAGACCTCCACATCCAGCAAAGAATGATACAATATTCATCGTAATTATATCTCTTTAATTCCTATTTGCTTAAAATAGTTGTATGTACTGTTATAGAATTCGCATTTACGAGTATGATCTTCGTTATTACCTTCTGGCACATAGATCACCATACCTCTGCGAGCACGAGTAAGGATTACTCGATATGCATTTATTTGGTATCTGCGAATTTCTTCTTTGTTAATATTCATCCACTTGCTACCTCTGAACTGATATTGTTTCCATCCATTTTCAGTATATCGAAAATCAGCGTCCCAAGCTACTACAGCCCAGTCTATCTCAAGACCCTGAACCTGAAACTCAGTAGCAACATCTTCCATATAGAATGAAGAGTTGACATTTTTCTTATCACCCAAAAACCAAGGTATGACTTCGGTTTCAGATGAGTTAGCAGGCAAAAGAATAAGTGCTTCTGGTTTTAGTCGCTGTCCTTTGGAAGAAGCAAGTGCACCATAACGTTCATTCGGTCGAGCATTCTCTTTGACCCATTGCTTAGCTTTATTCAAGTCTCTTGTTATACGTATTGGATAACGTTCTAATTCAGGTAGAATTCTTTTTGCAGTTTCTACTTTCATGCAAAGAATAGCGTCCACAAGGGCTGCCAGATTTTCTGCTCTTATTGAGCGAAGATCTGTACTAAGATGAAGATTATTTATATAGTTTATTTTAAGGCCATTAGCTTCTTTTTCTACTTCCTTGTCATTAAGTATGTCCGATGGCGCAAACGTCTGCCAATTATCAAAATGCTTTATGGAACGAATCCATTCTGCTGTACCAGCTTCACCATGGTTAATGTCCTGGCCATTACCAATCAAACAGATGTAAACAGCCCAGTCAGGATGTCTATCCATGCAAGAAATCAGAAAACGAGGTTCTGACCATTCTGGAAAATTATACAGATGTTTTTCCTTCTTACGGACATAAGACGCATTCTCTTTTGCCTCCCAAGCTCTCTGTGCTTCATCATAAATGGAGACATGATCATATGGTATATAATATTCACCTTCGCCCTTATATTGATAATTCAAATCCTTAATAAAAGACACCTCTTCACCTGTGCCTGAAACTAATATTCCTTTAAGATATTCTTTGCGCCAATTTGGAACAGGCTGAATGAATTGTTTGATGCGAGAACGAATATCTGTCATGTTGACCTTATGAGCTTTCCTATAAGTTTTCTTCTCATTCTTATTCTCAATAGTTGCAAGTTTCTTTTCCAATTCTTCCTTACTTCTATCGCGAGCATCACGTGCTAATGCTTCCTGAAGTACCATTACCAAAGGCCGATTGCCAGAAAGATAAACAGAACGATTACTTTGCTCTTCGTTTTGATGTAATGTAGCCACAGATAGACCTATTAGAGTTTTTCCTGCTCCAGGAACACCTGTAACCATGCAAAGATATTTCTCATTGCGAGCCTTTGCTTGGTTAATAAGGCTAATTATGGTATTTGTGGTACGAACGAGATCTTCACCTCTGGCATCACTACGATTGATGTCTTCCACTTTATGATTTGCATATAGTTTTCGTGCAGCCTCTACAATATTTGAAGTTGGGCAATATGGGCTATGTAGCCAATTGTTTGCATCAATTTCATTTCTATCTGCATATTCTGAAGACAAAACTTTTCCCACAACATCCGAAATGGTAGAGTCACTAACCGACATCAGGTCAAATATATTTTCATTTGTGGCAGGACGAATAACTGTTGCAACAGGAACGTTTGCGTTCGGAACGACCCACATCGGAGCAATAGGAATATCGTAACTCTCGAAATGATAGTTCTTCAAGTCTGTAACATACTGCATCAACTGTTCCTTGTCAACGTTGATGTCTTGCGTTTCACCTGTCTTAAATTCAAGAACAAACAAAATACCTCGAAGTCCTATTATGCAATCTACTCGACCATCAACACGTGGTATAGTGTATTCGAAAGCCACAAATCCATCCTCTCCTCGATAGTTTTTCAATGCTATCTTCAGAGTATTGATTTCCTCCTTCCATGACGCAATAGTTGTACGCTTTGAGTCAAATACATTAGTTTGAGTCAAGACACCTATGATGTAATTTTCATCTGTTGAGAAAAAATCTTTTATAGAAGCGGTATATTGGTATGGATTCATCTGAATAGAATATATTAAAATACGAACTAATGATTATGGGTGCGAAAGTAAATGTTGGTATTTTATAATCCTAGAACAAATTTATTATTTGTAGTTTTTGTTTTTCTATTACAAAATAACAAAAATCTCTATGAGACAATCAAATCAAATGAGAGTGCTATTTATATGCCTTGTTTCTATTGAAGTAGCCACTTCCAACAAGGAATGACCTCTATTATTCCGTAATCATCTTCGATAATTTTTTCTTCATCGTATGTTATTATCAATCTTCGCTTGCATGATAATCCCTTTGGCATTTTTTGCAGAGCTTCTACTTCTCGGTTCTCTGTGGTATCAGAACTATCAATAGAATAAGAAACCTGTATCGCCAACTCCTCCTCTGGAATATAGAAATCAACCTCCATATTTTGATTATAGAAGAATATGCGCTCATTGTCCTTGTCATTTCCATATTTGCGGAAAAGAGTCAAAGCAACGATGTTTTCCAACAATGTAGTCGTAGGATCTACTAGGAGCAGGCTAAGCAACCCGTTGTCAATGAAATAATACTTACTGTTTGTCTCCCGTTCGGCAAATGCGGCATTAATGTTGTGTAATCTAAGCAAAAGCCAAGCATCTTCGCAGTGTTCTATATAGTTACTAGTCGTTGGAATTGTAATCTTTCCACCTACACTTGACAAAACATTCGTGATTCTGGAGTAAGACAATGGCTGCTTTACACTTTCAGCCATCTTCTTTACCATCAGACGTAAAAGACTGGAATTGCTTATCTTGTTTCTTGCACATATATCACCAAGGTATATCTTCTGAAATACAGAACTCAGATAGCTCCTTTTTACAGGAAGATGAACACTCTCAGGCAAGCCTCCCCAGTTCATGTATTCAGCATATTCACGTAAGAAGAGAGCTTTGCCTGTGGTACTCATAAAAGTATCATCATCGTAGATAATGTCTCTTGAACGAAGATATTCTCTGAAACTATATGGATATACCTCTATAGGGATATATCGACCACCAAGGGTTGTCATAATCTCTTTTGAAAGCATTTTTGCATTTGAACCGGTAATCCACACAGTTCGTTTACTGTCTGCCATTCGACGGGCAAACTTCTCCCATCCTTCAATATTATGAATTTCATCAAGAAACAGAATGGGATTATCCTTGCCTGTCATCTCAATATGGCATTCCAGTATGGTATTGAAATCTTCATACGTGAAACCAATCAAACGCTCATCCTCAAAGCTCAGATAGAGCATTTCATCCCAACTATGACCTTCACGCAATAGCTGCTGCATCTTTTCATAAAGAACAAAAGACTTTCCTGCTCTACGTACTCCAACGAAAACATAGCAACCAAAACCATCTGTAACAATGTCCCTGTGAACTATATTATAGGACTCGATTTCACGTCGATTGTCAAGAAGAATTTGTTTGAGTGATGCTTTGCTAATCATAAATATTAAAATGACATTTTATATTTTGTTGCAAAAGTATAAAATAATATTTAAACAAACAAGGGTGTGGAAATAATTTGTGCACCTTATAAATATAATATGTGACCTGTTTTCATTTATGATTAAAATATCAGAAGTTCAGAGCTTGACAATGTTACTGTCCTAAAATGAAATTCACGAGTTTTACTACATCGTTGATGTCGATGTCTCCATCTTTGTTGATGTCCGCATCCTGGGTTGAGAATGATGTGTCTGAAGTGTTACCAAGAATATGGTTAACCAACAATACCACATCAGTGATATCCACACTGCCATCGTGATTCAAATCGCCCAGAACTGCGCTTTGGTTCTCCACAGGACGGATGATAAGACCAGATGCACGAGCGAAATTGGTTACAGTGCGCGTGCCATCTGTTCCCATTGTCAAGCTATATGCATAGGACGATGTGCCGCTGCCGTAAGTCTCTGATGTCCAATAGAAGCCGCATTTCTTGTTTTGGGAATCGTCGGTTGTGAATTTTATTGCTTCTAAGTATTTATAGCCAGATGCAGGCATAAAGATGCTGTTGCCATTTGGACCCGTAACTCTGAATCCTTCAACACCATTGTATATTTCGTTGGTGATGGTGCAACGGTCAAGGAGTTCTTGCATCTCGGCTCGTGTAGGCATGCGGTATTTACCTCCTGAATGTGAGTAGGCTGCATCGTATTGGGTAGCGGAGATGTCGGTACCGATATCCTGATAATATCTGGAGCCTTTTTTGTAGAACTCATACCTGTCAAATAAATAATCGATTTTTGGGTTCAATTCGCCCCATGACAAGTAGAATCCTGGCCTCTCACATGTCTTGGCACCAAGGTTCTTGTTCGCCCATTTCACACTCAGGCCGAGGTCAACCAACTCCATCTTTTCCTCTTGCTCCGGTGTGTCATCCCCTACCCCTTCGCTCTCGCTAGCAAGGATGAGTCGGGTTCGTGCCTTGGCACCACTGGTGACAGGGTCGAAGTATGCTCTGAATGCCTGTATCGTCAGTGGAGATTTCTTGACAAACTCTATGTCGCCATCGTTATGGCCGAAGCCCAAATTGACAGTTTTTGATGATGTCACACCTGTCATGCGGTATGTGTAGCCGAGGGTCTGACTGTGGAATGTTGGGGTGATGACGGTGTTGGAACCGTAGAATGTTACGGGTTTGCCTGTGAGTGTCGAGCCTATGCCACTATTGCCATCGGGGAACGATATAATATATGGATGTGCGGCGAGCATTTTGTCGGTAGGAGTAAAACGCATCATCGGTGCGTCATCGGCTGAAAACTCACGCACCCAGAACGACTTGCCGGTGTCGGTGCTGCTGTGGAACCAATCAATAGTTGTCGCTGTACTTCCATTTTTCACCTTAACGCTTTCAACATCGAAAGGCAAGCAGATAGTGGTCCACCCAGTGCCGTCGTCACGATACCCTTTGGTAAATGTGCGAGTGTAGGATATGTTGGTCGCTGTGAATTTTTCAGGCGTAGCAAAACTGTAACCATCGGTGAGCGTAACATTTTCCGACTTTGCTAATTTCACGATGTTGGTGGTCACTCCAGCAGGGATGCCGGAATAGTCATCGGTGAAGACAAGGCAGTTAGGGTTGGTCATGGTGAGGCTTTCCAGCATACTCTGGTTCCTGATGTCGATGGCAGTAGCATTGACAGGAGCAGTGAATGAGGTTGGCGCCTCGAAACATTCGGAGGTGCCATTGTCGTAAAATACCTTGATGCCAGGCCGAAGAGTGAATAACAATGGCTCGAATGTGGAGTGCTCTATTCTGGTCGTTGACAGAACTCCATCGAAACAATAGTTGTACAACTCCAACTTGCAGGTGGTGCCGGCGTTCTTGGGGGTGTATTGGAGATTCATGTCAAAATCCACTTCTGTCTGCTGTCCAGCTGGCAAGCAGATGTTTTTGCTACTAGATGAGGTACTGTTACCTACAGTAAGTTTCGCCACCACATTACCGATGTAATCGCTGTCGTTTTCGTTTACTACCAGCACTTTCATCTTTAGTGATTTGCCATAAAGATATTTTTCAGCTGTATTGAAAGATTCGATAGTGGGGGTTAAGGTCATGGCGAGGTCCCTGCTAACTTTTGATGACTTCTTCACCAACACTTGGAAATCGCCTATCTTTCTCCCATCGAAATCTCCTTGGCAGAACCTGAAT
>JAEEGL012171157.1_pt1 | contig 12302 bp, 11 predicted proteins | sample 9134231 | NCBI WGS metagenome assembly JAEEGL01 (sample SAMN16246548, study PRJNA631951) | gut metagenome | biome: gut microbiome; feature: rumen; material: fiber-attached | host: Bos | place: Iran: Karaj | collected 2018-10 | reverse complement strand
GGTCCCGGCCTCCTGGGCTCCCTACTGGTCGGTACTTCATTCGCAAAGGCGCTTGGCCTTGCCCTGGACATTCCCACCGTGATGGTAAACCATCTCCAGGGGCACATCCTCGCCGATTTCGTCAAACAGGAAGGCAAGGAGAACCGCCAGCCTTCATTCCCGTATCTATGCCTGTTGGTGTCAGGGGGTAATTCCCAGATAGTCAAGGTTTCCAGTCCGCTGGATTTCGAGATTCTCGGACAGACGATCGACGATGCCGTCGGAGAGGCTTTTGACAAGTGTTCAAAGATGCTCGGCCTCGGATATCCCGGCGGCCCCGTGATCGACTCCCTTGCCAAATCCGGCGACCCGACCCGGTTCTCTTTCGCCAAGCCGCATATACCCGGACTTGACTACAGTTTCAGCGGGATCAAGACGTCCCTGCTCTATTTCACACGGGACGAACTGGCCAAGGATCCGGACTTCATCGAGAAGAACAAGGAAGATTTGTGCGCCAGTTTCCAGAAGGCCCTGATCGATATCCTGATGGACAAACTGATAAAGGCTGCCCGCCAGACAGGGATAAGGCAGGTGACGATAGGAGGCGGCGTTTCGGCGAATTCGGCCCTTAGGGCGAGGATCGTCGAAGAGGGCCGCAAACGCGGATGGACGACATATCTCCCTGAATTCAAGTTCACTACGGACAATGCCGCCATGATAGCCGTGGCAGGCTGGTTCCGTTATCTTGCCGGAGAGAGGTCGCCCCTCGATGTGGCTCCGGTCTCCAGGATAGCCGATTTTTAGATTACTGACGAACCACGATTGCATATGATTGAATTTGAGATGACTTCCGCCATGGACCGCGACCTGCGTGCCGATGACGTCCGTGTCGTTGCCGCGCAGAAGCTCAGGCTCCACTCCAACGCCGTCATTAACGTGATCGACCCCACAAAGTCGTTCAATCCGACATATTCCAACGCTGAGGCGACATGCGTCATCACAAGGCGCTCCATCGACGCCCGCGGCGATGTGCATCAGGTCTGGAAGATCGCCGGGTACACCTGGAGGGACAATTACAAGCCATATGTACTTCCGGAGTACAAGGATGTCTCGGATGCTCCTTCCGTGATAGTCGTGGGGGCCGGTCCTGCCGGGATGTTCGCCGCCCTGAAGCTCCTGACCCTGGGGCTCAGACCGGTAATCCTCGAACGCGGAAAGGCCGTCAAGGAACGCAAGTTCGACATGGCGAAGCTGGTCCGCGACGGAATCGTCGATCCGGACTCCAACTATTGCTACGGCGAAGGCGGAGCGGGGGCATTCTCCGACGGAAAGCTTTTCACCCGGTCTTCCAAGAGGGGGGACATCAGGGAAGTCCTCTATTCCCTGGTGGCATTCGGGGCGAATCCGCGGATCCTGACCGATGCGCATCCGCATATCGGTACTGACAAGCTGCCCCGCATATGCGAAAATATCCGCCAGTGCATCCTGGATCATGGCGGAGAATATCATTTCGAAGCGAAAGTTACTGACATACAGAGGACTGAGGACGGAATGCTTCATGTCCTCACCGCGTCCGGGGCTGAATTCGAGGCCTCCAATGTAATCCTTGCCACCGGCCATTCCGCCCGGGACATATACGAGATGGGCGCTTCCCGAGGATGGGACCTGGAAGCCCAGGGATTCGCGATGGGAGTCAGGGTCGAGCATCCGCAGGCGTTGATTAACAAGATCCGTTACCACGGTCAGTGGAAGCCCGGTCTTCCTCCTGCAGAATATGAGTTCGCCATGCAGGTCGCACTGGAGCATCCCGGCGCGGAGGCCGTTTCCGGCGATGCACCCGAGGGAATCAGGGAATTCGAGGAGATGCGTGACGAGGCTGATGCCATGGAGGCCCGCGAGATCGAGGACGAGAGGGGAGTGCATTCATTCTGCATGTGCCCCGGCGGTATCCTGGTGCCTTCAGCTACCGAAGACGGGCAGATCGTAATGAACGGGATGTCCAATTCCAGCCGCAGTTCCAAGTGGGCGAATGCAGGAGTCGTGGTGCAGATCAATGCCGCCGACATTCCCGAGGAATATGCCGGTTCGGGCGCTTTCAAGGGTCTGGATTTCCAGAGGGACCTCGAAAGGAAGATGTATTCATATGCATCCTCACATGGCGGAGAGAATCCTATGGCTGCGCCTGCACAGAGGATGGTCGATTTCTGCGAAGGACGTCAGTCAGAATCGCTTCCGGAGTCTTCTTACAAGCCCGGGCTGGTCAACGCTCCTCTGCATGAGCTGCTGCCCCGTTTTATAGCAGGGCGCCTGCAGCAGGCATTCCCTCTCATTCCGTGGAGGGGGTTCTATACAAATGAGGCCCTGCTGGTCGCAGTCGAGTCCAGGACTTCTTCTCCCATAAGGATAAAACGTGACCCGGAAACCCTTCAGTCACTTACAGTTCCCGGTCTGTATCCTTGCGGTGAAGGTGCAGGATATTCAGGTGGTATTGTTTCTTCTGCCCTGGACGGGATAAGGTGCGCCCAGGCTGCTGCGAACCGCTATTTCGGCTTGTAACCGTCGAAAATGAAGGGGAGGATGTCATCCACCTTCCCGAACTTCCAAATTTCCCTCTTTCCTACCATCAGGATGGCGAGAGGACGCTTTCCGGTGGTCTGGAACTCAGCCATTACTTGCCTGCATTGTCCGCAGGGGGTGGCCGGTTCATTGTCGAGGGTGAACCCTGGACCTCCGGCGATTGCTATTTCTTCCATAGGCTCATCGGGCCAGTGGGCGTGGGCGTAGAACATGGCGGTACGCTCTGCGCACAGCCCGGCGGGAGAGGCATTGTTCTCCTGATTCGACCCTGTCACTATCCTGCCCGATGACAGTCTGATGGCAGATCCGACATTGTACCCGGAATAGGGGGCATATGAACCGGCCTGGGCCTTGATGGCTTCCAGGGCAAGCTCTTTGTCGAGGGGCTCGAGTTCATCGATGGAACTGAACACTTGGTAGTCGATTTCCAGTTTTTCGTGTCGCATCTTGCTTGGCGCTTTGTGGTATAGGTTTCAAAGATAATCAATTTTGGTTTATTTAAAAACTGCTCCTAACTTTGTCCCCGTTAAGGCATATGGCTATGAAAATCTGTGTCGGATTGTCCGGAGGAGTCGACTCTAGCGTGGCCGCCCTGCTTCTGAAGAGGCAGGGAGCGGACGTTTTCGCCATGTTCATGCGGAATTGGGACAATGCCGATGTGACCCTCCACGGGGACTGTGAATGGGAAGAGGACCGGTTCGTCGCTGAACTGGTTGCCAGGAAGATAGGGATCCCGTTCTATTTCGTGGATCTCAGCGCGCAGTACCGCAAGAGGGTCGCGGATTATATGTTCGAAGAATATGCCAAGGGACGTACCCCAAACCCCGATGTCCTGTGCAACAGGGAGATAAAGTTCGATGCTTTCTTCGAGGCCGCCCGGAAACTGGGGGCTGACATGGTGGCTACCGGCCATTATTGCCGTAAGGATGAGGTGACCGGTCCTGACGGGCAGAAGTATCAGCGTATTTTCGAGGGGGTCGACCCGAACAAGGACCAGAGCTATTTCCTCTGCCAGCTCTCACAGGAGGAACTCTCCCGCGCCGTCTTTCCGATAGGCGGCCTGACCAAGCCCGAGGTGAGGCGGATCGCCGAAGAAGCGGACCTTCCATCGGCCCTCAAGAAGGATTCCCAGGGCATATGTTTCATCGGGAAGGTGGACCTGCCGACGTTCCTGAAGCAGAAGATCCAGGCCCGTGAAGGCCAGGTGATAGAGGTTTTCGATGAGTATTACACCGACAATCCGGAATATGGATCCATATGCAGGACCCTGTCTTCGCTTACCGCAGACGGATCGGCCGCGAAGATGGTCACGGACTACATATCCGAAGACAAGTGCAGCAGCGTGTCCTCAGCGAATTCATATGATCCTGAGAAGGTTGCGGCCCTGACTGACGGTCAGCTGCTCGCTTTGTCCAAGCCTGTCGCAGTGAATATCACTTTTGAAGAGGAGACCTATCGCTCCGGAAAGCGTCATACTCTGAAGACCCGGATCAAAGACAATCCATATGGGAAGATCGCCGGCACCCATGACGGGGCCCAGTTCTACACCATTGGCCAGCGTAAGGGGCTCGGAATCGGCGGTCATACGGATTCCATTTTCGTGATCGGAACCGACATCGAGAATAACATCGTATATGTCGGGCAGGGGCACCGGCACAAGGGGCTGTCCCGCAGCGTACTGCGTATCAACAGCGATGAAATCCACTGGATGCGTCCCCAGCTGCGCCTTGAGATGGGAGGGATGCTCCGTTGCCGCGTGAGGATCCGTTACCGCCAGCCACTTCAGGATGCTACCCTCATAATGAGGGAAAACGGTCTCTTCATCCTGTTCGATTCTCCCCAGAGGGGGCCTGCGCCCGGCCAGTTCGCCGTGTGGTATGCACCTGCCGGTGCGGATTGCGGTGACACATGTGAGGATGCTCCCGAAATGCTCGGAAGCGGGCCTATTTCAGAGTAATCGATTCTTTTCGGGGTTTCCCGGGCTCAGATCCGGTTGTTTATCCTTGCATCGTTGAATACCGACAGGACATTTGCCGAATAGGTCTTCGTAACCGGGATCGGAGAGATAAGGTCGTTGTCAAGCACCAGTTCGTAGCCGTCTTTTTCCTTGCGCAGGACTTTGACTTTGTCGATGTTGATTATGTACTGCCGGTGGCATCTGACCAGGGAACTGCCGCGGAAACTCTCTTCGACGGTTTTGAGGCGGCATCTTAGCATGTACTGTTTCAGGTCTCCCTTGTTGTCGGAATACCAGACTTTGATATAGTTGTCGTCAGACTCGATGTAGTAGAGATTCGAGGAACTGACGGAAAGTTTCATCTCTCCGCTGTTGTCGAAAAGGGTGATCTTGTCTTCAGTCCTGGGGGTCACGGGCTCGTCAGAAACCACATTGGTGTATTTCATGAGCCTGATGGTGTTGTCCTTGTCCAGGATGGCGAAGTACATCCCGGAAATCAGGTAAGGGAAGACCAGCGAGACGAAACAATAGACAAGGGCAGACCCGAAAAGGGTACCGAAACTGGCTCCTTTGAGATTGATTACGCCCAGTGAGTCACCTTCAAGGGAAAGGAGGGTGTAAAGGAGGCTGATAACGACCACTTCTGCCAGGTCCCATAAGATGTACTCGTAGAATGTAAGGCTGTGATGGCGGGTGTACCTGTACATCAGGATCTTGCTGGCTATCACGACGAAAAGGGCGATCATGAAGAAGATCACGGTGAAGCCGAATGCCTGGGAAGTGCCCAGTTCGAACCAGGAATTATGGGAAAAGGGGATGCTGAACACCATGAACACCAAAGCGAAAAACGCCGTGAATGTGCAGGTGAGGAGCATCTCGTATTTTCCTACGAGATATGCCGGAATTTTGTTCTCCAATGAAAACATATCAGGCAAAATTAGTCAAATTCGCATTCTTCGCAAATAGTTTTTCGCCCCTTATTTGAAATAATCACCCCAAAAAACAGCACTCTTGCGTCTGGAGTGCATATTAGCCACAAAAAAAATGCAGTTGTGCGGGAAATGGCTAATTTCGGTCTGGATTAAAAGAATAATTAAATGAAAATAATCGGAACCGGAAGCTCACTTCCCAAGAAAGTTGTTACCAACGACATGCTGTCGGAATTCCTGGACACTTCCGACGAATGGATTTTCCCCCGTACCGGTATCAAGTCCCGTTTCGTAATCTCGGATGAAGACCTGGTCCAGCTGGGAGCCGACGCCGCACGCAAGGCTATAGCGGATGCCGGTATCGACAAGTCCCAGATCGATTATTTCATATGCTCGAATGTGGTTAATGAGTACATGACTCCGGGCCTGAGCTGCGCGATCAGCCAGGAACTCGGGATCTCCGCTCCCTGCATCGACATCAACTGCGCCTGCCCGGGCTTCATATATGCCCTGGATATAGCTGAGACGCACTGGCTTGCCGGGAAGGTCCATAATGTCCTGATAGTCTGTGCCGAGGAGCCTACGAGGATGACCAGCTGGCTGGACAGGAGCACCTGCGTCCTCTTCGGAGACGGAGCCGGTGCGGTAGTCCTCAGTGACGGGAACAACGTAAAGGGAATCAAGCTCCATGCGGAACCTGACGTGTCAAAGATATGGCAGAAACGCCGTCTCATGCCCACTCCATATGTTACCAAGGAGGAAGTGGAGGTGCCGCTCCAGATGATGGGGCGTGAAGTGTTCAAGTTCGCCGTAAATGCTTCTACCACTGAAGTCGAGGCCCTTCTGAAGGAGATCGGAATGACCAAGGACGAGGTGTCTTATTACATGGTCCATCAGGCCAATCTGCGCATCATAGATGCAATCAAGAAGTATCTTTCCGAGCCGGAGGAAAAGTTCCCCTCAAACATACGCAACCACGGTAATTCTTCGTCCGCTTCCTGTACTATCCTGCTGGACGAGTGCAACCGTAAAGGATTGTTCAAGCGTGGGGATATCCTCGTGTTCAGTGCATTCGGGGCCGGGCTCCTCTCAGCTGCTGCAGTTGTAGAATGGTAAAAAAATGACTACCTTTGCAGACTATTGCACTTCCAACTTTTTAACTAAGATTCGAGAGGTATGAGCAAAGAACACAGAGTAGTGGTTACCGGAATGGGGGTCATTTCTTCTATTGGAAATGACGTCCAGACATTCTGGAAGAACCTTGTGGACGGAGTATGCGGTATCGATTATATTGAGGAATTTGACACGTCGATACTTCCTGTTAAGATCGCCGGAAAGGTAAAGGATTTCCAGCCCGAGGAATACGGAATGGACAAGCCTTTCGTGCGCAAGCAGGACCTTTTCACTCAGTACGGAATGGCTGCAGCCTATCAGGCAGTCCAGCAGTCCGGCCTTCAGACAGAGGGGGAAGGAAAGAACATCGATCCTTTCAGGCTCGGTGTCTATGTCGGTTCCGGAATCGGCGGATTCGAGGTCCAGTACCGTGAGACCGCAAAGATGATCGATGATCCCTCCGGACAGTGGATTTCCCCGCTTTTCATCCCGACCATGATTTCCAATATCGCCGCCGGACATATCGCTATCAAGCATAACGCCCAGGGGCCCTGCCTGGATATCGTGACCGCATGTGCGACCTCCTCCCACTGCATCGGAGAAGCTTTCCGGGCCATCAAGCACGGATATGCCGATGCCATTATCGCCGGAGGCTGCGAGAATGCCACCATCCCGCTGGGAATAGCCGGATTCGCAAATGCCAAGGCCCTTTCGAGGGCTGAGGATCCCAAATATGCATCCCTTCCCTTCAACGCCAACCGCAAGGGCTTCGTCATGGGTGACGGAGCCGGAGTGATCGTGCTTGAGGACTATGAGCATGCACTTCAGCGCGGGGCTTACATCTTCGGGGAAATGGTCGGATATGGGAACACCTGCGATGCCTACCATCCTACGGCTCCGAGGCCGGACGGACACACCCAGGCGAAGTGCCTGAACCTGGCTCTCGAAGAGGCCGGATTCGATCCCGAAAAGGACAATCTCTACATCAACGCCCACGGAACCGGCACCAAGCTCAACGACATCGCCGAGACAACGGCATATAAGGTGGCCCTTGGCGATTTCGCCTACAAGGCCCACATCAGTTCTATCAAGTCCATGACCGGACATATGTTCGGAGCCGCAGGCGCAGCGGAAGCAATAGCAACGATTCTCGCCCTGCGTAACGGAATCATTCCTCCAACCATCAACCTGGATACTCCGGATCCGGAATGCGACCTGGACTACACTCCGAACAAGGCCGTCAAGAGCGATGTTACCATAGGCATATCCGATTCACTCGGTTTCGGCGGACATAACGCCTGCGTAGCCTTCCGTCCTATCTGATCCTGAAAAACGTGTACATATGAGCCAGACATTTGACAAAGAAGCTATCAAGACCTTCCTGCCTCACAGGGAGCCTATGCTTTTGATTGACGAGGCTACCATAGACGATGAGGGAGTAGGGCACTGCAAATATACCATCAAGGAGGACGAGTTCTTCACCCGCGGGCATTTCCCCGGCGATCCCGTCGTTCCCGGAGTGATCCAGTGCGAAATCATGGCACAGAGCTGTGCAATCCTCGTCAAAGATGAGATTCCCGGCAACATGACCCTCTACATCGGGCTCAACAACGTCCGGTTCAAGAACATGGTCCGTCCTGGAGATGTGTGCGAGATCACTGCCCACATGGTTGACAGGAGGGTGGCGGGAGACAATAAGATCTTCATGTGCTCCGCCAGGCTGGACGTCAACGGGAAACTGTGCTGCAAGGGAGACCTGAGCTTTGCCCTGGTCCCGATTGCAAAATAATCTTACGGATTAAGAGATAACGCTTATTCGTGCGTAGCGAAACGCTGCTCTGCCAGGGCAGCGTATTTCGTATCCGGACGCCCGTAATTGGCATATGGCCAGATGCTTATGCCTCCTCTGGGGACGAAGATACCGGTGACTTCGATGTAACGCGGATCCAACAGTGCGATGAGGTCGTTCATGATTACATTGACCACGTCTTCATGGAAATCCCCGTGGTTGCGGAAGCTGAACAGATAGAGTTTCAGGCTCTTGCTTTCAACCAGGTATTTGTCGGGGATGTAGGATATGCGTATCTCCGCAAAGTCAGGCTGTCCTGTAATGGGGCAGAGCGCGGTGAACTCCGGGCAGTTGAACCTCACCCAGTAGTCGTTTCCCTGGAAATGGTTCTCGACGGATTCAAGCAGTTTCGGATTGTAAGTCTTCGAGTATTTGCTGAGATGTCCAAGGGCTTTCAATCCCTCTTTTTTCCTTTCCATATCTGATCCGTTTATTGATTGCTTGTTATCTTGAAGGGATTGTAGGAGATTCCCTTGTCATATGCATCGATTCCCTCGGAGGCCTTGACCTTCCTGCAGACGGCCGAAGTCACGGGGAGGATGACGATTTCATACAAGACCTTGAAACTCACCTGGAAAAGCATCATTTTCCCCAGGACAGCGACAGGGGTCCCGATGAAGGCCAGGGGCATGAAGATCATCGAATCCATCAACTCGCCGAGCACCGACGACACTATGGCCCTCCATCCGAAGTTCCTGCCTTCGGAAGCGACCTTCATCTTGCTCAGGACCAGGGAATTAAGGGTTGAACCGGCCAAGAAGGCGAGCATTGATGCGAAGGCGACCCTGGGCGCCATCTTGAACATATAGTCGAAATGCGGCCCGCCGTCCCAGAAAGGTGCCGACGGAAGCCAGACGACGATCTGTCCCAGCACGACTACCAGGAAATTCATCGCGAATGCAAGCCATATGACAAGGCAGGCCTTGCGGAATCCCCAGACTTCGGTAAAGCAGTCATTCAGGATGTAGGAAATCGGGAATATGATCACTGCTCCGGGGAGCGCGATGTTTCCGGCGACCGTAAAGATCTTTGTGGCGAACAGGTTCGACGTGATCAGGCAGACCGTAAACAGTACGGCCATAACCAGGAATGTGGCAGAGAATGCCTTTTTCGAATGCATTTGTTTTGTTTTTTAAGTGGTTTACAATGACACTGTTATAGCGGGAGAATCACTCTCCTGCCTCTTTCAGGCGCTCGGCGTTCTCGGCTATGGTAAGAGCGTCGATGCAGGCCTGGATATCTCCGTCCATGAAAACGGGAAGATTGTAGGTTGACCAGTTGATCCTGTGGTCGGTCACACGGGACTGGGGGTAGTTGTAAGTGCGGATCTTGGCCGAACGGTCACCGGTAGAGACCATGGTCTTGCGTTTTGCGGCGATTCCGTCCAGGTATTTCTGGTGTTCGCGGTTGTAGAGCCTCGTACGGAGTTCCTCAAGGGCGCGCTCGAAGTTCTTGATCTGGGAACGCTCCTCCTGGCACTGGACTACTATTCCGGAAGGGATGTGGGTCAGGCGGACGGCGGAGTAGGTGGTGTTGACCCCCTGGCCTCCGGGGCCTGACGAACAGTAGGTATCCTTTCGGATGTCGTTCATGTCGATGGTGATGTCGAATTCACCGGCTTCCGGGAAAACGGCTACAGAGGCTGCAGATGTCTGGATGCGTCCCTGGGTCTCGGTCTGGGGGACTCTCTGGACACGGTGGACACCTGATTCATATTTCATTATCCCGTAAACTCCGTCGGAGTTGCTGGAAAGCTTGAAGACTACCTGCTTGAAGCCTCCGGACGAACCGGGAGCCTGGTCGGTGACTTCGAGGGACCATCCTTTGCGCTCTGCGAATTTGGAGTACATGCGGAAAAGGTCTCCCGCGAATATGGCGGCCTCATCTCCGCCGGTTCCGCCCCTGATCTCTATTATGGCATTCTTCTGGTCATCCGGATCGGCCGGGATGAGAAGGATCTTGATGTTCTCTTCGAGGGCGGGGAGTCCGGGCTCGATGTCGGCGATAACCTCCCTGGCCATCGAGCGGAGGTCCTCATCCTTTTCATTGGACATTATGTCCTTCGCCTCGGAGAGCTCCTCTATCTTCTTCTTATAGTCCATCCCGGCCTTTATGATGGGCTGGAGTTCCTTGTAGTCCTTGTTGAGCTGGACATATCTCTTCATGTCACCCATTACCTCAGGATCCGAAAGCTGGGCCTGAAGTGAGAGGTACCTCTCGTTGATGCTGTCTATCTTTTCTACTATTGAATTCTTGTCTGCCATATGTCAGTGGTCGATTTTCTTTATATAGCACCTTCTCCTCATGTACAGTTCGTGGTCGTATTTGCCCCAGGCGTTGACCGCGCTGTTGGTCTCAATCTGTGGATTCGTTACGGTCCAGATACTTCCGTTAGCGTTACACCTGTCGGACATTCCCATATGGAAGAGTCCGGAGACACCTGTGTTCTGCCATTTCGGAGTCGCTCCGTTGAGCATCAGGTCGATGTTCTCATAATTCTTCAAGGCCCTGAGGAGGTACCACCATCCAAATGGGAACAGGTGCCCTTTCGCTTTCTGCAAAGCCTTGGAAATAGACGGGAAGCATATGGCGAAGCCTGCCAGCTGGTCATCCTGGTCCATTATCACGACGCTGGTCTTGTTGCTGAGGAATCCCATGACGGATTTTGCTTCAGCGTCGATTTCCTCGGGTGTGAAGGGGACGAAATTGTAAACGGCCGATGAGAAACTCTCGTTGTACACATCGAAGAACTCCTTGACCTTCACCTTGTCTTTCTTCAGGATGTCGATGTTGCCCTCATGCAGTTTGTAGCGCTCGAAGAGGAGATTGCTTATGCGCCTTACCTTCTCGGGGATTTCCTGGCAGCCGGGCATCTTGTACTGGATCCAGTCGCATTCCTTCTCGAATCCCAGGGAAGTAATCAGGTCGTTGTAGTAGGAGTAGTTGTAGATCGTGTTGAACTGAGGGATGTTCTCGAAGCCTTCCACCAGCATTCCCTGCTTGCCGAGGGTGTTGTACCACAGGGGGCCGTGGATCTCTTCCATTCCCTGTTCCTTTGCCCATTTCTCCGCAGTTTCCACCAGGAGCCTGGCTACTTCTATGTCGTTGATTACGTCGAACCATCCGAAGCGCACCCGTTTCTTGTCATAGAGCTGGTTGTAGCGGGGATTGATCATCGCGCATATGCGTCCGGCGATCTTGCCGTCCTTCAGGGCGAGCCACAGTTTGTGCGGGCAGTAACGCGCAGTCGGCACTCCGTCAGTCAGAGAACTGATCTGGTCGGAATGGATGGCCGGCACGTATTGCGGGCAGTCTTTGTACAATTCGTCAGGAAATTTCACGAATTTCCTGAGCTGACGCCGGTTGACGACTTCTTCAATCTTGTATTCGGGCATGATGCGGAAAAATGGCCTAGTACACTTTAGCTTGCAAAAATAATCATTTACAGGCTTTTCGCCAAATCATAGTCCCTTGGCCTTGGCCCTGTCCCAGATTTCGTCCATCTGTTCCAGAGTCATGGATTTCAGATCCTGTCCCATGGCTATCGTCTTGCTTTCCAGATAGCCGAAACGCCTGCGGAATTTTTCACATGCTTTGTTCAGGGCGACGGAAGGATCGATGCCATAGAGCCTTGCCGCATTCACTAGGGCGAAGAATGCATCGCCGAACTCCTCCTCCATATGTCCCTCGTCGCCTTCATCGGCTGCATCTTCAACCTCTTTTATCTCTTCTTCGACCTTGTCCCACACATCTTCCTTTTCCTCCCAGTCGAAGCCGACGGCGCGGGCCTTGTCCTGCATCGCATATGCCTTGAGGAGGGGCGGGAAACTGTCCGGCACGCCTCCGAGTATGGTCTTGTTGCCTCCCTTCTCCTTGGTCTTGATAAGCTCCCAGTTCT
>JAEEGL011969767.1_pt1 | contig 12302 bp, 7 predicted proteins | sample 9134231 | NCBI WGS metagenome assembly JAEEGL01 (sample SAMN16246548, study PRJNA631951) | gut metagenome | biome: gut microbiome; feature: rumen; material: fiber-attached | host: Bos | place: Iran: Karaj | collected 2018-10 | reverse complement strand
TTGATGCTATCATCAAATCGGGTGGACTTGTAAGCGATGAAATCACTTGTGAATTGGTAAAAGACCGTCTCTCACAGCCTGACACAAAAAACGGCTACATTCTTGACGGATTCCCACGCACAATTCCTCAGGCAGAAGCTCTCGAAGGTTTTGCAAAAATTGATGCTGCCGTAAATTTTGACATCGAAGACGAGGCTGTTGTTGACCGTCTTGGCGGACGCATCTGCTGTAAAGACTGCGGACAGATGTTCCACGTAAAGAACAATCCTCCAAAAGTTGCTGGAAAATGTGATAAATGTGGCGGAGAACTTTATACACGTGATGATGACAAGGCTGAAAGCATTCAGAACCGTCTCGTAGTATACAGAAAATCAACAGCTCCACTCATCGACTTCTACAAGGCAAAGGGAAATCTTGTTGATGTAGATGCAAAACCGGCTCCAGAAAAAGTTCTTGCAGAATTTGAGGCAAAATTCCCAAAGAACTAAGGTTGTTTTAACCAATTTACCCGCACTAAGACAAGTGCGGGATTTTTTTTCTAAAAATGGAATATGAGGCCGATTGCCGGCAAAACTTCAACGGAGTTTGTAAGCCCCTTGTCAGATGAATTTGATGAGCCTTTTACGCTTGTGTAATAGTAAAAGTCGTAGAGAACCTTGACTCCGCCGAAAAATCCGATTGATGATGAGACGCTGACTTCAAAATTGCTCCAGATTCCGACTCCGGCTGTGTAGCCCATTTTTTTTATGGAAGAACTGTCCCTTGCGTATTTGCTCATCATTCCGTCAAGATGAATTCCTGCTCCAAATGGAATTGCGATTGAGTTTGAGCGGAGCAGGACGGAATAAATTCCTGAGAGGCTGTCAATTCCGAAATAATATTCGTAGTCGTTGAATTTTGATGTCACGGAAGTTCCGTCATAGTTCTCGCTGCGGGAAATCGGCATGAAAACGCTCGCATCAGTAAAAAAACCGGCTTTTGAATTTGGAAAAAGCTGGCGGTAGTTGATGTTCAGTCCGACACCAAAAATTTTTGTCTCAACTGGATCGTCATTTTTTATGTTCTGGTAAAAAAATGGAACCGTCACTCCGGCGGATAAAGTCCTGTCGGAAACATCTCCAAGTGCAAAGACATTTGCCTTTAAGGCGATCAACAGTGCAACAATCAAAGTTTTCTTTAAGTAATTCATCTTCATGGCAAGATTTTATCATTTTGCAAGAATTTACTAAACGGATTTTTAGCTATAGAATCTGATTATGTCTTTAAATTGCAATGAAATTGATGTTATTCTTTCGGAATTAGATCTGGAAGGCTGTTTTGTTCAGGAAATCGTGCAGCCGAATTATGATTCAATCGCCATTTACACATATAAGCCGGGCTGTCCAAAAACTGTTTTTATAGCCCTTTCTTCCGGCAGCTGCAGGATTCATGAGACGCGCAGAAAAATCACGAAAAATGAAAAGCCGCTTAGGTTCAATGAGCTTTTAAAATCAAAAATCAAGGGAGCGAGAATCCTTTCATGCGCTCAGCTTGGCAAGGACAGAATTATAAAAATGCAGCTGGAAAAGGCAGGACGGATTTACGTCATGCCTCAGGCTCAGGAGCACGCGGCAAAAAAAACAAAATCAGTGCAGGAAGACGATAAGGATGAAATCTTCAATATTTATATAAGGCTGTGGTCAAACGCCGGAAACATTTTTTTATGCGATGAAAATGACGTAATCTTGGACAGCTTTTACAGGCGGCCGGCAAAGGGTGAAGTCCGGGGCGAAGTCTTCTCTCCTGATTCTGGGAAAAAGACTCACTCTCAAGGCAATGTAAATTCGAGTGAGGATGAAGAACTTCTCCTTAAAAAATTTCCAGTCAGGGACTTTTCACAAATCGCCTTGGAATATGCTGAAAAACATCCTGATTATCCGGATCTTTCGTTTAACCAGAAAGTTGATTTGTTTTACTCAGAGAATGCTGAACAGACTTCACTTGAATCTCTTCTTGAACAGGCTGAGAAATGGTACAACACTCACAAAAGCCGCCAGATTGCCGCAATCGAACGCCTGAAAGAAAAAAGGGAAACGTTTTTGGCTTCGGACAAAATCAAGCATCAGGGGGACTTAATCCTTTCCTATGCCCACTTAATCAACGGAACCTCAAAGTTTTTGGAGGTTGAGGATTTTGAGAGCGGAAAAAAAGTCCGCATAAACATAGATCCAAAGAAATCTGCCCAGGAAAACGCCGCTTCTTACTACGAAACCTATAAGAAACAGACGAGCGGGCTGAAAAATCTTGAGTATGACATTGAAGCAGCTGAAAAATCATTGGCCGATTTGGAGAAGCAGTATTCATCAATAATTGCTGAGAAAAATCCCATAAAACTTGAGCAGATTCTCCGTAAGACTCAAAAACCGAAGCAGCAGGAAAAAAAGACTCATCCAGGAATTGATTATGAGATTGACGGATGGTACATTCTCGTTGGCCGCGATGCATCTGAAAACGACGAGCTTTTGCGTCATCACGTAAAGGGTGCGGACATGTGGTTTCATACGAGGGATTATCATGGCGGATATGTGTTCGTCAAAAACAGGCCTGGAAAAACGATTCCGCTGGAAATAATGCTCTACGCGGGAAATCTTGCAGTCTATTACTCAAAGGCGCGGAAAAATGGAAGCGCTGATTTGTACTACACTCAGGTCAAGCATTTGAGGAGGGCAAAAAACGGCCCTAAGGGACTCGTACTTCCAACCAACGAAAAAAATCTGTTCATAAAGCTGGATGAGGCAAAGCTCCGCCGTCTTAATGAATCGAAGAGTGATTTTTAGCTTTTATGACTTTTGCCTGTCTGACTTTAGGGCTAGCATGGTTTTCTGCGCAAAACTGGCATAGATTTATTCTATGGGCATTCATATGATTTTTAATCTCGTATATTGCATGATTTTTTGATATAATGAGCAATCATGAAAATCATCGAGTCTTTGAATTCAAAAAAAGTTACGGTCTCTTTTGAGATTTTTCCGCCAAAAAAACAGGATGCCTTTGAGTCCGTAAAAAATGCTGCGATTGAGCTTACGTCATTTCATCCGGATTTTATAAGCGTTACATGCGGAGCCGGCGGAACGACAAAATCCAACACGGCGGAAATCGCAAAAATCATCGAATCTTCTTCTACGACGGCTCTTGCTCACTTAACATGCGTCCGCTCAACGCGGGAACAGCTTGAAAACACAATATCAGACCTCAAGGAAAAAGGAATAGAAAACGTCCTTGCACTGCGCGGTGATTTTCCGAAAGACGCAGCGGAAGGTGAGAATATTTTTCCGTCTGGATTCACGCATGCTTCTGATTTAGTTGAGCTTCTCAAAAAAGACGGCTTTTGCGTGGGCGGAGCGTGTTACCCGGAAGGTCATCCAGAAAGTGCAAACCGCGACTCAGACATTGAAAACCTCAAGTACAAGGTGGATGCCGGAATTGATTTTTTGACGACGCAAATGTTTTTTGACAACGACATGCTCTATTCGTTTTTGTACCGGCTGCAGTCAGCTGGAATCCATGTGCCGGTTCTCGCTGGAATCATGCCGATTACAAATGCCGCTCAAGTGAGCAGGATGATTGATTTGTCAAATGCATATATACCGCGAAAACTCATGGCAATCTGCGACCGCTTCAGAAACAGCCCGGATGCCATGAAGCAGGCCGGAATCGCCTATGCAACCGACCAGATTATTGACTTGATTTCAAACGGTGTGCGTGGAATTCATATCTACACGATGAACAAACCTGAAATAGCAAGGGCAATAATCAGCAATGTTAATGAAATCATCAAGGCGATGAATGAATAAAAAATCCGTAAAATAGCACGGATTCACATTACCACAAATTGGATTCACACGGATTTTTATAAAAAAAACGGTCAGCGATTTTTTAGCCGCTGACCGTTTCGTTTTTCCGCAGTTTGACTAAGCTGCGTTTTTTAACGAGCCTTATTTGTTATTTTTCTCATACTCAATTACAGCCTGTGCTCCGGCAAGGCGAGCTAGTGGAACACGGTATGGTGAGCATGACACGTAGTTCAAGCCAATCTGGTAGCAGATGTGGATTGAAGCAGGATCTCCTCCGTGCTCGCCACAGATTCCTAAGTGCAAGTTTGCGTTGACCGTGCGGCCCTTTTCCTCTGCAATTTCCATGAGCGCACCAGGACCTTCGTAGTCCAAAGTAGCGAACGGATCGTCTTCGAGGATTCTCTGCTGCAAGTATGACTCGATGAATTTGCCGTAGTCATCGCGGCTGAAACCGAATGTGGTCTGAGTGAGGTCGTTCGTTCCGAATGAGAAGAAATCTGCGTATTTTGCGATTTTTCCTGCGCTCAAAGCAGCTCTCGGGAACTCAATCATTGAACCGATCTGGAATTTGAGGTTTACGCCCTTCTCTTTGTTTACTTTGTCGATGACAGCCTCGGCCTGCTTTCGGATCTGCTCGACTTCGTTGTAAGAAACGACGTTCGGAATCATGATGAGGACATTGTGTTTCTTGCTCTCTTTTTCGAGCTGAGCCGTAGCGCGTGCGATTGCCTCAACCTGCATCTCGTAAATCTCCGGGTAGGTGATTGCAAGGCGGCATCCACGGTGACCGAGCATCGGGTTGTGTTCTGCGAGCTGCATGACTTTGCGGGAAAGCTTTTCTTTATCGACGCCGAGTTTCTTTGCGAGAGCTGTGAGTTGCTCATCTGTCTCTGCCTGAATGAACTCGTTGAGAGGCGGGTCAAGCAAACGGATTGTGACAGGGCGGCCTTCCATTGTCTTGATGATTTCGTAGAAGTCTTTCTGCTGGTGCGGAAGGATTTTTGCGAGGTTTGCTTTGCGGCTTTCTGTGTCCTCAGAAATAATCATTTTCTGGAAGTCAGTGAGTTTTGGCTCGTCAAAGAACATGTGCTCTGTTCGGCAGAGACCGATACCCATTGCTCCAAAGCGGAATGCATCGATTGCGTTCTGCGGAGTGTCTCCGTTTGCGTAAATGTCGAATCCCTTTACGCGGTTTCCTGACTCTGTTACGCGCTCTGATTTTTCGCGGATTTCGTCTGCCCAGCCGAGGAATGTTTCGAGGTCGCCTGAGATTGTAGCAGGTTTGACCGCAACCTGACCTTCGTAAACAAGACCAGTTGCACCATCAATCGTGAGGAAGTCACCTTTTTTGTAAGTTTTTCCCTTGATGATGACTGTCTCAGCGTCCTTGAAGGCAACATCTGAACAGCCACAAACACAAGGAGTTCCCATACCGCGGGCAACGACAGCTGCGTGAGAAGTGCGGCCGCCTGTTGAAGTTAAGATACCCTGTGAGACAGCCATACCTGCGATGTCATCTGGAGAAGTTTCTTTTCGGACGAGAAGGACTTTTTTGCCGTTCTTTGCCCATTCTTCGGCTTCTTCTGCGGTGAATACAATCTGACCACAACCGGCTCCTGGACTTGCGTTCAAGCCGGAAGCGATTTCCGTTGCCTTTTTGACGGCTTCTTTGTCGAGCTGTGGAAGAAGAAGTTGGTTCAACTGCTCAGGCTCTACTCGCATGATTGCAGTTTCTTTGTCGATGAGGCCTTCTTTAACCATGTCGACTGCCATTTTTACAGCTGCAGCACCTGTACGTTTACCGTTTCGGCACTGGAGCATGTAGAGCTTCCCTTCTTCAACGGTGAATTCCATGTCCTGCATGTCGTGATAGTGCTTTTCGAGGCGGTCACGAATCTGGCAGAGTTCGTCGTAAATTGCCTTGTTTGTTTCTTCAAGCTGAGCAAGTTTTTGAGGTGTGCGGATTCCTGCAACGACATCTTCACCCTGAGCGTTCATGAGATATTCACCCATGAAAACGTTGTCGCCAGTAGAAGGGTCTCTAGAGAAGCAGACACCAGTACCGGATGTTTCACCTTTGTTACCGAAAACCATTGCCATGACAGTGACGGCAGTTCCTTTTAAAGCTCCTTCTTTAATGTTGTTGAGCTTTCGGTATTTGATTGCGCGTGGATTCATCCATGAACCGAAGACGGCACCGATTGCACCCCACATCTGCTCTTTTGCATCCTGAGGGAAATCTGAGCCTTTTTCTTTTTTGTACATTGCCTTGTACTTTGTGACGATTTCCTTAAGTTCTTCGGTAGTAAGCTCTGTGTCCTGTTTGATTCCGCGGTGAGATTTTACTTCATCAATGATATCTTCGAATTTTGCGTGCTCAACGCCCATTGCAACATCGCCGTACATCTGAATGAATCGGCGGTAAGCATCCCATGCAAAGCGTTCATTACCGGTTTTTTTTGCAAGTCCAAGAACGGCCTTGTCGTTAAGACCGAGGTTCAAAATCGTGTCCATCATTCCAGGCATTGAAATTGCCGCACCAGAACGGACAGAAACCAAAAGCGGATCCGACTCGTCGCCAAGTTTTTTTCCCATGACGGATTCAAGTTTTGCAAGATACTCATCAACTTGCGAGGACAAACCGTCAGGATACTTTCTGTCAAGTTCGTAATACTTTTGACAGACATCCGTTGTAATTGTAAATCCAGCCGGAACTGGAAGACTCAAAGGGGCTTTTGCCATCTGTGCAAGGTTTGCTCCCTTTCCACCCAACTCTGCGCGCATTGATTCATCTCCGTCTGCGTCGCCATTTCCAAAAAAATAAACATACTTCATCATGTTTAAAATTATACCACAGAAAATTTGAACGTGCATTTTTTTTATGTAAAAATTTGTGCGTAAAATCACAGAAAAATCAAAATTTACAGCGGTTTAGTACTTTTAAGAAGGTAGATTTTTCCTAGCGTTGAAATGGGCTGTTTTTTTCAGTAAAATCGTTTCTATGAATAAGAACTCCCCAAAAGAAAATATATCAAAACCAACTTTCCGCGACTTCTTAAAATCTCAAGTTGAAGCCGGTCTCCCAGTCTTTTTTGACGGCGGAATCGGAACCATGATTCAAAAGACCGGCTACACCGACTATGACATTCCAGAAGATCTTTCGATTGAAAAGCCCGAAATCATAAAAGACATTCACATGCAGTATCTCGAAGCCGGGGCAAACGTGCTCACGGCGAACACTTTCGGTGCGCTTCCGTTAAAACTCATTTCGGCAAAATATTCATGCAAGGAATACATCGAGGCAGAAATCGCGCTTCAAAAAGAGTGTGTCGCAGAAGCAGAGTCAAAAGGAAATGTCCGTCCTCACTACATTTCATGGGACACAAGCCAGATTGGCCGTCTTTTGGAGCCGATGGGCGATTTGACTTTTGATGAAGCCTACGAAACTTACAAGGAAGCTGCCGTGATTGCGGAAAAAGCCGGGGCTGAAATTGCGATTATCGAGACAATGGCGGATTTGCGTGAAGTTAAGGCCGCTGTTCTTGCCACAAAAGAAAACACGAACCTTCCGATTTTTGCCAGCATGACTTTCCAGCCAAACCTGCGAACTTTGACCGGTGCCGACATTCGAACGGTGGTGGTTTATCTTGAATCGCTGGGAGTGGATTTAATTGGTTTTAACTGCGGCGGTTCTTTGAGCGAAGATGACAAAATCGTTGCTGAATACATGAGATACGCCCACCTGCCTGTCTGTGTCGAGCCGAATGCGGGCTTACCGACAGTAATCAATGGAAAAGCTGTTTTTTTGGTTGGGGCAGAGGAATTTGCAGAGCATCACAAAAAGTATCGTGAGCTTGGAGTAAGTGTCTTTGGTGGCTGTTGCGGAACCACACCTGACCACATTGCGGCAATGGTAAAAGTGATTGAGGCCATGCCGCCACAGAAGCGAAAGCCCTGCGAGTTTGAGAATGCCTGCTTCATCTGCTCATACAACTCAAGCGTTCAGATTGGAGGAAACGCAGGCCCTCAGATTATCGGTGAGCGAATCAACCCGACAGGAAAGAAAAAGGTCAAGGAAGCTTTGCAAGCTCACGACATGAATTTCGTGCTTGGAGAGGCTGAAAGCCAGATTAACGCGGGCGCACAGATTCTTGATGTAAATGTAGGTCTTCCGGGCATTGACGAAGCCCAGACAATGGTCGATGCCGTAAAGACAATTCAGGGTGCATTCAATACGCCGCTCCAGATTGACTCAAGCGAAGCCCCGGTTTTGGAAAAAGCATTGCGCTACTACAACGGTAAGGCACTCATAAACTCGACCAATGGCCGTCAGGATGTAATGGACAAGGTTCTCCCTCTGGTAAAAAAATACGGCGGAGCTGTGGTTGCCCTTTGTATTGATGAGGCGGGAATTGCGCCGACTGCAGAAGGCCGAGTCGCCGTCGCAGAAAAAATCATCGCCGAGGCCGCAAAATACGGAATCCCAGTGCGAAACATCGTGATTGACACACTCACGCTCACCGTTTCAAGCCAGCAGAAAGAAGCTCTGGAAACCGTTCGGGCGATTCAGATTCTAAAAGAAAAATACGGCTCTCAGGGATTGCAGTTCGTACTCGGAGTCTCGAACATTTCTTTTGGAATTCCACGCCGCGACATCATAAACTCACGCTTCTTTGCGATGGCACTCTACGCAGGACTTTCTGCATGTATCATCAATCCGCTCATGGAACCGATGATGGAAACCTACTACGGCTACCGTGCTCTGGCCGCATTTGACGAAAACTGTCTTGATTATATAGAAAAATATAACGATAAACCCGCTCCTGTTTACGGCCTCACGGCAGAGCAGGTTGCAGCCGCTAAAGGCGGTGCGTTAGGGATTGGCGGGGCGGCGACAGCCGTTCGCGAAGCGAATGGAGCGAAAGCGGAACCCCAGAAAGCCCGACAGCCGCTTGCGGTTGGAACGCCCAATCTCCCTGAAAACCTCACGGAATCGGAAAGAGCACTCATCAACATAATCTGCAAGGGGTTCAAGGATTCTTCACCAGACGCCACAAAAAAGCTTTTGGACGAAGGAAAAGAACCGGTCGAAATCATTGACCGCTGCATCGTGCCTGCGCTAGATATCGTTGGAAAAGATTTTGAAATCGGAAAGAAATTTTTGCCCCAGCTTTTGCTCTCAGCCGACACAGTAAGCAACAGTTTCGCCGTAATCAAGGCTCATCTTGAGGCAAGCGGAAACGCACAGGAATCAAAGGGAAGCATCGTAATCTGCACGGTTTTTGGTGACATCCACGACATCGGAAAAAACATCGTCAAAGCCATGCTCGAAAACTACGGTTACACGGTGATTGATCTTGGAAAAAATGTCCCGGCAGAAACAGTAGTTAAAACCGTTCTTGAAAACGACATTCAGCTCGTTGGACTTTCCGCGCTCATGACAACCACGGTCGCCAACATGGAGGCTACGATAAAGCTTCTGCGCGAAGAACTCGGCAAGGCAGGCAAATACTGCAAGATTATGGTCGGCGGAGCGGTTCTTACCGAAGACTACGCAAGTCAGATTGGGGCAGATTACTACTCGAAGGATGCGATGGTGAGTGTCGCGATTGCAAAAGAAGTTTTTGGGAAATAAAAATTCCTTTATAATCCCTTACAGTTCTTAGCAATCGCCCTGCTTTTATTACTCGGTTTTGAATCTCGCTACATTGCCGACGAGATTTGTTACATTTGAATCAAGCTCGCTGACGCAGTTGTCGAGGTTTACGCCTACATTTGCTACTTCCTTCGCATTATCTGCCATGTCACCCATGCTTGTTTTTACGGCTTCCAGGGACGACCTCAGATTGCTCATTTCATCAAGTACATGACTTGAGCCTTCTGCCATTTTGAGGGATGCCTCCCGGACATTTTCTGCAGTCCTGTCTATTCCTTCAAGAGAGGAAATCACCCCTTTTGAATCATCGGACTGAATTTCGAGTGAAGAGCGCACGGACTGAACGAGATGGTCTGTTTCCTGAATGCGGTTTGAGAGTCCTGAGAAAGCCGCGCTTGACTCCTGAGATGCCGAGACGATTTCTGCAATTGAATCCTGAATGTTTTTAAGCTGATCGCCAATCGTTTTTGACTGACCGGAAGAAGTCTCACTGAGTTTTCGGATTTCGTCTGCAACTACGGCAAATCCTTTTCCTGCTTCTCCTGCGTGTGCGGCTTCAATGGCGGCATTCATCGCAAGAAGGTTTGTCTGGCTGGCAATCGCTGCAATGGCCATATTTGCTTCCTGAAGCATTTTTGACTGATTTTCAATCTGGGAAATGCGTTCATTAACTTTCTGCTGCTTTGACATTCCGCTTTGTGCTTCCTGGTCAAGAATTGTAAAAGAAGACGCCATGCTTTCCATTGAGGAGCTTATCTGCTCTATGCTTTTTACGAGCTGACTTACAGAATTTGAAGATTCCCGGATGCTTTTTGTCTGGCTGTCTATCATTTCGTTTACTGTTGAAATGCTTGAAGTCATGTCATTTACGACACTTGAGGTCTCATCAAATCCGTTTGACTGATTTTGAATCTGCTCCTGAACCGTTCCTATGCTCAATCGTATTTTCGTCATTGAATTTGAGACTGAGGAAACGCTTTCCTTTATGTTTTTCGAGACGACATCGAGTGTGGAACTTGAATTTTTGATGGTTCCAATCATTTCCTGCATTTTTTCCATGAATCCATTGAAATAATTTATGATGTTGTGGATTGACTTGAACGGAGTGTGAAGATTCGTGTTCAATCTTCGCGTCAGGTCAGCATCGCCGGAAGCAATGTTTTTTACTGTAAGGCGGACTTCACGAAGCGGCATGAAAAGGTTGTGCATCGTATAGGCGATGAGGATAATCACTGCGAGCATGATTAAAAATGAAAATGGTGCAAGCGCGTTTTTAAGGAAGGATTTTACTGTGAGCGGAATAAAAAGAACCATCTGCCATCGCAAAGAATCAACCGGCGCAATCAGATATTCGCCCTTTAGGGTTGAAATGATTTCAGGCTTTGACGGGAAAAGGCTTTTTGCACCCTTAAGTTCCGGCATTTTTTGCGTGATTTGTATTTTTTTCTCCAAGTCGTCGAGATTTGTCGAAGCGGAAATCTCAGAGTTTGAATTGTACATGTACATCGTGACACCTTGCTCAAGGCTCTCGTACATTGAATTGACAAAATCGTTCAGTTCAACTCCAGTTCCTGTTATTCCCGTTACTTTTCGGTTTTCATCGTATACAAGGACATTTACCCACATAAAGGTTTTTTTGAGTCCCAAATCGTAATCAACATAAAACTGAAACGGAAGATTAGCGTCTATTGTAGCCTGATACCATGCATTTCCTGGATCAGATTTGTCCAGGTCGTAAATGAATTCCATGTTTGAGTAGTACTTCAAATCTGCATCAGAAATCCAGAAAGTCCTGTGAGAGGCAAAAGAGTCCTGAAAAGTAGCAAAATCACGGAAAGCAAGTGCCCTGGATTCTTCATCATATGGATTTTTCATGTAGTCTACTACGACCGGGGATTGAGCGAGCTGAACGGCAAGCTTACGCTCCGGGAGCAAACCTTTTTCCATTTCGATGATTTTTGTGTATTGCATTTGGTGGAGTTGGGAGTCGGTATTTTTGCGGAATAAAAATACGGATGAAACTGAAACGGCAGCAAGCCCAATAATTAAGAAGAGGCCTGCTGCGAGAAGAGAGAGTTTGTTCGAAGACTTCAATTTTTTGCTCCTGAAAAAGGTGACAATGCAGACAGTTTTTTATAATAATCTGTTTTTTAATAAATTATTATAACTCTTTTTTTTATCATTAAAATTAAAATCGCATTAAATTAAGATGATTTTAAGAGAATTGCCTTAAAAAAGAGAAGTCTTCGACAGAAATTTATTTTAGGAGTGATTTTATACAATCACTCCTTTTGTGCTTGGAACTTCACCGTTGCGGCGAGGATCAATTTCTACGGCAGAACGGATTGCACGGGCTGCGGCCTTAAAAAGGCCTTCCATTTTGTGATGGTCACTGCGTCCGCGGATTGTGTCCAGGTGAAGATTGCATTTTGCTGTCTGAACGAAGCCGTTCCAAAAATCATCAAAGCAGTCTGTCTGGAAAGTGCCTTCTTTGCCGTTCTGAACGCTTACGAGAGGAATGTTTGAAAGCTCCGCATTGCAGACAAGGAAAGGCCGTCCGCCAAAATCAACTGCCGCACGCAAAAGGGCTTCGTCCATAGGGTAGAGGAAAGAGCCGCTGCGGTAAATGCCAGCGCAGTCCCCCAGGGCTTTTGCAAAGCACATGCCCAGCACTATGCCGGTGTCTTCGATTGTGTGGTGCTGGTCAACATTCAAATCTCCCTTAATAACGCCTCAAAGGGCAAAACGCCCTCGCTAGCAGAATGAGCGCAGCCTGGCGGCCAAGACGCCGATTCGATTCTCTGCAACACACT
>JAEEGL011576947.1_pt1 | contig 12302 bp, 8 predicted proteins | sample 9134231 | NCBI WGS metagenome assembly JAEEGL01 (sample SAMN16246548, study PRJNA631951) | gut metagenome | biome: gut microbiome; feature: rumen; material: fiber-attached | host: Bos | place: Iran: Karaj | collected 2018-10 | reverse complement strand
CGTTCATTCGGCCAGCGCGCATTGGTATGGCGGATATAATCGCGAATCTGTTCAACGCGTTCAATTTCCCGATCGCCCTCGAAGGCAAGATATGTCTGGCATTCATAGTGCTGCTTTTCGATATCCACAATGCATCGGCCGTGAATGTCATCAATACGTTCGCGGCAGTGGTCCATGAGCGCCATATATTCGCTGCTGTCATTGCAGTACATGGCAATCCGGCAGGAGAAGTTGGACAGATACCGATATCCGATGCCAGATGTCTGCGCATTTGCGATAACCACGCAAACACCTACAGTCTGCCCCTCGCGGCAGAGCCCTAAAAGCGGATCCTCGTCTCTGAAATAGAGCTCCTTCAGCGCCGTGAGATTGTCCACCATGAGCACGATCTGTGGCAAATCCGTATAACCCGCCTCCCGGTAGGCCGCAAAAGAGCTGACGCCGACACTATTTAGGCGCTCCTTGCGCTGCTCAATTTCCTGATAAAGCAGCTTAAAGAGATTAATGATCTTTTCATCCTCAGACGACGTTGCAACACCGCCCACATGCGCAAGCTTTTCAAAATTCCTGAGCACCATGGACGCACAGTCAATGATATAGATCACGACTTCACGAGGAGAATAGCGGCTGGAAAGGCCTCGAATCATAGTCTGGAGAAGGTTCGTCTTACCGCTCTGAGAGGAACCGATGATCATGATATTCTGATTTGTAGGCGAGACGACGTATTCGGTCTGTGTCTGGTTTTCCGGATCGTCATACACGCCGAGCGGCACGGTCATCACTCCCTCGGCGGCAGCAAGCGCCGGGAAGGGAATCCGATGCGGCAGCGGCGGCAGGCAAATCCCCTGCAGACGGCGAATACCCTCACGCTCACAGCAGCGAACAATGCTCTCAACCATGGACTGCAGCTCAGTGACCGCGTTCTCCTGCGAATGCGCGACTTCCTGACGGAAAATGCAGCGCTGTGCTCCGGAGAGGGAAACCTCATTGATTTCGTAGCTGTGCTGGCCTGCCGTAAGCTCACTGTCGGCAGGAGCGCCGCTGTATGCGGACTGGAAGAGTGTGAAGATTTCATTGTTGCCCACCTGCAGATATCCGCGGCCGGGCTCTTTAATCTCTGCCGCCAGCGGCGTTTTGAGCATTTCGTTACTGTCGCCTGGAGACTGCACCTTCAGGCAAAGATGGAAGCGGCTGTTTGACCAGATCTGATCATCCACAACTCCGGAGGGCTTCTGCGTGGCAAGAATGAGATGTACGCCCAGAGAACGGCCGATGCGCGATGCGGAGACCAGTTCCTTCATGAAATCCGGATTTTCCGCCTTCAACTCCGCGAACTCGTCCACCACCAAAATCAGGTGCGGAAGAGGCGCTTTCACCTGACCATGCTTATAGAGCCGTAGATAGCCGTCTATGTTATTTACACCGGCTTCAGCAAACAGCCGCTCGCGCTTGAGCAGCTCTGCGCGGATGCTCTTGAGACTGCGCTGGATCTCTCGGCCATCAATATTTGTGATGGTGCCGATCAGATGGGGCAAATCTCGAAACTGGTTGGCCATACCGCCTCCCTTGAAGTCGATAATCACGAATCCGACCTCGTGAGGGTGATACAGCGCGGCCATGGAGATAATATAGGTCTGCAATAGTTCAGACTTGCCGCTGCCTGTGGTACCGGCCACAAGACCGTGTGGGCCGTGTGCCTTTTCGTTGAGATCCAGCGACACCACCGTGCCCTTGGCGTCCACACCAATCGGCGCGGCAAGAGTTTTAAAAATCTTCTCCGACGCCCAATTGCCGGCATAGTCCGGATCTTCAGCGCTGAAGATGTTCAGCAGATGGAAAAGCGTGATGCTCTTGACCAACTGGCTGTCGAGACTGACCTCGTCCACCTCAACACACGCGAGCTTGCGAGCCACACGCGCTGCGTCCGCGTCGGTAATCCGCTCGGCGTGATACGTCTGCACCATTCCGCCGTCGGAGGCGTCCACCAGCGTCGGCTCCTGCATATCCAGCCGCAGAAGGCGCCGACAGCGCGGCAGGGTTTCCGCAGAGCCCGAGCAGAACACAAAGGTAAAGCCGTAAAACTCTTCTCCTGTAAAAAACCGGCTGATCGGATGAGAAAGAATAGAGTAATTGGATAGAACAAAAACGATCACGTGGGGGATTTTCGCATCTTTGCCCACGGCCTCGCGGTCTGAGATTGTTTTATAGAGCTGATCTGCCAAATCCTTACAGGACTCCTGATCACAGGCGATATTGCGTCCATAGCCGGTTGCGTGACGCAGCCAGCGCACCCAACTGAAAGATTCTGCTGCGGCCTCAGGCAGAATATAAATCATCTGCAGTTCCTGATGGGAATGATGCACGGCAAGATCCACCGTCATGAGCTTGACGGTCTCGTAGACATCATTTTGGTTGCCGATAATCCCAACAGTGCCGGTATCCTTCATCTCCAGCAGCACAGGCATGTCGCTCAGACGGGTATATTGTTCCTGAACGCGCTCCGGCCAATCCATCAGCGGATCGTCCGCAGTCTTATATTCCTCCGGCTTAAAATCCACCGGGCAGGAGCTGTCCATTTCGCCAGTGCCTACGCGCACAGAGACATAATCCTCATGCTCGGGCATGCGTTCATAGAGATGGCCGTCAAACTGCCAGACAGAGCGCATTGTGCGGTCGATATCCGGCGTATTGCGCACCGCCAGCTCACGCTCGCGGTCGCGCAGCTGCTCGATTTGCTGCTGTTTATCCTGAATATAGGCCGTGTATACCGCCACGCGCTTTTCCTCTTCCTGCGCGGTCTTTTTCTTCTGGTGAAAATAGTTGTAGACACTGGTAAACACGCCCACTCCCATGCTGCACACGCTGAAGATAATGAACATGCCGTTGCCGCCCATCATGCTGCGCAGCAGTACCATAACGCCCAGCATCACCAGCAGCGGAAGAACCGTCGCAATCAGGTTGCGGTCCGGCGGTGTGGGCTTGCTTTTTGGCTTTTGGAGCTGGATTTTTTCCTCCGGTACCTTGTAGTAAACGCGTGTACTTCGAATCAGATTAGGATACTGCATCCCACTCTGCGAATCCCGATGCTCCAGCAGCGGAACGCCGCTGACATAAATCTCCGGACTCATACAAAAATACAGCCGCTCCCCCCGGAGGAAAAAGCTGTGGCCGGTAACGGAGAAAAAATCATAGTCCCGGAGCTCCCAGCTCCCGTTTCTGTGCGTGCCGTTGACCTCCACGCCATAGCGTGTACCGCGCTCGGTGAGTGTCCAGCCGGAACCGCTTCGGTTCAGAAACACACGATCTGCATCGAGCGCTGCATCACTGATCTGAATCTGGCAGTCTCTGGTGCCTCCGATGGAAAGACTGCTGAGATTACTCAGATCGACACTGTGGTGAAATTCCTGCCGACCGGTCGGGAAACTGCGGTAATACGTGCCGCGGCATAACTGCGCGCCGCTGCTCTGATAGTGCACGGTGAAGCTGTCGCCATGGTGCAGATCCAGTCGGTGCATCTTGAGAATCCCGTCCTGGCTGAGATAAATGTTTTCTCCGCATTCAAGGAACCAGCGCCCATCCTCGCCGCGACCGGCACAGATCTCAAAATCCTCAAAAAAACTCTCGCGCGGGAGACGAACGCCGCAGAGGCGCGTCGTGCCGATAAGAATATCGGCGTTATGCGAGCCGGAGAGCGGAACCTCCCGATAAATCTCGCCGAATCCCAACTCCAGAATATAGCTTCTGTCTTTCACTCTTTCACCGACCCTTTCCGCGCCCAGTGTAATGCAGCGTACTGCCGTCCCGCAGCCCCAGCTCCCGCAGGGAGGCGCTGCCGCGCAGCAGAGCAATGGGGTTTTCCGAGGCCAAATAGCAGACGCTGTTGTCCGCCGCATCGCAGCCCCAGCCGAACGCGGTGTTCAGCCCGACAAACAGCTCATACGCAGAGATGTTGAGATCCAGACTCAGATCCCGCGACGAGTTGTCTGTATGATCAATCAGCTGAACGATGATTCTGTCCTTCAAGTGCTGTCTCCTCCTCTGTTAAAGAAAACGATAAGCAAGACCCATATATACACCGCTCCGGCGCATATCCTCAAGTGAATCAAGTGCGGGACTCTGAATCCATGGTATGGTTTCAGAAACTAGAAGATCGTTTTTGACCTGCAGAAGATGGTTACTCTCTCCGTCACGGAAAGCATTGCATACAAAAATGTATTTTTCCCGGTCGCTCAGATCCAGATTCCAGAACAACGCGCGGAGCTTACTCGCCCCGGCTGCATTTTGCAGCAGAGGAATAATGACATAGTCTGCACCCGTCAGCATGCGAACCTTATCCCTGTCAAAGCTGCTGGATGTATCCACAATAACAAAGTCGTACAGCCGCTCCTCACGCACTGTACGGAGGATTGCTTCATAACAGTCCTCTGAAAGGCCGCAGCTCACCATGGCATGCCGCATGGGACGGAGAATGTGAAAGCTCCCGCGAAAGGTGTTGTTCACAATGGTCTCAGCACGCACCCGGCCGAGCTGAAGCTCCCGAAGCATCACTTCATCCATGGTGCCTTCCACCCGGCTCAGGGATGGAAAATCCTGCAAAGGCTCCGCGTCTACATAGAGGACGCGGCTGCCCAGCGCTGCAAGGCTCGCAGCCAGCCCCAGCGACAGCGTGGTTTTTCCGCTGCCGCCCTGAGGAGAATAGACCAGAATTTCTCGGCAGTCAGTGGTTTCTCCATCCCGCAGATAGCGGCGAAGCACACCGTCCAACTGCTGCACAATATCCTGTTCACTGGTGTATTTATATATTTGTGGGTATTCGCTCATGGAGCCGTTGGACTCCTCGCTCAAAAGAAAGACCTGCCCGATATCGTGACGACGGTATTCTGAATCCCAGAGCCGCTCGTTGATGATGACAACGTCCAAACGCTGCGGCTTGGAAAACAGCTCACGCAGATAAGCAGGATCCGTCACCATGGAAATATCAAGTTTTTCGTCAAACTCGCGCAGCAGCGCAAGCTCCAGCGGCGCCAGATAGGACAGGTCCTCATCCGCCAGCAAAATTTTGCATCTAGTCATCTTCGCTCTCCACCGATACCAGGAAAAGTGTTTTGGAAATCTTCAGCTTATCGCCGTTCTTGATCATTACGTCTTTGTGCGGCGCGAGCCGACGCTCGTTGAGTGCAGTGCCGTTGGAACTACCGAGATCCTCCACATGCCAGTCACCCGCCTCTTGCCAGAACCGGCAGTGCTTGCGGCTGACGCTTGCTTCCGTGATGATAATCTGAGCCGCGCCGGGCTCGCGTCCGACCACCGCTCCCAACGGCGGAATCTTCAAAATCACAGGGTTGGAGACGTTCAGCTGCACCAGCTTGATCCATGTCTCCGCAGCGCTCTTTGCAGGCTTCTTGACACCTGCTTTCCCGGACTCCTTCTCTGATTTCTGTTCCGATTTTTCTTCGATCTGCCTGCCCAAAAACTCAGCTCCGGACAGCAGCCCGTTGGCGGGAACAGAAATCCAGTCACGGAAGTGAACAGTGTTGGAATCGAGCACCTGTGGATAGTCATGGAGAATCTGCAGCAGCATCTCACGGATCTGGCTTTCCAGTCCGTCCAGGCGACCGGTCTGCCCCTGTTGCCGCACGATTGGAAGATAAATCAGCCCTGCCTCCATACTGCCGGGATCTACAAACACCAGTTCCGGATCGACCACAACGTTCTCGTCACGCAGATAGCCGGTCTCGCGAATCAGCCGAAAGCTGCTGAGCAGACTGGCAGCCAGTCTTGTGAAGGTGCCAGGCGTCAGATCCGGCAGCATGGAAGACAGCCTGCGCCCGCCGCGTGTGTCGTAAACAATGCGCAGCATTCCGTTGAGCTCGGATTTTACAGCCCGCAGCAGACCTCTGCCCTGAAAGCTTCGCAGAACCTTATACCCTGTAATATGGAATTGACCCTCGCGAAGCATGATTGCGGGTGTATCGCCGTTCAAATCACGGCGAAACTGGTTCATTAACTCATTCAAAACTGAGACGCTCCTCTGTTCAGGCGCATGGCCCGATATTCGTTACGGCATAAGTCTCGGCACCCAGCTGTAGATAATCTCCCGTATGCAGCACGGTGGGTACCTGAACCGCGTAACCGTTAAGCCCCGTGACATTCACGCGGGACAGGTTTTCCAACCATGCTGCATTACCGGACAGCGTGACCATGCACTGGTCCCGGCTTACGGTGGGATGCTCGCTCACATACCATCTGCCGAGTTCCTCCGCCATAGGCATGGTTCGACCAAGGATGATTCGGTCGCAAAACGCGCGATAGCTGCGAACGCCGGTCTCAAGATTGATCAGCTCCATCCACCAATATCCAAAATAGGCCGGAGTGGTCGCTGCATTTGTTGTCACGGTTACGGTCGGAGGCGCGATCGGCGCCGTCTGTACGGCAGAGTTCATACGTGAGCCGGTGCGTTCCAACCGTATGACCAGAATCGCAATTACGGTTGCGGGAATGACGATAACCAACGTCATCAGAACTATCATCACAATCGTTCTCATAGAGTCTCCTTCTGTCTATGCCGAATCCAGATCTCGGTCTGTTAAACCGCAAATCCGGGAAATGATCCGTTCACCTCCGCTTTCGCGGAGGTGATACGGTCGTTATTCCTTTCCGTTCACGTGGTTCATATTCACGTCCTGAATTCGGTTGATGATCTCAAGCTGGCCGTTGTTCACGCGGAACACCGTCCAGTCAATATCAAATCGATCCGTGGCAGTATTCACACAGTCAGAAATCGAGATCGTGACAGGATCCTGTCCGGGCAGATAAACCTTCACGGTGGCGCCGCTGATGGCCAGATCACCGCTGCCGGTGAAGTCCACAACGCTGAAGGTATAGTCACCGCTGGGATCATAAATCGTCGTGGTTTCCGGACCGTATCCGTCAATATCGTCCACGTCCAGCTCGGCAATTGTCTCACCGCCGACGCTGCAGACAGGGTTCTGGTAATTGATAAACACGTTGTCATTTCCTCTGCTGCCGCGGAGGTAAGAGTCCAAATCGGAAGGATGGCTGCTCCACTCGAGCACGATGCGAATCTCGCCGGCCTGCAGTTCGGGAGAGATGGTAAAGTTCTGGGTCATCTGATCTTGATAGGTGCCGACATACATGTCCACATACTCCGTGGTATAGCCTTCATGCTGAAGCTCCACAGTGTATTGGCCGCCCTCCAGCTGTATGGTATAGTTGCCGTAGGTATCGGAGGTCACGGTCTCCAGACCATCACCTGTTCGCTGTCCGACCGGACGGATAATCATCGTGACATTAGACAGCTTTTTGCCGGTTACAGCGTCCACCACACCGCCGCTCACCGTGCTTTTCACCGTTTGATCCTGCTGCTCAGTGCTCTTGAGCGGAGTGATCAGACAGACAGCGTCCTTTGCAACATTGCCGTCGTGATCACAGGTAATCGAGATGCGGCAGTTGGACGCTGTGAAAACGACGACGCCGTCTTCCACCTTCAGATCTTTGAGATTGAGCTGCTTGAGCTCATCAAAGGTCAGCTCGTCCTTCCCCAGAAGCACGCTGACGCGATCGAGCCGCACTTCAACGGGAATGGCAGAGGTGCTGACGCGGCCTTTGAGAACCGCAGCTTCGTTGCTGCTCGTGTTGCGGAAGATCAGCTCACCTGCAAGACCGGAAGCGCGCACCGTGACCGAGTCGCCGTTCTCGCTGCTGTTTTCAATGCCGTTGCGAATGCGGTAATCATTATAGGTGCTTCCGGAAATCATGTTCAGCAGATCGGTGTTCAGGCGGGCGTCCGCGTCGTTTGTCGCAATGGTCTTCGTCGGCTGCGCATCGCCGATATTGACATCCAGCGAAAGCGTCATGCCGCGGCTCTGCGCCTGCTCAAGAACAGACCGCGCAAGATCCATGTCTCCGGTAGCGCTGTAAACTCTGATCAAGCCGTCATAGGCCTCCTCCCGATCGGGGGCAGCGCTGAGCGCCTTCTGGAAGCTCTGAATCGCACTCTCGTAATCACCAGTGGCAAGATATTTATTGCCCATGGCAATGTTCTTGTTATAAATATTCCGGTTGGAAAGTGCGACCGCACCAAGAACGCCGCCGACAACAATGGCCAACGCAAGAACAGCAGCCAGAATAATCGCCAATTTTCGTTTCGTAGTCATGTCTCCACTCCTCTCTGATGGTTACAAATCTGTGTGCCTCAATTTGCCAGCATCAAAACCAGCTGCAGAACCTCCGAGATGAAAATGCCGGAAAGCAGCACGACGGACACCAGTCCCCACGTATCAATGTTTGAAGCGTGCCGATCCTGATTGCCGGAGGGGGCAGGCTGATCCTGCCGTATTACCTTCTGCGTATAGTCCTGCATGGGATCCTGATAAAAAACCGTGCCGCAGTAGGGGCAGCTTTTTGCATTTCCGACTTCGCATCTGCATTTCGGACAAATCATCTTTTATTCCTCCCATTTATTTTCTGTCTCATATCGTTTGATCCAGCGCCGCAGCAGAATCTGCGTGACAATCAGCGTCACCAGCGCCAGTGCAATTCCAGTAATCCCCAATACGATCCATACCGTAGATGTCATCGCTATGCGTTCCTTTCTCCGACGACGGGTTCAGTTCAGCGCCTCGGACAACTGGCGCAAGATCTCATAGTCTGAAGCATAAGCCTCCTGCTGGGCTGCGGACAGCTCACTGTATTCCGAAAGCGCCATTGTGCAGTAACGTGCAGCGCCGGCTTCATCCGCAAGCGCATGATAAGCAAAGGCAAGATTCATATCCGTCTGGAAGGAGGATCCCCAGCGCTCTCTGCACTCCAAAAGCGTCTTGACAGCCTTCCGGGAATCTCCCGAAGAGCTCTGTGCAATGCTTCGATTGATATAATCCGTGGCAGTCGGCACAATTTCGGCAAAAAGCCGTTCATAGCAAAGCAGCGCATTTTTCAAATATTTGTCCCTCGCCGCGCTCTTCTGCCGCTGCGTGTTGGCCAGCTGAAGATACAATTCGGCCAACTCACGATCCACTCGCGCGCCGGAGACATAGGTACCGGCGCGTTCCAGCCATTGCGCGGCTTCGGCCGGCTGACCGCGCGCACGCAGCGCCTCAGCTGCCTCCAGACAGGCACGGTAGCAAACCTGAGCATCACCGCTGCGAAGCACCTGCTCCGCCAGCTCCAGCCCAAGATCATAATCAAGCTGCTGCATGGCGATGGACATTTTGGCAAGCTCCAGGCTGCCGGAATCCACTCCGCTGCGCTCAGCCTCCTCCAGAAGCGCTTCCGCCTCCTGGCTTCGATCACTTCTGACGAGTGCAATCACTGCGTCCCGATAATATGCGCCAAGATCTCCGCCGCCAAGCCGAGCGGCGTCCAGCGCGCGCGAATAGTATTCTGCGGCACCGGAAAAACGATCGGCGTCAAACTCCACATCTCCCAGCGCGTGAAGAATGGCCGCCTCATCCTGCGGCTGCCGGCGCAGCAGCGCCTCATAACGACCATCGCTGAGCATAGACAACCCAAGCTCGCTCACGGTTTCACTGTCTGCCTGTTCACAGGCTTCAGCGAAGCGGGCGAAGTCCGCCCGATAGCTCTCCGCGTCCCGTTCCTGAAATCCGCGCACCAGACAGAACGCGCCCATAGCCGCGAGAACACCGCTCACCAGCAGCGAGGCAACTCTCCGGCGCACATAGCGCCGATAGCGAATGTCGGAGCGTTTCAAATCCTGAAGCGCATCCAGCAGCGCTGCGGCATCCGCATAGCGCTGGCGGCGATCCCAGGCCATGCAGCGGTCAATGATCTGCGCAAAGGACTGCGAAATGCCGAGACCCGGCATCTCCTGCAGCGGTGTGGAAACGCAGCGCCCATTCGGTACAAGCCCGGATACAAGCGTATAGAACGTCGCGCCGAGGCTGTAAAGATCGGTCCCCACATCGACCGTGCCGCTGACCGTCCCTCCGGAACGGGCTGCGTCCGCGAGATAAATCTGCTCAGGCGACGCATACTGCTCACTGAAGCCCTTGATCTCGCGGTCCACATTGGCCACGAGAGAAATGTTGAAATCGATCAGACACATGCTCCCATCCGGCCGCAAAATGATATTGGACGGTTTGATATCGCTGTGAATGATCGGGTGTCTGCGTGTGTGGAGGTAATCCAGCACCTCAGCAAGCTGACGCGCCCAGCTCAAAAGCTGTTTTTCCGGCAGGCGGACGCCTTGCTCGATCAGCTTGCTCAGGTCCATGCCCTCAATATAGTCCATGACCGTGAAAACCTCTCCGGCATCACAGAAATAGTCATAGACCTGCGGCAGACACGGATGGTGCAGATCCTTGAGAATATCCGCCTCGGCGCGCATGGTCGCCTCGCTGCCGTAGCGGGTTCGGATGCGCTTGACCACCACGTATTTCTGCAGGCGAAGATGATATGCCAGATACACGATGCCCGCGCCGCCGCGGCCGATCTCACGAAGGATCTGATACATGCCGGCAAATATTTCGTTTTCGTAAAATTCTTGTCTCATGGCATGCTGCACTTGTTTCTTTCTGCAAAATGCGCTGCCCCTGAAGGATCCAGGAGCAGCGCATCTGCTTGGGTGTTACATTTTGGCTGCGCAAGGAGCGTTTTTTCAGTTGCCCCTCAAGGGGTCCGGGAAATTAGGCCTTTTTGGCGTTTTCTTCCTCGTCGTCCTTCTTCCGCTTGAAGAGCAGGAAGAGGATCGCAGCGGCGACGACACCAGTGCCGCCCAGTGCCCACGGGTTGTGGATATACTGCACCAGGAGGTTGTTGGTGAGCAGGAACGAGACCTCCACATCCTGCGCATCGCCGGAGTCGGTCAGCGTCGTAGTGGAGTTGCCGGCAGCGTCCGTAGCAATGACCTTCAACGTCTGGAAGTCGTTCTTGGCGTCCACCGTGAAGGGAATCTCGCCATTGGCAAACTCCTGAAGCTGGGAAGCGCTGTACTCGGCAACCTTGACGTTGTCGATGTAGATCTCCACGCGCGCGAGATTGACATTATCCTCAAAGCGGATGAGCACTTCGCGGCTCTGGTCGTGATAGCGCTTGCCGGGCTCCACGCCGTCGATAACGACGGAGGGCTTGGTCTTGTCGATGACGAAGCTCACGGGTACCGCATTGACTGCGCCGCCGTTATCCTTCACCGTGCGGTTGGAGTTGATGTTGTCGGCAGCATCTCTGGAGGTAATCACGATGTCATAGGGGCCTTCCTTTTCGAACACGGAAGCCTTGATCGTGTAGACATATTCCTTCCAGCCGCCGCTCTGCGTCTTGACAGTGTAGTCCTTGCCCTCCTCGAGCGTGGTGCTGTCGCCGTTGTTGGTGACGACGATGGAGTACTCCTTGAGCGTGTCCACGTTGATCTCACGGATGACGATATCCTGCGGCTCGGTGGCGAAGAAGTTCTTGAGGTATTTCTCGGTAGCGTCATCAAACGCGTAAGTAGAGCCGAAGCGGTTGACCGAGAAGGTCAGGGTCTGCTCGGTGCTGTTGCCCGCCAGGTCGGAGACGGAGCCGACGATGGTGTAAACGTCATCGTTCGACTTGATGACTTGAATGTTGGGCGTGGTAAAGGTGCCGCCGTAGGCATTGTTGGTCAGCGTACCGTTCAGGTTGGAGGCCTGCGGATGCTTCACACCCTTGATCGTGATGCCCGCGCTGCGGGAATCGTAGTTGATGTCGTGATAAGTGATGCTGGGCGCCACATCGCCCTTGTAGGCGGTATTGGCCGTAACGCCGGTGATCTCCAGCGTCGGCTTCGTGGTATCGACGGTGAACTCCTCGACCCGCTTGGTGTCGGCTTTATTGCCGGCGAGGTCGGTGTAGTCCGCGGTGAGAGTATAATCGCCGTCCTGCGCGAAGCGAACCGTGGCAGTGTGCGTATCACCGCTGCCGCCCCAGCCGTTGACGCCGGGCACAGACACACGTCCTTCGGCAATCTTGGCAGTCGGAGTAATGACCGGGCTGTAGCCGCTGACAGTGGCGCTGAAGTTGTGCTCGTTGATCGTCACCGTGGCGGTACGGGCTGCGTTGTAATACTTGCCGTTGCGGACGTTATTGTTGTCAAAGGCGATGTTGATCACGGGCTTGGTCTTATCGACGGTAAACTCTCTGGGAGAGGAGCCCTTGTACTCAGCCTTGTCGTCGCCGGTCACATGACCCGCACGATCCTTGGCGCTGACCTCCAGCTTATAGTCGCCGTCTACATCATAGACAACCGTAGCCGTGCGCGTGGGCACGCCGTTGACCATGACGGGATCGCTCCAGCTGCCGATCTT
>JAEEGL010283221.1_pt1 | contig 12302 bp, 5 predicted proteins | sample 9134231 | NCBI WGS metagenome assembly JAEEGL01 (sample SAMN16246548, study PRJNA631951) | gut metagenome | biome: gut microbiome; feature: rumen; material: fiber-attached | host: Bos | place: Iran: Karaj | collected 2018-10 | reverse complement strand
CGCAGATGACCAATCAGAACCTGACAGCCACGAAAGAGGCCCGTATGTACACCCAGCCCATGCTGGAGATCTACGCCGACGATGTGAAGTGTGCCCACGGCTCTACCGTCGGCCAGCTTAACGATGCGGCCCTGTTCTACATGCGCCAGCGCGGCATCTCCCTCGAAGAGGCCAAACTGCTCCTGCAGAATGCCTTCATCACCGAAGTCATCGACCACATGCAGCTTGCGCCGCTCCGCGACCGTCTCCACTATCTGGTGGAGAAGCGCTTCCGTGGCGAACTGAACAAATGCGCCGGCTGCCGGCTCTGTAAATAAATAATGAATAATGCAAAATTTAAAAATATGAAAAATATTCTGTTACTCATTTTCTGTTTTGCTGTCACCGCCCTTCCAGCTTTAGCTGATGGCATCAGCGTGATAAGCTTCAATTTGTTGGAAACTGATCTCACGGCGAACACTTTTGGTACGCAAAAGCTGGATCAGAATGGCGACAAGGCTGCCCTGATCAAGATTGTGACGCCCGAGCGAGGCTTTCTGTTCAATGGCGGTTCCCTCGGTATCGTAGGTACAGAGGAGAAGGCTGGTGAAATCTGGCTTTATGTCCCGCCCCGTGCCCAGAAGCTGACCATCACCCATCAGGTGTTCGGTGTGCTCCGTGACTATTACTACCCTGTGTCCATTCAGGGAGGCCGCACTTATGAGATGCTTTTGGATATAGGTACCGGCCGCTATGTCACCATCACAACCTCGCAGGCCAAGTCGGAAGTGACCGTCGACGGTGAGTACCTGGGCACAGCGCCCATTTACAACCGCTATATGAACTACGGCCTTCACAGTGTACTGGCACAGAGTGGCATCTATGAAGGCAAGGACACCATCATCGTGGCTACTACCGACGAGAAGGAGACGAAGATGTTCAATGTGGCCATGCAGGACATGAGCAGCCACTATGGAGAGGTGGTCGTGACAGTAGACAATGGCGCCGACATCTGGTTCAACGACCATCTGGTGGGCACAGGCTCCTGGCAGTCTCAGCTGAGAGAAGGTTCCTATACCGTGGAGACGCACAAGGCCGACTGCGACCCAGTGAAGACGACGTTCACCGTGAAGCCCCGTCAGCGCAACAATATCAAGGCTGATCCCCCATCGCCACATACAGGACGACTTAATATCTACACCCGTCCACGTGACACCGAGGCCATCCTTAACGGCACGACGCCCATCGACCTGAGGGAGCTACACTCACTGCCCGTGGGCACCTATCAGCTTGCCCTGAGCCGCAAGCATTATGTGGGTACGAACCGTGAGTACACCCTGACACATAACCAGACAACCGCAGACACCGTGACACTAGAAAAGGTGAAATACGTAAAGCCCACAGCTTTCTACTTTGGTGCAGGATACACATTAGGAGCCCTCGGCGGGGTGACCGGACTGGCAGGACTGACGTTGAAAAACCACGACCTGCAGGTGAGCTACACCTTTGGACTGAAAGAGTCTGACCCCATCGAGTGGTATAGCACCGACGGCAACGACAACTATCTGAGCAGTATCACCTACAAACGTTCAGTGTTCGCAGTGAAGTACGGCTACCAGATTGCTCTTACCGAGCGGCTGGCGCTGACGCCACAGGCGGGCTATCAGATAGAACGACTGACAGGTGACGTGAGCGACGGCACCAACCTCTATGGCGACAAGGCCTCGGCAGGGGCCATCTCTCTTGGGGCGAAGTTCATCTTCGCACCAGCTCATCACGTCTGTCTTTTCGCCATGCCGGAATATGGCATCGGCATGAACGAGGACGATAACTTCAAGCGCATCGCCGACAGCAGCGACGGCGACATCAAGGCTGGCGGATTCAAGGGAACCATCGGTGTCATCTTTAACTTCTAAATAAACAGACGCATCAATATGAAAACAAAGAATATTATTACCATACTGGCCGTATTGCCCATGATGGCGTACATGACGGCCTGCAAATCAGACGACGTGACCGAGGCCAAACCAGGCCTGGAACTGCTGAACGTAGAGAAAGAGGTTGCTTTCGCAGCACAGGAAACCAGTTGGACCGTGAAAATAGTAGCCGACTGTTATTGGGAGGTGACCTCTGTGGACAATCCCGGATGGGACGACCTGACGGTGTCGCCACGATCGGGCGAAGGTAATAGCACACTGGTACTCACCACCGAACAGAACCACCGCTCGGTAGAACGTACCGCCGTAGTAACACTGACTACCAAGGGCGGACTGCAGCAGCGCATCATCATTCACCAGACGCGCAGCGGTGCCGACCTGAGCATCAACGAGGAGGTTTTTGAGTTTGATGACAATGCCGGGCAGAAGAGTCTGATTATCTCATGTAACACGAACTGGGAAATCCTGGGTACCTCGAGTGCAGACTGGCTCAAACTGGAACAGACATCGGGAGGTGCAGGCGTGATAGAGATTCCCATCATTGCGAACGAGAATTTCGACGATACCAACCGTGCGGTGACCCTGACGGTGTCGGCAGGATCGGAAGGCGACAACTGCATCGATTTCAAGGTAACCCAGACGGGTAAGACCAACATCACGTTGAGCGTGAGCAACGAACTGCTCCCCATCTTCCCTGCCGAGGGAGGCATACAGACTGTACAAGTGAACAGCAATGCCGGTTGGAGAGCCTTCGTGCCGTCGACAGCGCAAGACTGGGTCCACATAGAACCAGCCTTCGGCTTCGGCAATGGTGAGATTCAAGTAAGATGCGACGGTTATGGCGTGACCACCCGCGACCGCATGACTGTCATCATCGTGACCGCCGGCTCACAGAACCCGCAGCAGTGTGACATCTTTGTACAGCAGTCGGCTGCCGTACAGGGCGGACCGCAGGACGGAGACAATCCGAACCCGCAGCTCACACGTTAGTAATAATGAGGTATAGACTATGAGAAGATTATTATTAACCATCATCGCAGCACTGTTGCTGCCTGCCGCACTCTGGGCGCAAGAGCCCTATGCCGTGCTGAGCGACGGCAACACCCTGCTGACATTCTATTACGACGACCAAAGGGCCGCACGTGGAGGAATGACTATTGAAGATACGCGCTGGCTCGAAGAGGCACAGCGCATCAGGCAGGTGCTCTTCGACGACTCCTTCGGACAGTGCCAGACACTCACAAGCACCGCCTACTGGTTCAACGGATGTCTGAATCTGGAGGCCATCTCAGCCTGGGAAAATCTGCATACGCAGAACGTGACCAACATGAGCGGCATGTTCGGGGGGTGCAACAGCCTGGGATACGTAGATCTGCATGGTTTTGACACACGCAACGTAACCGACATGAGCGGCATGTTCCAAGGATGCAACTTCCTGGACGAACTCGACTTGAGAAGTTTCAACACCGCAAAGGTAACCAACATGGAGGCGATGTTCCTCGGATGCCTGGAGCTGCAGACCATCTACGTGGGCAACGGATGGACTACTGCGGCCGTGAACGCCAGTGACATGATGTTTATGGAGTGTGAACGTCTCGTAGGCGGCGAGGGAACACAGTTCAATCCCGACATCACCGATGCGAGATATGCACATGCTGACGGGGGTGTCGACAATCCCGGCTATCTGACCTTTGACGGTGAAGGCAACATCGACGAACCGAATCCCGACGGACCGCGGCTGATGCTCTGGCGACAGGTGGGTGGTAAGGAATACCGGCTCTACAAGTCGATCGACAGGAGCAACCACTATACCAACGCCGACGGATGGACTATGTTCCAGACACGGCTGACACTCGACATCGTGGCTGGCAATGACACTACATCCTATACTGTCAGCGAGAGAGAGCTCTTTACAAATGGCAGCTTCTACGACAACGCCTTCACACCCTGTATGATGATTGACGTGACGGGCAACAGGATCTACGTGTTCAGCAACTCCAAGGACGGCAACGGCGACTATGCCATGACGGGATATCTCTTCTCATCGCCACTGGATGAGCCGGCCTTCGAGAGCGAGATTGTGTTTGAACGCCTCAATTGGGGCTGGTGGCCGCATTTCAACGGACTCGACAACGGACGGCCTGTAATCAAACACTTCAGCTATGCCGGCTATTTCGGACTCATCTCGCGCTATTCTGACGGCGAAGGTTGGTTAGCGGAAGACGATGGCGATATTCTGCCCAACGACTATAACAGCTTATGGCAGAAGGAGAACCGTGTGTACGTAAATGGTAATGAGAACCGCGACGAGGTGACCATGGGTAACGTGACCTATACACTCAGGCCCGACGGCAATGCCTGGATCAGTTGGATAGACAACCGCACCACTCTGGAAACATTCAACATCTGGAGCGCCATTACTGTAAATGGCCAGCAAATGCAGGTGACGGGCATTGCGCCATACACCTTCTACGAGGGCAGTAGTCTGGCCACCCTCACCATCCCGCGCTATGTCAGGGAGATAGGAGAAGCGGCTTTCGTGAAGTGCTATGACCTGAATCCGATTCAAGTAGCCGTGGCTGACCCGCCTACGCTATTGGGCACCAAATATGGGGTGACGCAGTTTGAGGGCATCGACACCGAGAACTGTACGCTCTACGTGCCGCAAGGTGCAGCCGCTGCCTACCGTGCCGCAGAGGGATGGAACAAGTTCCAGATTGTAGAAGAGATGCTTGGGACGGACGCCCCTGTATTACGCTTTGAGAATGATGACTTAAGAATGACGTCTGACACCGAAGGCGCCAGCATCTATTACGTTATCGCCAATATGCAGCATGAAGACATCAGTCAAGATGCTGACGTGCTGAATGCCTTGGAAGACAGTCTGCTCAACGGACAGAAAGAGCTTTATACAGAGCCCGTCCGCATCGAGCATAACGTCTATGTCAAGGCCTACGCTGTGGCAGAGGGAAGGATGATGTCGGAGATCGTCACGCTAAGATACAACTATAACTTGTGGCAGGATCTGTTGTATACCATGTATCATGGGATGGATGTATACAAAGAGAGTGAAGGCGATGCCCGTGTGCCAGAGGATATGCGCAACCGATTGAAGGATGCGATTGCTGTTGGAGATTATCTCTACTATGAGCGGACGGCCGAGGATCCTGAGATATATGATTGCATTTATAGAATTAGGGATCTCATGGATCAGATAGAGTATCTGATGAGCCAGGAGCCTATGAATCCTGAAGAGGCTGCAGCAGCTCCGACCTTCCGTTTTACTGGTAGAACGTATGAAAATCTGCTGACTATCAGCAGTGAGACCGAGGGAGCTGAAATCTATTATGTTGTGACTGATCTGAATAACCCGGACATGACGGTATTAGACAGTTTAAGGAATGGGCAGGGCAGGCACTACACAGAGCCCTTCAATCTTGACCGCAACGCCATCGTCATGGCTTATGCCACCAGAGCGGACATGCTGAATTCTGAAATTTCCACCCTGGAATATAACCATGAGATATGGGAGCGGCTCCTCGAGATGGAACCTTTGGGAGCGTATGTGGAGGAGGAGGCCCGGAAACGGAATGCCAATGAAGACATCATGAGCCGGATACGTGAAGTGCAGACTATTACAAAAGCTACTATTGATGAGTTTGAGCAGACAAGAGTACCAGCCGAGGAGATTGAAGATAGGGCCCTACGTATTGAGACTGAACTTGAGTACATTCTTAGTATGCTGGACCGTTCTTCGTTTGACGGACTGACAGCGAGGGTCATCGGCTATGAGACGCTCAACGATGCCTTTGCCAATGTCAGTCGTGAGGCTGCTGCACAAACAATCGCTGCTATTCTTTGGGAGGCTAACTATGCTTTGACAGCAGACATGCTGGAGGGTATCAACAATCCCAATCTGCTCATCTATGTCAACGATGCCGCCTATGCCCCCGAAGGATTCAACAACATCATCGTTAACGGTGTGGCCAACCGCATCACCTTGGCCGATGTGGCAGAGGGCAACAACAACTTCTATTGTCCGCAGGCCTTCCAGGCTGCGCAGATCAGTTATGAGCGTGAGTTCTCGCAGACCACAGAGGTGGGTATCAGTCGCGGATGGGAGTCCATCGCACTGCCCTTCGACGTGCAGACCATCATCCACGAGACCAAGGGCGTCATCTCGCCCTTCGGCAACGCTATGGGAGGCTATAACTTCTGGCTCAGACAGATGGGCGGCAACGGTCTAGAGAGTGCTACGCAGATAGAGGCTAACCGCGGCTATGTGATCAGCATGCCTAACAGTCTGTCGTATCCCGAAGAGTATCTGCTGCCAGGTGTGATCACCTTCTCGTCAGAGAACGTTACAGTACCCGTCAGTGAGATGAGGGCTGAATCGAATGCCGACGGCTCGCTGAGACTCGTGCCCACTTTCCAACGCGTTGGTCAGGCAGAAGGCATCTATGCCCTGAACGTGGGTGAACAGCGCGGCGACTATGCCGAGGGTAGCGTCTTCGAGAACAACTACCGCGAGGTGCGTCCCTTCGAGGCCTACTCGATGCACAACGCAAGACAAGGTGCTCGTGAAGATATGTTGAAGTATCTGCCAATCCAGATGATGATGAGTGACGGACAGACGGGTATCGAGACCATCCGTACGGCCAATGACGGCAACGGTAAGTGGTACTCACTCGACGGCAGACAACTGAACGCCAAACCTACGGCTAAGGGCGTCTATATCCGTCAAGGACAGAAAGTGGTGATTAAATAAGCATGCTGATATGAGAAAGATATTTTTAGCAATGATTATTGGACTCCTGATGCCCACGTTCCTGTGGGCTCAGGAGAATATCCAGTTTGAAGATGCCTTGGTAAAGCAGTTGTGCGTGCAGAACTGGGATACGAATGGCGATGGCGAACTGAGTACCGACGAGGCGGCGGCCGTGACTGACTTGGGTGAGGTGTTTTACAATCAACAACGGATTACGAACTTCGATGAATTGCGCTATTTCACTGGGCTTACAGAAATCGGGTCCTCAGCCTTTTTCATGTGTGTAAATCTGACAAGCATACAGTTGCCGGTAACCGTAACAGCTATAAGGAGCGGAGCATTCTCCTATTGCTGGTGGTTGCCGCGTATTCAATTTCCAGATGCCTTGACAACCATCGAGTCAAGTGCGTTTAGTGGTTGTGAGGTGCTTGATGAGATTACATTCCCTGAAAGTTTGACAACCATTGGAGATTTTGCTTTCGGTGGTATGGACGCTTTGAGGAATGTTTTTATCCCATATCAGGTGTCTTCAATAGGCGTAGGAGCCTTTTATGGTAAGAGTCTGGCGAAATTGGAGGTTGACGAGCGGAATACGTATTATGACTCTAGAGAACAGTGTAACGGTATTATTGAAACGGCTACAAACAAACTGATAGCAGGCAGTAACTTGACTAAGATTCCTGCGAGTGTGACGGCCATTGCAGAATATGTATTTATTTGGTGTACTTTCAATTCTATTCAATTGCCCCCGCAATTAGAAACGATAGGGCACCATGCATTCTGCTATTGTGAAAATCTCCAAAGCATTGATTTCCCAGAATCTTTAAGGAAGATAAGCAATTTGGCTTTTAAAGACTGTAAAGCGATGACATCTATAAATATTCCAAATGGTGTTTCTCTCATAGGAAGCGAAGCTTTCAGTGGTTGTGAGTCTTTAACGTCGGTTACTGTCAATTATAGGAATCCAATTCATATAGGTGAAGATGTATTCAGCGAATCAACTTATGCCAACGCGGTACTTTATATTCCCACAGGTTCAAGGAATTCGTATGAGAATACTTCAAGTTGGAACAGGTTCCAAAATATAGAAGAATTTGGAGATGCACCAATTCCTACAGGAGATATCATTCAGTTTGAAGATCCCTTGGTAAAGCAGTTGTGCGTGCAGAACTGGGATACGAATGGCGATGGCGAACTGAGTACCGACGAGGCGGCTGCAGTGACTGATGTGGGGCGTGTCTTTACTTATAACTGGAACGTAAAGACATTTAACGAGTTTAGGTACTTCACGGGAGTGACAAGGATTGGAGGCGATGCCTTCCACATGTGCGGTCTGACCTCTATCGATCTCCCCGCTAATGTCAAGGAGATTGGAGGTTCTGCATTTAATGAGACAGATCTTACGAGTACCGATGGTGGTGTGACCGAAGGAGTTATAGTCATTCCCGATGGCGTCACCACATTGGAGTGGGAGGCTTTCGCTTGTAATCCGGGATTTACGTCGGCCAGAATACCGGCCAGTGTCACGTCCATATATGCCGCCTGTTTCAGGTCGTGTGCCAACCTCGCGACGTTTATCGTTGATCCTGAGAATACCGTCTACAGAGCCTATGATGACGTGCTCTATGAGGGCAATACCGGTCTGGTGGTCTATCCGTCACCCAAAAGCGGTCCGTGTATCATCCCTGAGGGTGTTGAGACGATTTTTGCGTATGCCTTCTATGACGTAAGTGTCAACGAACTGACGCTCCCTTCCACGCTCAAGACGATGGGGAGCGAATATTTCATCCAGGAGGATCTGCAAAGAATTTTCTCATATTCCACGAATCCACCGCAAATAGATGAATATACGTTCCGAGAGTATAATTTTGAGAATACCATTCTCTACGTACCAGTAGGTACCAAGGCTGCCTATCAGGCTGCAGAGATATGGTCACGGTTCCAGAATATTGAAGAGTTCGGCAATCCTGTATCGGCAACGTTTGACGATAATGGGGTGTTAACTGTCAGCGATGGGACTGCGATGGATGAGGCATTGGCAAATGTTGGTAGCCGAGAATGGGTGGCGGAGAACATCACGGCGATTATATGGGACAACGACTTCCCACTGACGGCAGAGATGCTGGAGGGTATCACGAACCCCAATCTGCTTATCTACGTTAAGGATGCCGCCTATGCCCCTCAAGGTTTCAACAATATCATCGTCAACGACGTAGCAGAGAGTATCATCTTGGTTGATGTGGCACAGGGCAATGGTGACTTCCATTGTCCGAGGGAGTTCCAGGCCAAGACAATTGTCTATGACCGCAACTTCACGCAGACCACCAAGGTGGGTGTCAGCCGTGGATGGGAGTCGATTGCACTGCCCTTCGATGTGCAGAGCATTGTACATGAGACAAAGGGAGCCATCCTACCCTTTGGTTCGGCAGATGGCGGTTATAACTTCTGGCTTAGACGGATGGGGAACAACGGTCTGGAACAGGCCACCCGGATAGAGGCCAACCGCGGCTATGTGATCAGTATGCCCAACAGCAACGAATATCCAGAGGAATATCGCCTGAACGGTGTGGTGCGCTTCGCTGCCCAGCAGGTAGTGGTGCCCGTCACTCAGCCTACAGCCGCCGAATACTCTGTCGCTGACGAAAGTGTAACACTGATACCCGTATTCCGTAGGGTGGCCGCTTCCGACAGTATCTATGCCCTGAACGTGGGTGAGACCCGTGGCGGATATCCCGAGGGCAGTGTCTTCGAGCGTGCGCTGAGAGATGTACGTCCATTTGAGGCCTATACTACCCATCGTGCAGTACATGGCACCAGGGCTCGTTACTTCTCGCTGAAGAGTCTGGGAGCCGACAACTCACTCTTCACCGCCATCAAGAATATCTCAAGAGACAGTTATGACAATGAGACGGTAAAGGTTTACAATCTTTCTGGCGTACTCATCCGTGAGGGTCGGCGCAACGAGGCTATGCGCAACCTGCCCAAGGGCGTGTATATCGTCGGCGGACAGCGCGTCATCGTCTCTCAGTAGAATCATTATTAATTAGGTATAGTATGATAAAATCAGCATTCAGAACAGTCATAGCCATCGCCTGCTTGCTGCTGCCCTTGGGAGCGGCGGCACAGACACCGTTGGAAGAGGTGGCCCGCATCAAGGCCGACGACAACTATATCTGGGGTGAGGGACATAACGAAACCGTAGAAAAAGCGACGCAGACGGCTCTCAACGACCTGATCAGTAAAATATCGGTGAGTGTGCAGAGTCAGACCAGTCTCGACATGCGGGAAATCAACAATGGCGACAAGATTGATTCCCGAACCGCCATGGAGGCTGTGGTGAAGACCTATGCTACGGGTAGTCTGAACAATACCAAGAGCATCATTGTCAGTAAGGAGCCAGAAGCCTATGTGGTGCGCTATATCCACAAGAATGAGTTGGAGAAGGTCTTTCAGGAACGCGAAGACCGTATCATGAGTTATGTCTATACTGCTCAGAACGCGGAGCGCGAGGGCCGTATCGACGATGCACTGCGTAACTACTACTGGGGCTTCTGTCTGCTCAAGAGCCTGCAGCATCCCAATGCCGTGAAGATGGATCAGGACGGCGTGAAGCATACACTGACGGTGTGGATTCCCGAACAGATAAACTTGCTGCTCAGCAATATCAAGACCGAGATAGCCAAAGTGGAGGACAATGTGGTAGACCTGCTGATCACCTATAAGGGAAAGCCTGTCACCAGCCTTGACTTCCGGTTTATGGACGGTCAGAACTACAGTTTCATTAACTCTGCCAAGGATGGACTCTCGCAGATAGAACTGCATCCTGCCACGCCTACCGACAAACTGCAATTAAAGTATGAATATGAATTTACCGGCCAAATGCGCCAGGACCGCGAACTGGAAATGGTGATGGATATCTTCAACAGTACACCTTTCCCCAAGGCAGTGGTAGTGGTCAACGGCGGGAAAAAGAAGGAGATGAAGCAGACGATGGAGAAATATCAGGAAGCCGTCAGGACCATGAGTACTGCGACCCATGCCACGGCCGCCGAGGCCTCACTGTCGGACGACTATTCCAAGGTCGTAGAGCGTATCATCACAGCCATCAAGGCCAAGAACTATGCACAGGTGAAAGACTGTTTCACCGACGAAGGTTTCGATATGTTCACCCGGCTGATCAATTATGGCACGGCTACTGTCTTGGGAAATCCGGAATTCCACTTCTACCGTCTCTCCGGAAGAACCATCTGCCGCAGTGTGCCTATGAAATTCTCTTTCAAGAACAACAACCGCTCGTTTGTGGAGGATGTCACTTTCACCTTCAATGACAGCGGACTGATCGAGTCGATAGCCTTCGGTCTGGACAAGGCAGCGCGTGACGATATCTTCAATCGCGACGCTGCGGGATGGAGCGACAGTGTGAGAATGGTGATCGCCACCTTCCTTGAGAACTATAAGACGGCCTTCGCCCTAAAGCGCGCCGACTATATCAAGAGCATCTTCGACGACGATGCCATTATCATCGTAGGTCACGTCATTCGTAAGGCCCAACATACGGCAGAGAACGACAAATATCTTGACAATGAAGTGGTGAAACTGACACGCCTAAGCAAAGAGGAGTATATCCGTAATGTGGAGCGTAGTTTTAAGAGCAACCAGTTCATCAACATCCACTTTGCAGACAATGATGTGAAGAAGATGGGTGTCGGAGCCGATACCTATGGCATTCAGATCCATCAGGACTACTACTCCTCATCGTATGCCGACACCGGTTATCTCTTCCTGATGGTGGATCTCAACGATCCCGACCAGCCTTGTATCAAGGTGCGCACCTGGCAACCGAAACGTGATCCTAACATCAACGGCAACTTCGATAAGAGTGACCGTTATTATGGCTTAATCTATGGAGGTAATTTCTGATTTCCCTATCCTGTCGAGGAAGGTGTACGGCAAACCGCTGGTGTATCTCGACAACGCAGCCACCACGCAGAAGCCCTTGTGTGTGCTCGATGCTATGCGGGAAGAATACTTGAATGTGAATGCCAACGTGCACCGTGGGGTACACTATCTGAGTCAGCAGGCGACGGATCTGCATGAAGCAGCCCGTGAGAAGGTACGGGAGTTTATCAATGCCAAGAAGATAGAGGAGATTGTCTTCACCCGTGGAACGACGGAGGCAATCAATTTGGTAGCCAGTTCGTTCTGCGAGAGTCAGATGCAGCCGGGCGACGAGGTGCTCGTCACCGAAATGGAGCACCATTCGAACATTGTCCCCTGGCAGTTGCAGGCCATGAAACGCGGCATCAAGGTAAGATACATCCCTATCACCGATGATGGCTGTTTAATATCCTGCGATGACATCGCAGCAAGCATTACCGAACGCACCAAGCTCATCAGCGTCGCCCATGTTAGTAATGTCCTCGGAACCATTAACCCTGTCGCCCAAATTGCCCAAATCGCCCATGCCCACGGCATCCCAGTGATGGTCGATGGCGCCCAGAGTGCCCCCCATTTCAAGATTGACGTGCAGGCGATGGACTGCGACTTCTTCGCTTTTAGCGGCCATAAGATGTACGGCCCAACGGGCATCGGTGTGCTCTATGGTAAGGAGGAATGGT
>JAEEGL017178033.1_pt1 | contig 12303 bp, 9 predicted proteins | sample 9134231 | NCBI WGS metagenome assembly JAEEGL01 (sample SAMN16246548, study PRJNA631951) | gut metagenome | biome: gut microbiome; feature: rumen; material: fiber-attached | host: Bos | place: Iran: Karaj | collected 2018-10 | reverse complement strand
TGTCTCCGTTCGGGCTGAGCAGAACGCGGCACACATCCTGGTTTTCCTCAATAAACCGGAAAAGATCCAGGAGAATGAGCTTTGTCTGTTCTGTTACATCCCCGCCTGTACGCAGCCGGAAGATCGCATCCAGTTTCTCAAACATCTCATCCTGTATTTTTTCCAGCATATCATAGATATCCTTATAATACAGGTAGAAAGTTCCGCGGTTCATGTCAGCCAGGTCAGTCAGCTCTTTCACCGTGATTTCGTTGACCTGCTTCTGCTGCAGCAGCTCCGTCAGTGCCTGGGTCAGGATCTTCCGGGTTCGCCGTACACGGCGGTCTTCCTTTTTCATCTCTTCAGCCATCTTACAGGCCTTCTTTCTCCATGATTTCTGAACAGTTTGCGGAAAAGTGTCTATTTTCCGACGCTGCAACAGCCTTTGTTGATTAACAAACGATTGATAATCAATTTGATTATTGATTCCAATCACGGAGATTATTATAATTCGCAGTGTTGAGAAAGTCAACACCGTGTACTGTAACTTTGGATTGGAGGCAAGTATCGTGAAACGCGTGACAATGTGGCTGGTCCGGCATCGGATCCTGGTCATCATCCTGTGCCTTGCACTGGTGGTGCCGTCCGTACTGGGTATGGCTGCGACAAAAACAAAGTATGACCTGCTCTATTATCTGCCGCAGGACCTGGATACTGTCAAAGGACAGACCATCCTGCTGGATGATTTCGGAAAAGGCGCTTTTTCCCTGCTGGTAACGGAAGGGATGAGCGTGCAGGAGCAGGCCGACCTGGAAAACAGGGTAAAGGAAATCCCTCACGTGGATTCCGTGATCGGCTATGCGTCCCTGACCAAAGGCCAGATCCCTGTTGAGATCATTCCGGAGGATCTCCGGGAACGCTTCAACCGGGGGAACTGCATGCTGACCGCCGTTTTCTTTGATGAAGGTTCCTCCTCCGAGGAAACCATGGAAGCCATCGAAAAGGTTCGTGCGGCTGCCGGCGAGAAGTGCTTTGTTTCCGGCCTGTCCGCTGTGGTGACGGATACCCGGAACCTGGTGGAATCCCAGGAAGCGATTTATATTGCCATCGCCGTGGGACTTTGCGCGCTGGTACTGATGATCACAATGGATTCCTTCCTCCTGCCGCTGATCTTCCTGGCCTGTATCGGTGTATCCGTACTCTGGAATATGGGCAGCAACTATTTCCTCGGGGAGATCAGTTATATCACCAAGGCGGTGGCTGCGGTGCTGCAGCTGGGCGTGACGCTGGATTATTCCATCTTCCTCTGGCACAGTTACAGCGAACAGAAAGCACTGAATCCGGACAAGGATGAAGCCATGGCGGAAGCGATCCGCCTGACCTTCACCTCGATTCTCGGCTCCAGCCTGACCACGATTGCCGGCTTTGTTTCCATCTGCTTTATGAGCTTCACCCTGGGCAAGGACCTGGGAATCGTCATGAGCAAGGGTGTCATCCTGGGGCTGCTGGGTACCGTTGTGCTTTTGCCCTGTGTGATCCGGGTGCTGGACGGCGCAATCAGCAGGACAAGCCACAAACCGCTGCTGCCGAATGTCGAATGGATCGGACGCTTTGTAACAAAACATTACAGGGTGCTGGCGGTGATTCTGGTGGTGCTGGCGGTTCCGGCATTCTGGGGTTACAGCCAGGCGAACGTCTACTACGATATGAGCCGGGTCATGCCAAAGGATCTGCCCTCCGTCATTGCCAACAACAAACTGGAGGAAACCTTTGACATGTCGACCACCCACCTGCTGCTGGTGGATGCCGATGTATCCCAGACGGATGTCCGGAATATGACCGAAGAAATGCAGCAGGTGGACGGCGTGAAAGATGTGTTCGGGATTGACAGTCTGCTTGGCGCAGACATTCCGGAATCCATCCTGCCGCAGGACGTTCTGTCGATGGTACGGAGCGACCGGTACCAGCTGATGCTGATCAACTCTGCCTATGTAATCTCCTCGGATGAGGTGAATGCCCAGATCGATGCCCTGAATACGATCCTCAAGAAATACGACAAGGGCGGCATGCTGATCGGCGAAGCTCCCTGCACGAAGGACCTGATTGCCTGTACGGATCACGATTTCACCGTGGTGAGCCTGATTTCCATTGCGGCCATTTTCGTCATTATCCTGCTGGTGCAGAAATCCTTCTCCCTGCCGGTACTGCTGGTGGCCGTGATCGAGCTGGCCATCGCCGCCAACCTGTGCATACCGTATTACACCGGAATGAAACTGCCCTTTGTCGGACCGATCCTGATTTCCACGATCCAGCTGGGCGCCACGGTGGATTACGCGATCCTGCTGACCACGCGGTATAAACAGAACCGGCTGTCCGGTATGGACCGGAAGGAAGCTGTGGGAAATGCGGTTGCGTCCGCGGCGCGGAGTATCCTGGTGAGCGGGCTGGGTTTCTTCGCTGCAACCTACGGCGTCGGCCTGTACTCCAATGTAGACCTGATTTCCACGATGTGCCGGCTGATTGCCCGGGGCGCGCTGCTTTCCGTCGCGGTGGTGCTGCTGCTTCTGCCCGCGGTGCTGATGCTCCTGGATAAACTGATCGTTCATACGACGCTGGATATGAAAACTGTCCGCTGAGCGGAGAAAGGAATACATTATGTGTAAGAAAGTTGTTGCTTTGCTGCTGTCGCTGACGCTTGCGCTGGGCTGCGCATCGGCCCTGGCGGAAAATACAAAACATGAACGGGTGTTTGCGGTTACGGCCGCGGACGGAACCATGAAATCCCTGACGGACAGTATCCGCCTGGAAAACGCGGACGGACTGGAGGAACTCGCGGACAAAACCGTGCTGACCGGCCTGGAGAATGTCAGCGGGAAGGAAACCTTTACGCTGGATGGGGAAACGCTGACCTGGCAGGCGAAAGGGAAGGACATCATCTACCAGGGTACATCAGACAAAGCGCTGCCGGTTTTGCCGGTGGTGACGCTCCGCCTGGACGGAGGGGAGATCTCCGCCGAAGCGCTGGCGGAAAAAGCCGGACGCGTGGAGATGACCATTGCCTACACCCAGCCGGAAGCTGTGCCGCATCTGGCTGCGACGATCCTGCTGCTGCCGGAAAACGGCGTCAGCAATCTGGAACTGGAGAATGCCGCACAGTTTTCCCTGTCAGGACAGCAGGCTGTCATCGGCTGGGGTGTTCCCGGTGTGGAAGACGGCCTGGGTATTCCGACATCCTTCCGGATTTCATTCGATGCGGATCATGTGAAGCTGGGCTGGATGATGACCTTTGCCTCTGCGGATCCCATCGACCTGGCATGCCGGGAAATCAGCGGCCGGATCGGATTTGACATCGGCAATGAACTGAACGGGCTGGTATCCATCCTGACAGCGATGGAAAAGGGTGAAACCCTGCCTTTTGCCGGGACGGTGACGGGAATCGCTTCCCTGAAGATCAATGAGCTGAACAACGGCCTTACCTCCCTGAACGACGGTGCCCGGCAGCTTTCAGAAGGTGCAGCCACCCTGGAGGCAGGCCTCGGAACCCTGCAGGAGAACAGCGAAAAGCTGAACAACGGTGCCGACGCGATTTTTGCTGCGATCCTGAATACGGCAAATGAGCAGATCCAGGCATCCGGCCTGGCGGAAGCCGGACTGGAGGTGCCCGAACTGACGGCGGAGAACTACCGGGAAGTCCTGAACGCCGCGGCGGGAAAACTGAATGTACTGGGGGCAATTTCCAAAGATGCAAAGGCAGGTGCTGAGAAGCTGACAGCGCTGCTGGAGCAGCTGACACAGATGGATACCTTCGTGCAGGGTGTGCATACCTATACCGGCGGTGTGGACCAGGCGGCAGAAGGCGCGAAACAGCTGGCAGCCGGTGCAGCTACCTTGCATGACAAGGGAACGGACACCCTGCGCACCACCATTCTGGACGCAGAAAAAAACGCGGCCAGCGCCGTGCTTCCCTGGCTGAAAGAACAGCTTGCGACTGCGGTTCGTGTGTATGAGGAAACCGGGTCCCGGGTAAAGGACAGCGGTTATGATCTCCGCCCGGAGAACATGAAGACGGTAACGGTTTACGTAATCCGTACAGATCTGTGATGCATGCAGGATCCTTTCAGGACGGTGTGCGGGAAAGATTTCCCGGCGCCGGCCTGAAAGGTTTTTTTATTTTCTCAGCCTCCGGATCCGCTCGGAAGAGTATTGCTCGATCTGCTTCCACAGGGAATGCAGCTGCTTTTTGTGGGCGCACAGCTTTTCCGTACAGTTTTTGCACTGCAGGTAATCATTTGTCTTTTCCGAGAACCGTTCGGGATGCAGGTAAAATGTAATTTCCCAGCGGATCAGCAGGGCTACCGACAATGCCAGAAGACTCCAGGAATAGGGTTTCCGGATAAAAAACAGAGGTGTGAACATCATAGCGTAGTCCCAGTTGTACATCCTGCAGGTGCTGCAGCATTTGTTTTTCATGAACCATGTCTGGAAAGGACAGAAAAACAGGATGCAGATAATGTCGCAGACAGAATACGCGCTGCACAGCAGGATCATGATACCGTCATCCAGGATGCCCGTAAGATACAGGGCTCCGAAGATTCCGTTGAAAACAATCCAGATCAGCGCGATGAGCACGGCGGCATTGTTGTCAGGGATGGATATTTCCGTGCTGCCGGACTTGATATAATTGCGTGCGAACTGCTTCTGGCACCCGGGACTTTCATATTTGGACGGGAAAAACCGCATGACCATTTCCACGGCAAAAACAGCCCAGGTAACATAAATAATAGCTGGGATTTTTTCAGCGCTTTCGAGTATCGGATCCGCACTGAACATCCGGTAACGGATATAACTGATCAGAAGGAGGACAAACAGGGCAAATCTGTAAACCAGGCGGATGTAATGCAAGGTGCTTACAATGCTGATTTTTCTTTTTCCGTTCAACTGCATTCAACCTTCTTTTTTGTCCGGATTCCATGCCCGATGCAGCCGGCTTTCGCATTTTTCCGGCGTTGAAGCTATGCGCATACATGACATTTTTTCGTTTGAAGCCAACATAAAATACCACACAGGGATTGAATCGTCAAATTTATGCTCTTTTTTGGAATTCTTTCGTAAAAAACACCAAAAAGACACAGGAATACGCCGGTTTTACTGTATGATGTCTATATTAATATCTGTGAATGGAGGTATTTCACCATGAAGAAACTGATAGCCCTGCTGCTGAGCCTGATGCTGCTCTTCGGCACAAGCGCCGCCCTGGCGGACGAACTGACCTTTACGACTGGCGGAACCGGCGGCGTTTACTACGCTTTCGGAACGGTCCTGGCCCAGTATATTTCCAACAATACTGACCTGACGATCAACGCGGTGGCCGGCAATGGCTCCATGGACAACATCGACAAGCTGGACATGAATGTGTATCAGCTGGGCTTTGTGCAGAATGACGTAGCCTATTATGCCGACCAGGGTATCCGCCTGTTCGAAGGCGATCCGGTCAACTCTTTCACCGCGCTGGCCGCGCTGTATACGGAAGCGGTTCAGCTGGTCACCTGCAATCCGGAGATCAAGAGCGTTGCCGACCTGAAGGGCAAACGGGTTTCCATCGGCACCAACGGATCCGGTGTGTATTTCAACGCGCTGGACTTCCTTGCTGCCTATGACATGACCGAAGCGGACATTATTCCCCAGTACCTGAGCTTCAATGATTCTGCTGAATCCCTGAAGGACGACAAGATCGACGCGGCTTTCGTGGTATCCGGCATTCCCACCGGATCCGTGACGGATCTTTCCACGGCGAAAAAGGTTTACCTGGTTGGCCTGGACGATGAACATATCGAAAAGCTGATGCAGATTTCTGCTGCGTATACCCGGTATACCATTCCAGCGGCTACCTATGACCTGGACGCGGATGTGATCACCGTCGGCATGAAGGCCACGATCATCGCCAATGAACAGGTGAATGATGAACAGGCCTACACCATCGTCAAGACGATCTTTGAAAACAAGGAAGAAATCACCAACGCACACGCCAAGGGCGCGGACCTGGACCTGGAATTCGCTTCCATCTGCGGTCTGCCGTATCATCCCGGCGCTGCGAAATACTTTGCTGAAAAAGGCATCGAAGTGGAATCCCGGTAAGCGTAAGGAGCACATGTCGTGAAAAAGAAGGAACAGAATCCGGCCATGCCAGATCAGACCGGCATCGAAGAAAATACGAATGCCGCGGCTGATGTGGAAGCGATCATGCGGAAGTATGACCGGGAAAGCAATACGCGGGTATGGGAAGGCAAGCCCAGGATTGTTGTGGGTATTATTCTGGCGGCTTTTTCGCTGTACTGTATTTATGTTACGCTTTTCGCCAATTTCCTTGAACAGATCCGGCTGAGCTCTTTCCTGGGGCTGGTCGTCATTATGGGATACCTGACGTATCCGGTGAAAAAGGGACACGTACGGGTTAATCATATCCCCTGGTATGATATTCTCCTGATGGTCGCCGGCGCCGCCGCCTACTTCTACTTTACTTTCCGCGCTCCTGCCCTGATGACGATGCGCGTGAAGGCAAAACTGAACGATCCGGTTTATATCATCGCCGGGATCGTCGGGATCCTGGTACTGTTTGAACTGTGCCGCAGGAGCGTCGGACTTCCGATTCTCTGCGTCTGCGGCGTGTTCCTGGCTTATACCATTTATTTCTATGTCAAGGACGGGAAACTGCTGTCCACGGTGGTGCATGAGCTGTTCTACAATGAGAACGGCCTGTTCTCCACACCGGTGAATGTCTGCTCGAAATACATAGTGGTATTCATTATTTTCGGCGCGTTTTTGGAAAAAACGGGAATATCTGAATATTTTATCGCATTAGCCAACGCGCTGACCGGGCGCTTTGCCGGCGGCCCCGCCAAGGTCGCGGTAGTTTCCTCTGCACTGTGCGGTATGGTCTCGGGATCTTCGGTAGGGAATACGGTTACCACCGGATCCATCACGATTCCGATGATGAAGAAAACCGGATATGACAAGAACTTTGCCGGCGCAGTGGAGGCAGCCGCATCCACCGGCGGGCAGATCATGCCGCCGATCATGGGCGCTGCGGCTTTCCTGATGGCGGACTATCTGGGCGTGCCCTATTCCGATATCATCGTCCGGGCGATCCTGCCGGCCTGCCTGTATTTCCTGGGCGTGTTCCTTTCCGTCCACCTGGAGGCAAAACGGCTGAACCTGAAGGGCCTGAGCAGAGATCAGCTGCCGAGGATCAAGGAGTTAATCAAAGAAAGTTACCTGCTTTTACCGCTTGCAATTCTGATTTACCTGGTATGCTCCAATACCAAGACCATGCAGTTCTCCGCCGCGATTTCCATTCTCGCGACGATAGTTGTTGGCGTGATTTCCAACTATTTACGGATGCGGAAAGTGGTGAAACTTAATGTTGAAAACGATCCGTCAGCAAAAGAAGAGGCAGACAAAGTATGGAAACAACTTTTTCGGCCGATTCATGTAGTTCAAGCGCTGGAAAACGGCGGGAGAAGCTGCATCTCTGTGGCGGTGGCATGCGGCGTGGCCGGCATCATCTGCGGATGCCTGACGATTACAGGCCTGGCCAGCACCGTGATCAACGCGATCGTGATTATCGCCCAGGACAAGCTGTTCCTCGGGCTGCTGCTGACGATGATCTGCTGTATTATCCTGGGGATGGGACTGCCGACGACGGCAACCTACTGCATCATGGCTTCCACCTGCGCACCGATCCTGATCAAGATGGGTGTTCCGATGGTTTGCGCACACTTTTTCGTGTTCTATTACGGCATCGTGGCGGATATTACACCGCCGGTCGCACTGGCGGCCTATGCCGGTTCCGCAATCTCCGGCGGAAGCCCGATGAAAACCGGCGTCAACGCGACGCGCCTGGCTATCGCGGGATTCATTATTCCCTTTGTTTTTGCCATGAGCCCGGATATGCTGCTGGTGAATACAACCTGGTATGAAGTTGTTCTGATCACCGTAACATCCATTGTCGGTATGTACGGAGTGACGGTCGGACTGAGCGGATTCTGTGACTGGGAAAAGAAAAGTCCGGCGCAGGTCCGGATTGGCTACCTGCAGCGGATTGTATCCATCGCAGGCGGACTGCTTCTGATCTATCCCGGAATTCTGACGGATGCAATCGGCGCCGCGCTGGTTGTGGGTGTGATCCTGTGGCGGGCCATGCAGAAACGAAAGGCCGCTGCCTGAAAAACATGTAAAGCCGGAGGAGACCTTTGAAAAGGTCTCCTCTTTTGCATCATTCCCGATTTCCAGCACAGGAAAAAAAGTAAAAAAGTGACAAATTTCATTTTCTGTGATAGAATTGATTAGTTATTGATTTCCCGGCAACGGGAAACCAAATATATAAAAACCGGAGAGATGAATTATGCACTATTTTGTCGGTAAACTGCTTCCCGAAGAACGGGGATCCATCCCGTACCTGCCTACAACCGCGGAACTGCTTAAATTCCTGGAGGAAAAATATCCGGAACAGACAGCGCTGTCAGATGAGAACCGTACTGTTACCTACAGGGAACTGGTTCATCATGCCGCCTGCCGCCGGAGCCTGCTGATGAAGAAGGGCGTTCAGCCGGGAACAAATATCGGCATTCTTGGAAGAAACAGTATTGAAGCTGTGGAATGGTTCCTGGCGGTGACGAGCTACGGATGCACAGCGGTGATGCTTCCCGCGGTGCTGCAGCCGGAAGTGCTGGCCGGAGCAATTCCTTTCTATGAAATCACAGCCGTGATTCCGGATGCGGAACAGATGCCGAAGCTTACCAATATTCAGGTTCCCTGCATCGGAATGACAGAAGAGGATGACACTCCCGCCGACGCGAAAGCGGTGAAAAAGACGGACCGCGCTGCGATCTTCTTTACCGGCGGAACCACCGGCAAGCCCAAGGGCGTTATCCTGAGCCACGGCGCAATTATGCGCGGATCGCTGAACGGAACCTTCCGCCCCGGAACCATGTATGGACAGACACTGATTGCAGTGCTTCCCTTCACCCATGTGTTCGGCCTGATCTTCAGCATGCTGAGCGGGCTGTATGCCGGGTCCCATGTGGCAGTCTGCGGAAACATGAACATGCTGTTCAATGAAATGATGCGCGTGAAACCCACCACCATGATCGCCGTGCCCGGCATGGCGGATATCATGCTGAACATCGCAAAGGCCAAGGGGCCGATGGTGCTGGGCGGAAAGCTGAAGACGATTATCTGCGGCGCGGCACCGGTTCCGGAAAAGCTGCACGCCGAATTCCTGCAGTTCGGCGTGGAAGTGCTGGCCGGATACGGAATGACCGAGACGGCCAACCTGGTCAGCGGAAACCTGAGCATGGAACTCCATCCCACGAGCGTCGGATGCCAGTATCCGGAACAGGAAATGCGTGTTGTGGACGGGGAACTCCAGGTGAAGGGCGATATGCTCTTTGACGGATACTGGAAGGACCCGAAGGCTACGGATGCCGCTTTTACCGAGGACGGCTGGCTGCGTACAGGGGACCTGGCCCGGATTGACCCGGACGGATTCCTCTACATTGTCGGAAGAATCAAGAACCTTATCATTCTCGACAACGGCGAGAACGTATCCCCCGAGGAAGTGGAAGCATTCTACTACAGGAGCAACCTGATCCGTGACTGCCTGTGCTCCGAATGCGTCATCAACGGAAAGCCGGCGATCCAGCTGGAAGTTCTGGCGAACCCCGGTGTCTCGGATGAAGATGTGACAAAGGAAACGGAACGCATCGGGAAGGAACTGCCCTCCTATATGCAGCCCGCGAAGATCGTGCTTCGCCATGAAGAGTTTGAAAAGAGCCCCAGCATGAAGATTATTCGAAAGTAAGGTGAATACAATGCCTCAGGAACTCATAGATATCCTGCTGAGAACTGCGCCGGATACGGATATTTCCAAACTCACTGCAGACAGCCGCCTGAAGGCGGATCTGGGCCTGACTTCCCTGGATTTTATCATGATCATGTTCGAGATCCAGGATAAATACGGTGTCACGTTTACCGGAGAGGAATCTTTCGAAACAGTCGGCGATGTGCTTCGTTTTCTGGAGGAAAACTCCAAGAAGTAACAAACACATGGGTAGGACAGATAGGGGTAGAACGGATGAAAACGTTTTCTCTGCGTCATCGGAATGGAATGAAGCATCTGACGATGCGGGTGCTCGTCAGATCGTTGTCCCTGTTTATGCACTGCCGGTGTGATTCCATGGAGGATCTGCCGGAAGAACCGATCATCTTCTGCTGCAATCACTATGAGCTGTTCGGGCCGATCGCGGCGGTTATCTCACTGCCGGTTAAGCTCAAACTCCTGATCAATGACGATATCCTGAAGCCCATGGATAACATGGAGGAACTGCTGACCGGTATTCGGAAGGCTATGCCCCGGCTGAGTGAAAAGCAGATCCGCCGCCTCTATAAAATTGTCAGTCCGCGGGCGGAAAGGGCACTCAAACAGCTGGATCCCATCCCCATGACCCAGAACTGGGCCAGCGTGATCATTGAAATGCAGAAGGCCGCGGAAGAAATGGAGAAGGGTAACAGCATTCTCATCTTCCCGGAGTGCGGCATGCCGACCTACTCGATTGGCGCCGTGACGGAATTCCGCCAGGGATTTGCAATCATTGGGGAATTCTACCGGAAACGGACAGGGAAGGATGCGCTGTTCTGCCCGACTTATATTGACAAATGGGCAAAGCAGATTCACTTTGGTGAACTGATCCCCTTTGGCAGAGGACCGGCCAAGGAAGAGTGCCAGAAGGTTTCACAGAAACTGTATCACAGCATGATGGCCATGGCGGAAAAATACGGTCATGTTCCGGAAACGTATGAGGACGAAGAGGAACTGGAAGAGAAAGTCCGCTCCGTTCATGGATAAGGTTTCAGACCATGCATAAGGCCCGGACTGCGCTAATCGCAGATCCGGGCTTTTTCTTTTGAATGCGGGCAGGATGCGGAGAATGCCTGATGAACATTTATGGATGAAAATAATATTTTGTACAATGAAAAATAAAAAATCCCCTTGCGTCAGGTATTGCTTGTGACGTAACGTTATATGGCAAAATGGGCGCCGAAAGGAGGGTCCGGGTTATGTCACAGTATACGACCGGGGAACTGGCGAAGGAATGCGGTATTACAGTCCGGACAGTTCAGTTTTATGACCAGAAAGGGATCCTGAATCCAAGTGAGCTCACAGAAGGCGGCAGGAGACTGTATTCCGGGGAAGACCTGAAGCGGATGAAGATCATCTGCTTCCTGCGGGATATGGGACTGTCGCTGGATACCATCAGCCGGCTGCTGAAGGAAGAGGATTCCGGAAGCGTTATCTCCGTCCTGCTGGAACAGCAGGAGCAGGTGCTGCAGGAGGAAATCGGTGAGCGGCGGAAAAAACTGGACCGGCTGGCGGAACTGAAAAACGGGCTGAAATCCGTTCCGTCATTCTCGATCGAATCCATTGGTGATATAGCGACGCTCATGGAAAGCAAAAAGAAACTGCATGCAATGCACAGGAATATGCTCCTGGCAGGGATTCCGATTTCAGCACTGCAATTGTTCTCCATTTTCCTCTGGATTTTCAAAGGAATCTGGTGGCCCTTTATCCTTTGGGTTGCGGTGGCCGTTTTATACGGTGTTTTCGCCTCGCGATACTATTATCGCCATACGGCCTATATCTGTCCGCAGTGTCATGAAGTGTTCAAACCGGCTTTTAAAGAGGCGTTTTTTGCGAAGCATACGCCAAAGACACGGAAACTGACCTGTGTGAAATGCAGCCGTCACGGATTCTGCATCGAAACATGGGGAGAATCCTGAAACAATGGAAAGCAAATTCGACATTCAGAAGAAGGGAAAGGGGAAATGAGTATGAAAATGATTTACAAATATATAGCCGCTGTGATGGCAGCCCTCCTGCTGCTGGGATCCTGCGGGCTGGCCGGCGCAGAACAGGAAACACGCCGGATGGAGACTGCCGCGGACGCGGATGAATGGATTGCCGTATTTCTCGGGGAGCATCCGGAAGAACTGGAAGGCAGCTGGGCGATGACCGCGCAGATGGAAGCGGCGCTGGCCCAGATGGGCGGCGTTGCCGGAATGGCAAAGCAGATGGCTGCGCTGGGTACGCTGACGGAGATCCGCCCTGCCTATGAAGGGGAAATCAAAGGATATAAAACTTTCTATATTCCCTGCGCCTTTTCGGTCATGTCCGTGGATCTGATCCTGGTTGTCCAGGACGGCGCGATTGCCGGATTGCAGACCGGAACCTACAGCGGAGGTCAGGAAAAGAGCGGAGCAGAATCTGAT
>JAEEGL016584548.1_pt1 | contig 12303 bp, 22 predicted proteins | sample 9134231 | NCBI WGS metagenome assembly JAEEGL01 (sample SAMN16246548, study PRJNA631951) | gut metagenome | biome: gut microbiome; feature: rumen; material: fiber-attached | host: Bos | place: Iran: Karaj | collected 2018-10 | reverse complement strand
GGTGATTATCTGTACAACCTGCACGGATCCATTGCTGCAGAGGTCAACAGAAGATTAAACGGCGGAGTTGCACCGGTGCAACAGGATCAGATGCTGGCGGCATTGCCTACGATCAAAAGAGGGGCGACGGGAGAGAAGGCAAGACTGCTCCAGCAGAATCTGAATAGCTTCGGCTGTGGACTGAAAGAAGATGGAAAGTTTGGACCGGCGTCCGTGGCTGCGTTGAAGGCGTGGCAGACAAAGTACAGACTGGCAGCAGATGGATCCTATGGGCCGAAGAGTTACCAAAAGATGAAAGAACTGATTGAAGGATAAAAAGGATAGAGATCGGAGCAATCCGGTCTCTTTTCGTGTGATATTTCGTGTGATAAAAGTATCACATGTGTGATAAAAACTCTATCAAATGTGATAGAAAATCTATCAACTAAAGAACTAAAAAGTCCCGTATTCATCGAAGATTCACAATGTTTACGGGACTTTATTGATTATGCCGGCAGCGGGACTTGAACTTTATCGCAGAATGCCCGCAGTACCAGTATTTATCGTGTTTCCAGAAATACCGTGTGATATTTCATGTGATATGTTGCAGCAAATCAACACGGCTATAGTATCACGAACCGCTATTTCCCGCAAGTACATTGTGACTGAAGTAGTCGTTCGTCTTGGCAGTGAACTCGTTGGACTTGTCAGAAAGCGGGTTCCGGTACACTTTCTTGAGTACGGCATCGGAAGAAAAGCCGTGCCGCTGCATGATGTACTGGTCAGGGATGCCGATGGCATGCATGATAGAGACTGAGTAGTGCCGCAGGTCGTGAAATCTGCAGGACATCCCGAGACGGTTCCGGAGGCGGCTGAAAGCGTCCGAAATGGCAGCAGGGGTGGATGATATTATAAAGGCATCAGGATCACCGTCTCCGAGCATCTGGATCACTTCCGGGAGCAGTTCAACACTGCGCACGCTGTCAGAAGTCTTCGGCATATTCTTATACACCCATTCGCCGTCCTTGTTGAGTACCATATCTGCGTGGATGTAGATCGCGGAGAAGTCGCGCAGGATATCCATATATTTTAAGGCACAGACCTCACCACGGCGAAGACCGCACGAACCGAGAACGATGGCGATCTTCAGATCCGGGCGGGCCTCCTGGATCAGCCGAGCCACATCTGCATCTGTAGGGATGTTGTACTGCTGCGGAGCACGCTGCGGCAATGTGACTCTGAATGCCTTCTCGGTATAGAATGATATGGCAGGCAGTACAAGGCCATATATGTTTTTGACGGTTTTAGGCGACAATTTGACGGAAAGGCTGCTGATCCAGTTCTGCAGATCGGCGTTGGTGATAGAATCGATCATGATCGGGCCGATCTTGGACAGATGCGTCTTGGCAATCTGTTCGTAGGTTCGGATCGTGGTAGGGGACAGCACGCCCTCCTTCTCCTGGATGTATTTCGTGACAGCCTCAGAGACGGTCAGATTCGCCCGGGAATAACGCTTTTTGTCATTGGCGAAGGAACTGGCCATCATTTCCGCTTCGGACTTCGTGGCGCCGGTAAACGAGCGGTAGCGCGGTTTCTTAACACCGTCCACGATTTCATAATGCGAGAATACCTGAACACGCCAGGAGCCGGATGCGAGTTTCTTTGCTTTTGCCATAGGATCACCTCACTTTCCTTATAAAAGCAGGGATTTCCAAGTGCGAGGAAATCCGATAAGGGATTTATCGATGTTTTTTCCGTATTTATTTATAAGTTTGGTTAAAGGCTTTACAAAGTCTTCATCCCACTTATTTGGGTATGGATACATCATTTTCAACATATATAGTTGGGAAAAGAGAGAGTGATCGGCTTTGAAATTATTCCCTTGGGGAATACGCGGAACTGCTGAAAAATTCCAATCGTACAAACGCGAATAATGTGCACAGCGATTGCGCAGATCAGTTAAGCAACGGAGCCAACTGGATAAAGCTTGATAGTTAGTGGAGTACATATTTTGAGCAAGGGTTGCCTTGTCATGATTCTTCATGTCAGAATAAAAGTATGATAGCATTCCTAGTGAAAAATAATCTACGATCACCCAGATAGGAAACTGTCCGCCGTAAACATACATATGATGTCTAACAACAGGAGAATTCTGGTTTTCAGCAATACATCTATTTACGTGTATCAGAAATTTTGAATGGTTATGATTTGGATGATATGAATTTGCGTTCATATAGCCGTTTGCACCATACGCATGCGCATTGAAATAAGCAAACTGAACACGGCAATATATTTCTATGGTTTCAATAGTGCCAGCGATAAGATTACGCAATTCAGTATCGAAATTATAAATATTTTCAATCTGGGAGAATTCAATGGGAATAAGACACATATCGGTCTTATGGTCTAAAAAAGGATAAATGTATCCGGATAATCTATAATAATTTACATGTGCAAGAAAATCAGCGCAGGCAGCAGTATCATCAACAACGATGCCACGGCCTTCCATAATGTGAACCTGATCTATGAAGGTAGTGGGTTTCTTGAGTTTTTTAGGCATAAAATGTCCCTCCATTTGACACATCGTTGAGAGGTGTGGAGGGTCCTGTCAAGAAGAATATAACATAACTATCCACGACCGTCAACGATATTTACATAATTTTCAATTTGTTATAGCAACATAGGATATTTTATATTAGGCGGAAGCGCCGCCTGCTTTTTTCACATCATTATCAAGGGTATTCCCCAGTGATATCAATTCATCAGCACGTTCAATCAATTTAGCCTTCCCCTCGTCATTCAAAGAATCATACTTCTCCAGCAGATCGATCCGATCCGAAGAAAGAGACGGAGCGGCAGCAGGAGCGGGAGTGGCTTCAGTATCTTTACCACGCAGAGTATTCAGATCAACATTAAAGAAGTCAGCGATCTTTTCCTCTGTCTCAAAATCGGGTTCACGATTACCGACTTCGTACATACTGATGGTAGATGGTGACAGTTTTAAGCGTGCAGCCAGTTCTCTCTGGGATAATCCCATATTCTGTCTATAATATTTAAGCATATCTTTGAATTCCATAACCGTTCACCTCCGTTTTCAATAATAATACACGATATGTGAATTTATTTCAACAAAAAGTACACAAAAAGTGTTGACAAGCACTCACGAAACGTGTATATTGTTAAACAACACGAAACGTGAGCAAAAAAGAAAGAAGGTGATAAAGAAGTGGAAATGGATGCAGCGAAAATTGGAGATGCCCTTAAAGTTCTTAGGGGCAATAGAACACAGGAAGAAGTAGCGGATGCACTTGGAATAAGCAAGTCGGCGTTATCAATGTATGAGCAGGGTGAAAGAATACCGAGGGATAACATCAAGATCAGGATTGCGGAGTATTATCACGTACCGATCTTCGAGCTTTTTTATGCCAGAAGCCAACACGGAACGTGAGCAAGACGCTGATACGATCGTATCAGGTTTTTGGATATATGTATTGACATATATCCAAAAACAATGATCCTCACTGGAACAAATTGCGAACGGAGGTGAGCGGGATTGAGGTTGGATCAGGTAAAGACATTTGCAAAGCTGAAGGAAAAGGGGCTGACACAGGAAACAGTAAGCAGGAAGGCACAGATATCCAGGACAACAATGAGCGCAGCCTTCAATGGTAAGAGCTGCAAAGAGAGTACGATCAGAGCCATAGCGGAAGCACTGGAGTGCCGCCTGGACGAGATCACCGCAGCAGGATAGGAAAGGAGGGCAGGATATGACCACATTTGAGCAGATCATACGGATCGGGATGATGCGGACCGGAATCAGCAGCGTAGCACGACTGGCGGAGAGAACCGGAGTGCCTTACGCGACGATAAACCGCAGGTTCAGAACACCGCAGGGATGTCTTGCGTATGAGATGGAGGCTTTTGCGGATGTGCTCGGCATAGAGATCGGAGATATCGCAGAGTCCTGCCGGAAAAAGAAAGGAAAGAAGACCGCATGATAGCAGAAATGATAGCCGCAGCGTGCACTTGCTTGCAGATCATAGCACCACACCTGCAGGAACCGCAGACAGTCCGGTGCACATGTTATCTGCCAACCGGACACCGCACCGCAGACGGAACGATACCGTATGAAGGTGTCATTGCGAGCAATCGGGAGCATCTGGGCGATATGGCCATCCTGCTGACATTGGATGGGGAGTATATCGCGACGATGGAGTGCCGGGATGTGGGCGGTCATCGGAAACTCCGGAACGGCACAGCAATCGATGTGTATCGCGATAATATGGACCGCGCCTGGGATTGGGTGCATACCTACGGCGATTACGTGCAGATCATATGGATTCCGGCGGAGGGTTGAGTATGAAGACAACGATGACACCGAGAGAACGGATTGAATTACAGGTATTGATTTATAAAGACCTTGCAAAGGACAACCGAAGATTATTGCCTGCATATGAGAACAAAACCGGATGGCAGGCAGAGAACTATGCAGCAACAATGGCAAGAGTCACGGTCTATGAAATGGTAGCGGAGAAACTGGAAGAGATCCTGAAGGACTGGGACGAGATGGAAAGGAAGGAAAGCACATGAGAGACGGGAAAATAGCAATTGAGATCAATCTGAAGAAACTGGCGGTCATAGCGGGTATGGTTCTGTCTGTATGGCTTTCCGGCGTGTGCGGCGAGGGCGAAGTGCTCCTGCTGATCATACCGGCGGGAATCTCTTATCTGGTAAGCAAGGAGGCGTGAGATGGAATATCTGGGATGCGAAGAATATGACCTGCACTGCCCCCTGCTGGATCTGACGAAGACATACATCAAGACGAAGCAGCTGGTGGACGACCTGAAGAACGGTAGCGCGGAAGCAGCGGTTGCAGGGGATGTGGTTACCATGATGAGCGAGATCTTTGAGGGGGATCATTTTGACGGAATAATGCAGAAGGAACTAGAAGTATATCTGATTGACCTGCGGACGAAGATCCGGGAAGAGTTGGCCAGAGATGAAAAGGAACAGTTGGAAATGCGGGTGGTGGAAGGCAGATCGGAAGAAACAGCGTGTGTAAACGCGATACCGAAGAACGATTACCGCCGGCAACAGAACAGTATGGAGGGAAAAGCAGATGGAGAACGCAAGGAACCCGACAGAGGAAAAGATCAGAAATGACCTCATCAAGGATATCACGGGAATGTTGAGTGCCGCGACAAATTACGGCATATCAGGAAGATACCATGCTGCGGTTCACAAAAAGGAAAGCGCGGATACGCTGATCGTCTGGGGATCGCAACATGGGTATTTGGAAGAGAATGATAGAAAACTATTCTATGGCAACAGGGCCTTCAAAGAAAAAGATGAACCGCTGGTGGATGGCATCTTTCCGGAGAAACTGGAAGCGAAATGCAGGAGAATGATTGAATGGGATCTGGTGCAGGCGGAAGTGGATCGGCGGATGAGAAATCTGATCGATCGCATACCGGACACGAAGGTCCGGGATATGGTTTGGGAGATCTATTTGAAGATGCCGAAAGTGGCATAAGCAGAGAAACGAAAGGGGAAAGCAATGTTTGATAAATATGGGGAATTCGACAGCTGGGATGAACTGAACAAAGCAGCGTGGGGACAGAAAACGGAAGGCGATGCAGAAGCGCTGAAGGAACTGGCAGAAGAGAACGGCATTGACCTGGAAGATGCGCAGGACTATCTGGACGGGACGATCGACGAACTGGCCACGGAGCTGACTGCGGCCTTGGGAAAACTGATGGTGGAAGAAATGGACCTGAAGCCTTCCGAGATCGTGATGGATTGGCTGGAATATATCCGTTCGTGCGTGATGGATGACGAGCAGATGCGCATAGCAGTCCGGAGACGCGGGAAGAGCCTGATCGGATGCATCGGGGAGATGCTGAAATGGTCATACAAGAATAAATACAAGGTAGACGACAGGATCGTCAAAGCATCGGGGATCAGTGCCAGCGGTGTAGAAATGGGGATCCCGGGAATGGAGACGGCGAAGAAGATCATCCGTCAGTATTATCTGGGAGGCTGAGTTTATGGACGCACCAAAGATGAGAGCGATCCCAAAGAAGGCATACCAGTACGCCTGCAGTCTGTTCCATCTGAAGGGACAGCTGCAGTACAAAAGAAAAGGAAGACATCTGAGCATCTACTGCACAGCCTGCGGAATGAGATATGAAGGCGTGACACGGCTGGGAGAGAGTTATGAAGCGCAAGCGATGGAGCATCTGATGGATGCACCGGTGCCGGGAGAGACGGGAACCTGCGAACTCTGCAAGGCTGTTGGAGAATATAAGCAGTTGGGCAGGCTGAAACGCTGCTTCGAAAACCGGGTGGGCTGGATGATCGGACAGAGGATGGGCGAGGATTTTGTATTTCGCGTATTCAACACGACACAGAGCACGGCAGCAGAGTACAAGACCACATACACCCACGAAGAGTATGCAAGGGTATATCTGCGGAAGGGCAGAAAGCCGGAAAGATATTTTATGTACTGCAACTGGTACGGAGACTGGCGCTGGTACCAGGGGAACTATAACGGAGCATCCATCTATGTGGCCAACATCTATCCGGCCACATATGCAGAGATCAAAAAGACACCGATGCTCAAATACGGAGATCCGGGGAGCAACAACCTCATTGATTATTATTCGGCCTTTAGCCGGTATCCGGATATGGAGATCGTGCAGAAGCTGGGAATGGACCATCTGATGCGGGCGCTGATCGCCGAGTACGGTGCGAACATAAACCCGCGCGGAAAAGAGATCTGGGACAGACTGCGGATCTACAAGGAACGGCTGCCACAGCTGAAAGAGAAGCAGGGAGAACTCCGCTGGCTGCGTGTGCTTCAGGAAGAGAAAAGAAAGAAGCAGCACTGGACGGCCGGGGAGCTGGAAAAAGAATACTTTATGCAGGGACTCTGGAACAACAATGAGCGCGATACGGTCAGAGAGATATTGCGGCATACCACCCTGGAGAAACTGATCAATTACAGAAAGAAAAATGAAAAGAAGAACATTGCGTTCGATACCTACCTGGATTACTTCAGGATGCGCCAGCGGGCAGGATACGATCTGAACGACGATATCATATTATTCCCGAAGGATCTGCGCCGCCGACACGATGAGATGGTACTGGAGTTGGAGAAAGCAAAACTGGATCAGCGCAAAAAGGAAGTGCTGGAGAAGTATCCGATGATTGCAGAGCACTTCAAGAAACTCAACAAGAAGTATGGGGCCGATCTGGGAGAGTACAGCATCCGGCCGGCGATGAATGCGGCGGAGATTGTGGAAGAAGGAAGGATCCTGCATCACTGCGTTGGCGGCGACAACTATCTGAAAGGGCACGCAGAAGGAAAGGGGATCATCCTCTTTATGCGAAGGGCATCCGAGCCGGAGAATCCATTCTGTACGATCGAGATACGCGGCACCAAGATACAGCAGTGGTACGAAGCGTATGATCAGAAACCGCACGAAGCGGTACTACAGCCGATACTGGACGAATATGTGAAGAATTTGGAGGGAAAGAGAAGTGGAAGAGCACGCAATCGTGTACAAGCAGTCATATAGCCAGTTCAAGTCGGAGTTGGACTATGAACTGAACAAAGCAGCGCAGGGATTCGTCCGGATCGGGTATCTGTTAAAGCAGGCCAGAGACACGGATGTACTGAAGGACAGCCCGTACCAGAATGTAGTGGAGTTTGCAGAGGCGGAGTACAACCTGGATAAAACAACAGTGAGCCGATTCATGTCGATCCACGACCGTTTCGGGGATCCGAACGATCCGGAGCAGCTGCAGGAGAAGTACAGAGCATTTGGCATTAAGAAACTGGCGATGATGCTGACACTGCCGGACAAACTGAACGAAGTGCTGACGGATGATTTTTCTGCAGCGGAGATCAAGACCATCAAGGATGAGGTGGATGAAGAAAAGAAGATCACCCCCATTGAGGTGATGACGGAAGACGCACCGAAGGCACAGGAAGACCTTTCCATATTGGCAAAGGTGCTGTATCAGATCGGAGAAGCAGAACCGGAGAAGATGGCAGAACTGATGGAACTGGACTATCTGACGGTTAATGTATCTAACAAGATGCTGATCGAAACGCTGGCACCGGCAGGACAGAAGATGTATATGGCAAGGGTGCCGGCGGTCGGGAAGTTTGCACTGAATATCAATGGAGAGAAGATCTCACTGATCAATCTGAGAGATAACAAAAAGGAAGAATATGAGATTGCAGATATCTCGGAAGCACTCGGTGAACTCTATGATATGGCCTGGGGAAAAGTGGCAGGCCCGGAAACGGCAAAAGGGATGTGGGAAAGCATCTGGATAAAAGAGTTTCCGAAGGTAAAAGAAGCGCCTGTTGCACCGGTGCAACAGAAGAAGGAAAGCAAGGTATCTGTCGCAAAACCGCAAAAAACGGCAAAGAACGACAAAAAACCGCAAAAATCGGACGAAAACGAACAAAAACCGAACGAAAGCGGAACGAAAGAACAAAAGCTGGACAGAGACGAACTGATGCCGGAGCCGGTCGAAGAGGAAGAAGAGGAAAAGAAAAGCACGGTGACAGACCTGGCGAAGATCCCGGCTAGGGAATCCAAAGGCGAGGATAACACACTGCGCGGATGGAAGGCAGGACTGTCGCACGATATCGGAGCCTGTGAGCGGCTGCTCCGGGATAAACAGTATAGAGCACTGCGGACGAAACTGGAGCAGATGCTGAACATCGTGAAGAGAATCATCGATTATACGGAGGAAGAGCAATGAGAGAGAACAAGCTGGTAGCGCGTGATGCTGTATGTATGTACTGCGGACAGCAGGCCGTGGTGATGGTAGCAGAAGGCAAGGAGTACACAGAGGCAGAACTGAACAAGATCGCGACAATGGACTGCACCTGTGCGGGGGCAGAGGATGAAAAGAAAATCGAGTCCAAAAAAACGGACGCACAGGATGCGATCGAGATGATCCTGGCCAAAAAGAACAAGAAGACAGTCGCACAGGTGATGCTGGCAGCAGTGGACGGAATGGCACGAGACCGGATCAAGAAGGTGAGCATCAACATCGACGGAGAGACCACCTGCAGTATGTACCAGAAGAACGGGAAGATCATCGTGGAAAGCAGACGGACAGAGGTGGAATACTCGGACGGGGAGGCGACAGAATGACAGATAGAGAAAAGGCAATAGTAATGGCGCATACGGGAATATGTACGATGACAGGTGATGGGTTTCAGATATTCCACAAGTATGTTGAGGATATTATGGGCAGACCAATTATGACGCATGAAATGGGATTGCTTGCAGATGAAATAATGGAAAAGTCCACAGCTGATTTTATAGCGTTATGTGCGGAGAAAAGCAGTTCGGAAAAGCCGAACAAATGGATTCCGTGCAGCGAGAGGTTGCCGGAAGATAGACGAGTAGTATTAGTTACGGCATATTGGCACGAAAGATACCAAGTAATGATGGCTTCATATTATGGTGATGGATTGTGGTGGTGCGTTCCGTTCAATAATTGCGGAGAACATATGCAGAGATTGAAGCCCCAAGCGTGGATGCCATTACCAGAGCCGTACAATTCGGAAATCTCGACAGGGGCAGAAGGGGAATGAAAAAAGAGTGAAATCCATCATCCAAGACAAGAGGTCGGGGCACTGTTTTATCTGTGAGAACTGGAGGAACGATGACAGCATCAAGAGCAATCTGGAAGAGCATCACATCTTCTACGGTCCGAACCGCAAGCTGGCGGAGCGGTACGGCTTGAAGGTGATGCTCTGCCGGTATCACCACCAGGGAGATATCCACGGAGCGACTGACGCGATCCACAACAATCCGGACAAGACAAACGACCAGAGGCTCAAACGGATTGGGCAGCAGGCGTGGGAGAAGAGGTTCGCAAAAGCGGCAGCAGGATCCGAGGAAGCACATGAGGAGTTCCGGGAGATATTTGGGAAAAACTATCTATAAGGAGACAAAAAATGGCAAGAAGAAAATCAGATCCGGAATATTGCATAGATTGCGGGTGGAGATGGCCGGCACCGGGTGGCAGCAGGTGTCCGGAGTGTAACAGGAAGCGCATGCTGATGGCACGCAGGAAGAAAGAAAAGCAGGATGTCAGCAAGATGACGATAGAGGAAGTGGATAAAATGGCAAAAGAGCGCGGGATATCCTATGGTCAGATGGTGATCCTGCTGGAACAGGGGAAGGTATGAGAAACAGATACAAGGAATACCTGGCAGAAGAGCGGAAGAGGTTCGGGACGGTAAGCTGCCCGTATTGCGGACAGAGACACTTCTGGAAGCGAAGGGACAAGTGGAAACTGCGAAGGGATAGCGAGACACAGGTAGACTGCAGCAAGTGCGGAGACAGATACTGGATCATGTTGAATGTGGATGGAGTAGGCGTACATATCCGGGCAAACAGGAGGGGAGAATGACGGCGATCATATTGGTGCTGATTGTTATTGCAATGATATTTATGGCGGTGCTGGCTTGGGGGCTGTGCGCGGCGGCCGGCGATGCGGAAGAGCAGAGCGAGAAAGAGGTAGAAGAATATGATAATGGTAAAGTGTGACAGATGCGAAGGGGATATGGATCCGAACGGAATGATCGGATATATGAGTTGGTGTTTTAAGCAGGGAGTGGATGGAGATCTGGGCGTGAACGAACTGGAAGGAAGGCACTATTGTGAGAGATGCATGGATGAGGTAATGGCATTGATACAAAGCCGAGTGAGTTGGGAAACACAGCAGTCAGGGATACGGCCACCCAGGAAACCATACGAAAAGCCGGAGATCATCGAAGAGAAGAAGAACAAACCGCGAATAAGCAAGGAAAAGGGCGAGGCAATCCTGGAACTGAAGAAACGAGGGTTCAAGATCAAGGAGATTGCGGAAGAACTGGAAATGGAACCGGTGCAGGTAAAGAACTGGTTGTACAACCATAAGGGAAAGACGGGGGAAGAGTGATGTACTGCGTAGGCGCAAGACAGGACGAAGTGGACTGGGATGCACTCTGGAAGGCCAGAGAGCAAGATATAAGAAAGAAATACAGAGAGCGGAATAAAGAGAAATTGAAGAAGTATTACCAGACATATTTGGCAGAACACAGAGAGCATAGAAACGAGATCGTAAGGAAATCGCAAAGGAAGCGCAGGGCAGAGGCGGTGGCAAACGGCCTCTGCAATCAGTGCTGCCGTGAAGTGCCGGCACCGGGACGCAGGAGTTGCCCGAAGTGCCTGCAGAGGGCCAGGGAAGCGATGCGGAAGAAACGGGTTCCTTCTATATAAAGCAGTTCAAAATGAAAAACCGGGCGCAGGCCTTTCAAAGTGCTATATAACTATATTAAAGATAGGACACGGGTTATGGCTTTAGTAGAAAACAGATATGTATCATCATGGGGGATCGAGCATGTTTACATGTATCGGGGATCCTATGGGGGGAAACATGAGAAGAGAGCGGAGAGAAGAAAAGCAACCAAAGAGCAGATCCGTAAGCAGAACCAGAAGAACAAAGAAAACAGAGTACGCAGAACGATACAGTTGAACTTTGATCAGGGAGACTGGTATCTGACACTGAAATATGCAGAGGGTACAAGACTGTCCATCGAAGAAGTGATGAAGCACTTCGGGAAGTTTACCAGGATACTCCGGCAGCAGTACAGAAAGCATCACGCAGAGTTGAAGTATATGTACCGGGTAGAGATCGGGAGCAGAGGCGGCAAGCATATCCATGTGATCATCAACCGCCTTCCGGATCCGGATGCCGATCTGATCATCTCGGATGCGTGGACCAGAGCAAGGGGACTCACTCCGATCGAGATCGCACTGCAGGAAGGACTCTGCCCTGCAGATGGACTGGTGCACTTCACGCATATCCGCAGAGAAGGAAATGCAGAAGCACTGGCAGACTATATGGTCAAGAAGCAGCCGTGGGAACTGGAAGACGGAACGGAGCTGACGAAGGAAGAGAAGAAGGCAACGAGCAAGTACGGGTGCAGTAAGAATCTGCTGAGACCGGAGCCGGAAGTGATCGAGTACACACACAGGACAATGAAGCCGATCCTGGAGTTGGGAGCGGAAGGAATGAACACACAGCCAAACCGCTACCGCACGGAAGGCTATGTGGTGGATAAGAGCAGTTGGAAGCAGGGAGTCAATCCTTTCACGGGATTGTCTTATTTGCGATACACAGAAATACCGATACCGGGAAGGAGAAAAGGATGGACTTCGGAGAATATGTCAGAAAAGCCAAAGCAGCGTTCCGGCCGAAACTGTACCGCGGATGTGAGAACTGTAGGCACTATGTTGGCAG
>JAEEGL014922624.1_pt1 | contig 12303 bp, 12 predicted proteins | sample 9134231 | NCBI WGS metagenome assembly JAEEGL01 (sample SAMN16246548, study PRJNA631951) | gut metagenome | biome: gut microbiome; feature: rumen; material: fiber-attached | host: Bos | place: Iran: Karaj | collected 2018-10 | reverse complement strand
TGTCGGCCTCGGTGAAAGAATTGGCCTTGTACTGGATGCAGAGCATCGTCAGGTTCTCACTTCCGGTGTTCTTCAGCGCACGCTTGCCGGCGGGCGACACTCGGATGACCGAACCCTCACCGATGGGAAACACTTCGCCGTCCACCTGATACTGACCTTCGCCCTTGAGGATAAAATAGAGCTCCTCGTGTGTCTTGTGGGTGTGCAGGAAACCGCTGTCCTGACCTGGGACAAGTGTCTGGAACGACAGCTCGCTGCCGGTAGCTCCGACGGCCTGTCCGACAAACACCTTGCCCTTGATGGTGACGTCAGGCCCCATCGGAAGCTCGTGTTCGATAATCTCGTTCATTTTTCCTACGTTTACTGCGGCATAATTCTTGCCAGTCTTGATGGTCTCAATCTTTTTCATAATATCTGCTGTTTTTAATTTGACGATGCAAAATTACACACTTTCAAAATACCCCACAAGAAGGTACCTTGGGGTTAGTCGCATACCTTGAGGTAAGTAATACGATGAATAAAAGAAAGTGGAAATAATGATTTAACAGACTTTAACTGTCCGGAAATGTTTTCTCACAGAAGACAAATGAACACAGTCCTATTTCACACGGCCGCCTTTGTAGAAGTGCTCTGTCCAATACTTACTGTCGAGCTTGCTGACGCTGACACCATTGCTGGTCGAAGAATGGGCAAAGAGGTCGTTTTTCAGGTAGATGCCCACGTGTGAGACTTTGCCTTTGCTGTTGGTGAAGAAGAGCAGGTCGCCCTCACGGAGCTGGGAACGCGTGATGAGGGTCACATCCTGTAGCATATCATTGCTGGTACGGTGGAGGTTGATGCCGTAGACTTTGCGATAGACCGTGCCGACAAAGGCCGAGCAGTCGATGCCGTTCCGGTCCGTGCCACCGTACTTGTAGGGTACTCCGAGCCACGAATTGATGGTTTCGTAGAGCAGCTGGTTGTCGTCGCCCGAGCATTCAAGTCCCAGGGCGTTCATGCATTCGGTGCCGTCGGCCTTGCGTTGGGGCTTGGCATTGACGCGCGTAGCGATGACCGGGGTCTCGGCCACGTGCTCATCGGCGTAGAGCTGACTGATGATGAAGTCCTCGTCTTCCAGGTCGCGAGCCATGAAATTGCGCAGCGTCTGGCACCCCGTGAGCATCAGGGCGGCGCAGGAGAACAGTATCGCGGCTAGGTGTTTCATTTGATTACAAAAATATCTTCGTTGGAACGTTTCATGTAGTAGTTCTCGCGTCCGTAGTGTTCAATGGCGTCAAGGTTGCCGCGGAGGTTGGCATTGTTGATGCTGTCGGTGGCGATGGCTTCGCGCAGGGCGCTCTCTTCGGCATGGAGGGCGTCGACCTGGCGCGACACTCGTCCGGTGACCATCAGGTTGTACTCGTCGAGGAAAAGGATGAGCACCGCGAACACCAGCGTGGCGATGACGTACTTGTTGCCTATTATCTTGAGGATTTTCTTCATATCACACCTTCAGCTTTTGTCCCACACGTATCTTGTCGCTCTTGAGTCCGTTGCGTTTTTTGAGGGTCTGCACGCTGATACCGTGCTTGCGGGCAATCGAGGAGAGGGTGTCGCCCTTGCGTACAGTGTAGTAGTGGCCGCTGCCACCATGCGAAGTGGTACCCTTCGAAGCGGCGGGAGCCACCTTGACGGGGCGGCGCAGCAGGCTGTCGGCCGACCAGGCGTAGATGCTGTCCTGTGCACGTATGAAGGCCTCGAGCTTGGTGATGGGCAGCGTGATGGCCAGGCGACCCGACGAGGCGGGGATGAGGTCGACACGGTACTGCGGGTTGAGCTGGCGCAAGGCCTCGATGTCGAGGTCGGTCTGCCGGGCCACATAGTGCAACAACACATCACGATCCAACATGACCGTGTCGGTACGCACAGGACTTTCCAGGTGGCTGGGGCGCAGGCCGTGCTGCTCGTAGTAGTTCATCACATAGATGACAGCGATGAGCGATGGAATGTATCCGCGGGTCTCGCGGGGCAGGTTGTAGTAGATCTCCCAGAAGTCGCGCTTGCCGCCGCTGCGGGCGATGGCCTTGTTGATATTGCCCGGGCCGCAGTTGTAGGCTGCGATGGCCAGCGTCCAGTCGTCGAACACGCGGTGCAAGTCGCTTAGATAGCGTGCCGCAGCATAGGAGGCCTTGACGGGGTCGCGACGCTCGTCGAGGACCGAATTGACCTCCAGGTCGTAGACCCGGCCGGTGTTGTACATGAACTGCCACAGGCCGGCGGCACCCACACGCGAAGTAGCCTCGGGGTTGAGGGCGCTCTCGACAATGGTAAGGTACTTCACCTCGTCGGGCACACCGTAGCGGTCCAAGGCCTCCTGGAAGATGGGAAAATAGCGTTCCTGCTGCAGCAGCGTCAGGTCGAGCCGACGCGACATGATGCGCAGGTAGAGGCGTATATGGGCACGCACCTCGCTGTTGATGGCCATCGGCACCACCGTGTGCAGGGCACGCATACGGCTCTCGATGACCGAATCGGGCAGCTGGTCGAACTCGTCGACCGAAAAAGTGCTGGAACTACGCAGATGATGGTGCGCGAAACGGCGCATATAGTAACTGTTGAGCAGACTGTCGTACGACTCGCTGTAACGCTGTGTCATCAGCTCGGCATCGCTCTCCTGCGCTTCAGCCCGAGGCACATAGAGCATTGCCGAAAGCAATACGACGATCCCAAGTATTCTTAATTTCATGTTTCATGTAACGAAACAACAAAACATATATTGTGTGTGTCCGAAAAAAAATAATGAAGGGTATAGAAACCGATCAATCTACAAGTCAATAAGTTATAGGTGTAGCAACATTATAATTGACTGTAATTCAACAACTCTACCTATCTTCTAGCTGACAACTCCCTATATACTCCCTGATAACTCCCATGTTTTCAGCAAGGGTTCAGCAAGGTATCAGCCAGAAATGAGCCAATAATCAGCATAAATACCTGAAAAACAATGTTATAGAGGTGTACTAGCTAATTATAACATCTTGAAATACACCCATTTACACTTTAACATATGAGTTATCACGGCCGAGTCAGGACACCTACATCGTTGCCATCCGCATCCGCAACGGCACCACCCACAAACGACTGGTGGTGACGCGATGACGGTATTGAATTCCAACAAAATGAAAAATAATTGTAGAAAATCAAATTTATTTTGTATCTTTGCACTCGGAAAATAATCAAAAAACAATATTCAACTATGAGCAAAAGAAAATACACGCTGGTGATCAACCCGGGTGCAACATCGACCAAGGCCGCCATCTACGATGGTGAGAACGAAGTGTTTACCGAGAACCTCTCGCACCCTATCGAAGAGATACAGAAGTTTCATGAAGTGGCCGACCAGTTCGAATACCGCAAAGGCGCCATCCTTGACATGGTGAAACGCCACGGTGTCGGCACCGACGAGATTGCCGTCGTGATGGGTCGTGGCGGTCTGACCCGCCCTTGTGAGAGCGGTTGCTACCGCGTCAACGAGCTGATGAAGGAAGAGTGCCATGCCGGTATCCAGGGCAAACATGCCTGCAACCTGGGTGCTTTGATCAGCGACGCCATCGCCAGCGAGATTGGTCTCGAGTGCGCCTATATCGCCGACCCGGGCATTGTGGACGAGCGTCCCGAGTTTGCCAAGATCAGTGGCCACCCGGTGTTCGACCTCGACCCCAAGCGTGAGGGTGTCATTTGGCACTGCCTGAACCAGAAAATGACCGCCAAACTGTATGCTCGCGAGCTGGGCAAGCACTATGAAGACCTGAATCTCATCATCGCCCACATGGGTGGTGGCGTGAGTGTGGGTGTGCATGAGCACGGCCGTGTGACCGAGGTGAACCGTGCACTCTGCGGTCTCGGTGCCTTCTCCCCCACCCGTTGCGGCTCGATCAACGCTTCCAAGCTCATCGAAGTGGCCTGCAGCGGCAAGTATGACGAGGCCAAACTGAAGAAGATGGTCACCGCCGAAGGTGGCTTTGTGGCCTACCTGGGCACCAATGACGCCTACGAAGTGGAGAAGAAAGCCCTGGCCGGCGACGAGAAATGCCAGCTTTTGGTCGACGCCTTCACCTATCAGGTATCGATGGAAATCAGCCGCCTGGCCGCCGTTGTGAAGGGCAAAGTGGACGCCATCATCCTCACTGGCGGTATTGCCTACAGCAAACCCTGGATGGCTATGATCGAGGAACGCGTCGGCTGGATCGCTCCTGTGAAGATTTACAAGGGTGAGAACGAGATGCTTGCCCTGGCCATCTGCGGCAAGGAAGTGCTCGATGGCGTGCAGGTGAAAGAATATAAGTAGTAGGTGTTACGTAAGAAGTCAAGACGAATGAAGAAAATAACATTGTTGCTGGCATGCTGCCTGCTGGTGAGTGCCGCCGGTGCCCAGGAAGTAAAGATCAAAAAGGGCAAGGTGACGATGAGTGAAGAGTACTACAAATCGTTGGTCGCCAGTGCTGAAGGCTATGCCAAGGCCCAGGCACGTGTGAACGAGTTGGAGCAGGCTCTGGCGACGCCTCCAATGGTAAATTTCAATGATTCGGCCTCCTATGCCATCGGTCGCGACATGTATACCAACTGGACACAGCGCCAACTGGGCATCAATGCCAAGATGGCCGCCCAGGCCCTGACCGACGATGCCAACGGTTACAGCCAGCTCTCCGATGCCCAAGCTCAGAAATTGCTTCAGCGTTTCCAGCAGGAATTCGAACGTAAACAGCGTGCAGGCGTACAGCAAAACATCGATGCCGGTGCTAAATTCCTCAAAGAGATCAGCAACAACAAGTCGGTTTACACCACCCAAAGCGGCTTGAAGTACCGCAAATTGCGTGAAGGTAACGGCAAGCACCCGAAGATAACCGACAAGGTAAAGGTGCATTATACCGGTACGCTGATCGACGGTATGAAGTTCGACAGCAGTGTCGACCGTGGCGAACCCATCGTTTTCCAGCTTAATCAGGTCATCCCCGGTTGGACTGAGGGTCTACAACTGATGGACGAAGGTTCGAAGTATATGCTTTATATCCCCTACAATCTCGGTTACGGCGAACAGCCGGCCGGTGCCATTCCGCCGGGCTCGACGCTTATTTTCGAGGTGGAATTGCTGGAAATCAATCCGAAACAATGAGTAATACCTACGGCAATAAGTTCCGAGTAACCACCTACGGCGAGTCCCACGGACCCGCCGTAGGTGCTCTTATCGACGGCTGTCCGGCAGGTATTGCCATCGACATGGAGGCCATCAACCGCCAGTTGGTACGACGTCGTAGCGGCGCACCGCGGCAAGAGGTGGACGAGGTTGAGTGGCTTTCGGGACTTAAGGACGGCATCACCCTCGGGACTCCCCTAGCCTTCCTGATACGCAACAAGAACACACGCCCCGAGGACTACACCTCGTTGGAGCACCTTTTCCGCCCCGGACATGCCGATTATACCTATTATATGAAGTATGGGCTGCGCGACCACCGTGGAGGTGGCCGTTCTTCGGCCCGCGAGACGGTGGTACGTGTTGTGGCAGGTGCCATTGCACAACAGCTGATGCCCGAGGTGAACATCCAGACTTCCGTGGCCAGTAGCCGGAACGAAACTGCCGATGACACAATGGGCGGTATGGTGAAATGCCTTGTCACCGGTGTGCCTGCCGGTATAGGTGAGCCATTTTTCGCGAAGTTAAACGCCCAGCTGGCCGCCGCCATGATGAGTATTCCATCGGCCATCGGCTTTGAGATGGGGGCCGGTTTTGCCGCCTCACAGATGAAAGGCAGCGAGTATATCGACTGCTGGAACAGCGACGGCACCACCAAAACCAATCATTGTGGCGGCATTCAGGGAGGCATCAGCAACGGTATGCCCATCGAGTTCCGTGTGGCTTTCCATCCGGTGGTCTCCATTCCCCAACCGGTGGAATGCCTCCACGAGGACGGACACCTGGAGACCGTCACCGTCGAAGGCCGCCACGACCGCCATCATATCGAACGTGCCGCCGTGGTGGTGGAAGCCATGGCAGCCCTCTGCCTAATCAATTATTTATTATGAAAAAAGCACTTTTCCTTTTACCCCTTTCCTTTATCCTTTTGTTTGCGAGCTGCAAACACGACACTTTCACCATCAGCGGCACCCTCGAAGGAGGTGCTGGCAAGACCCTATGGCTCGAGGAGATTGCACCTGACGGTCCTATCTTTATCGACAGTATTCCAATTAACAACAAAGGTCAATTCAAGTATAGCTATAAAATGCCCTACCGCTCGTTGTACAATCTGCACACAACGGCCGACAACTACATCGTCACACTGCCTGACTACGGCGAGCACATCAAGATTTCGGGTCAATGGGACAATCTGTCGGTCAGCTACACCGTCGAAGGTTCACCCGAAAGCGGCCTGCTATGGCTCCTGCAGCAGTACACCAACGACGGCGCCAAGGTGCTCAATGCCTTGGTCGACACCACCCATCTGTATGCCCAGTTGCTCTTCGACGGCAAGATTACAAACGAGGATGTGCTGCGCAAAAAGGACGAAACCGACTCCATCTACCGTATCACTGCCGAAGAACAACAGGACTATATCTACCGTTTCCTGGAGGAAAACCGTGGGTCGTTGAGCACATTGATAGCTCTTTACAAGCCATTCAACAACCGTCCGCTGATTGATACGCGCGATCCAAACAGTATCGACTGGTACGATTTGGTGCTCGAAGGCCTGCAAGAACGCTACCCTGACAATCCCCACACCCTCCACTTCAAGAATACTACCGAGCATCTGCGGTCGGCTCTCAGCCGCCAAAAATAGCCCTTTAAGAGGTATCAACAAGCTCTTTTCTCCCTCTGTTGTCCGCTTGTTGTTCGGTTGTTGTCCGCTTTAAAACCGAACAACAAGCGGACAACAGAGGGAGTTAACCCCTAGTTAAGTGCACTTTTTTGCCTTCCGATGTCATCTTTAGGGTGGCTTTTACGTTTGCAAAACAAAAGAAATCAAACAATTATTGTTTCCTATACCGTCTTCTCGCGCAACACACCGTGATAGAGCTGGTCGTGGCAGGTGCCGCAAGGGGCATAGCCTAAAGCGGTATAGTATTTTTCCAAGGTCAGATTGCCTACGGAGGAATCGAGACGAAGCAAGGGCACATGATGCTCTATGGCGTACTGTTCGACATAGAGCATCATTTCTTTGCCGGCGCCTTTACAGGCGGGATTGGTGACCAGGTGGTGCAAATAGTAGGCGTTGCCAGTAAGATTGCCGGTGTATTCGCCGTCACGTGTCCAGCGCACATCTTCGGTATAGAGGGCAATGGCCACCACTACCCGGCCCTCTTCTTCTCCGACGAGGAAGTAATTGATATTCTTCTCCCAATAGGAATGTGGATAGCGTCCAAAGTAGTCGGTCTCGTTCCATTGGTGTAACCCTACGGCATTCATCCAGTCGATACGCTGTTGGACGAGCGCCATGATGGCATCAACATTCTGTAATCTCGCCTTTCTGAAGGTCATAGAGTTTGAAAGTGTGGTCGGAAAGCGAATAGACGGCGTAATTGCGGTTGGTCAACCAGTCGCCGGTGTTGATGTATATGGCGTTCTGAGTCTGGTATCCCGTGTCAGGTTGGCACAAGGGTTTCACCAGCGGTGTGTGCCGATGGGCGAAGACACAGTAGTCTATATGCTCTCGTTTGAGGCGCTCCTTGCAGTAGAGTACGATGCCTTCGCGCTCGTCGCCGAGGTAGTGCGCGGTGTCTTGCCGGGAGTGTTTCAGCTTGTTGCTGTCGCTCCATCGGCGTGCAATGGGGAATGTCCACGAGGAAGGGAGCAGAGAAAAAAGACGTTGGTTGAGACGAGAGCGGAAGATGCGGCGCAGGAGGTCGTAGTTCTTGTCGAGATGTCCCTGGCCGTCGCCGTGACCAATCAAGAACTTACGGCCATCAATCTCGAACACTTCCGGATCGTTGTGCATCACGGCACCAATCTCCTTTTCCAGATAGTCGAACATCCACATGTCGTGATTGCCAAGGAAGAAGTGGATTTTCACGCCATTGTCGGCGAGTTCGGCCAGCTTGCCCAGCAGCCGGATGTGGCCGCGAGGCACCAGATGGCGGTAGGTGAACCAGAAGTCGAACATGTCACCCAGCAGGAATAGCTGGCAACAGTCAGTCTTGATGTCGTCGAGCCACTGGCATAATTCGCGCTCACGTTGTAGCGAATCGGTTCCACTACCCAGATGAGCATCCGATATAAAATAGATCATCTCAGCCATGAGCGTGGGTTTTGCGAGGCGGTTCCTTTCCAGAGCTGGAAGGAGAACTCGGCCACTCCGTCTTCATTGGTATAGACTGTGCCCAGGTTCTGCTTGATGTTCACTTTGGCACCCTCCTTGACTGCTACGGTCCCCATGTTGGCGTAGACCGTCATATAGTCGCCATGGCGCACGATGATGCCCTTGGTACCATTGGGACAGGTGAAGACACGGCTCACCGTACCGCCGAAGACAGCCTGTACGCTGGTGCCGCTCTTGCATTGCAGGTCAATACCATTGTTCATGTTCTGGCCGCCGCTTGCATGTGTATAGCGCCCATATTCACGCACCACTTTGGTGTAGGTGACGGGCCATGGGAGGCGACCTTTGTTGCCTGCAAAGTCGGTTGTCAGCGCCACATCAGCCGCCGAAGTCTTGTCTACCGTTGTGGTGGTCTTGCCACCCGAGGCGGCAGCCTTGCTAGCTTTGCTGGCTTTGGCAATCTCTTCGTTGATAATCTTCTGTATCTGCTGCTGCAGTTGGCGTTTTTGCTGTTCCTTTTTGTTGATCTGAGCCTGCAGGTTTTTCTCCTGTTGTTTGCTCTTCTTCAAGCTTTGCTGCTGCTCGTTACGCTCTTTTGACAGTTGGTCGTGTTGACGTCGTTCCTGGGCAAGCAGCGAGGTGGTCTCCTGTTGCTGACGCGCCAGTTGGACACCAGCCTCGGTCAATTCCTTCTCCTTCTCACGGATGTAGCCGGCCTGACGACGGCGATAGCGTGAATAGTCGCGGAAATACTTGGTGCGCAGGTAGGCGTAGTTGTAGCTCTTTGTGTCGAGTAGCAGCACTAATTTGTCGAGCGAACCCCGCTCACCGTAGAGCACACGTACCACACGTGCATACTCTTCCTTCAGTGAGTCGACCTGCATCTGCATCATTGTGATGCTGTCACGCATCTGAGTCATCTGGATACTCAGCACATTCAGTTGACCGTTGATGTTGTTAATAAGCCGTGTACGCTGTTGAATCTTCTGATCAAGCAGCTGCAACTGCTTCTGATTGTTCTTGCTATTTTTCTTGGCTTTCGACAGGTCGCCGTTGAGTTTCTTGATTTCCTGCTCGACTTTGGCCTTGTCTTTTTCGAGCTGCTGCTTCGATTGTGCAGAGGCAGAGTCAACAAGTCCGCAGGTCAACAAGACGATGAGCATTGCAACCCAGCGTCTTGCAGACATGCAGACTTGATGACTTGTAGGTTTTATTTTACCAGTTAAGAATGCGTTTGAAGTCATACTCCTCGGGATTGGGCAGGTACTTCTTCGCGGCCTCGTAGTCGGCGGGCGTGATGTAGTCCATGATGTCGTTGACATACGACTGCACCTTGTTCGAGTTCACGTTCACCAACCGCGGCGGAATCTTGCCCGTGGCGGGGTCTTGCAGGTCTTTCAAGTACAACGGCGATGCGTTGCCCTGATGGTCAACATAGACCATACAGCCTGTGCAACCCTGGTTGAAGAGCGTGTGTACACCCATACCCATCAGCGAACAGTAGGTCAGATCGAAGGCTATCGGCGTGTGGCAGCGGATTTCGTAGCCGATCTCCACCGGGCGACTCTTCACCTTCAGGCCGAGGGCTTTCACCTTACGCTCAAGCAGATCGTTGAAGATGTGGGCCTTCGACACCTTGCCAAGCTCGGGATGGCCGTGTTCATCATAACTGAAATGAATGCCCGAATTCTTGATCTCTTCATCGCTCAGCGAGTGGAACACACCCTCCGAAATCATAGCAGCACCATAGTTGATGCCCATCATTTTGCGCTTAACAATGCACGAAACCACCATATTGATGATCTTATCGACAGTGATCTCCGACTTATTGAAGAACTCAGGGATGATAACCATCGGGTAGTGGCAGGCGCCAGCGATGCCGAGGGCCAGGTGACCGGCCGAACGACCCATGGCCGAAACCACAAACCAGTTCTCACTGGTGCGTGCATCTTCCATCACTGCTGTGGCCAGTACACAGCCCTGTGCCTTGGCCGAGTTGTAGCCGAAAGTGGGGCTTGAGTTCGGTAGCGGCAGGTCGTTGTCGATGGTCTTAGGGACATGTATGTTGGCTATCGGGTAGTGTTTGTCGGCCAAGAACTTGGCTATGCGGTTGGCCGTCGAGGCCGTGTCGTCGCCACCCACGGTGACAAGCAGCTTGATCTCATTGTCTGTAAACAGCTTCAGATTGAAACGTTGCTCGAAATCCTCGGGGGTCGGTTTGAAGCGGCTCATCTTAAGAATCGAACCACCCTTGTTGAAGATCTCGTCAGCCGTCAGGAAGTCGAGGTCCTGCATACGGGGTTTGTCGGTGAACAGAGCCGAATAGCCGCCGTGCAGGCCGATAACGCGATAACCGTCGCGAAGGAATGTCTTGGCCACCGAGGCCACCACAGTATTCATTCCGGGAGCGGGACCGCCGCCCGTCAAAATAGCAATGCTTTTCATGATGCTGTTTATTTGTTTAAACTAGATATTTTACTCTACAACGAAGAACAATTATATATATTGTGTACTGTAGAAAAAAAAGACAGCAAGTCGACATGTCGTCCTAAAAACACTAGAAACACCCCACATGCGGACATCTCAGGGAGATCCACTTGTGAGGTGGGTTTGGATGGTGAACCGGCCATTGCCGGCACATCACACTGCTACAACTCCTCGGCCATGGCTACCGAACCACGGTAGGCCGGGCAGGTGTGGTGGGTACAGCTGGCAGCCACCAGTGTCAGCACCACGACGGCCAGAAGGGTTAAGGCTTTCTTCTTCATTTCTTTTACATTTATAGAAATTACAATCCAATCTTCTCGTTGACCATCTTGATGATCTCAGATTCCTGTTTGAGGGCTTCGTTTTCGATGGCTTGGGCGCGGGCCAGGATGTCGGCTTTGAAAGCCTCGTCTTTGAGCGAGGAGGCGTTGATCTTGACGTTCAGGTGGGCACCCATGACGGCTGCACGGGCGGCCAGGGCACCGACGCCGCCATCGGTGACCGAGTTGGGGTTGCCCCACTCCACCATGGCACGGCAGACCTCGAAGGCCTCGAGCGAACGCTGCATGGTGCGGAAAGGCACCTCGGTGGCGAACTTGGTAGCCTCCTGGATGGCAGCGCTGCGGGCAGCCTTCTCGTCGTCGGTCTTCTTGGGCAGGCCGAAGGCGTCCATAATCTTGTTGAAGGCGGCGGTATCCTCGTCGACAAGGTGCAGCAACTCATCCTTCAAAGCCTGACCTTTGACGGCCACATCGCTGAATTTCTCCCACTCGCCGTCGTAGGCAGCCTTGCCACCGGTAAGGTTGGCCACCATCGTGCCGAGCGAAGCGGCCATGGCACCCATGTAGGCGCTCACCGAACCACCGCCGGGAGCGGGACTCTCGCTGGCGGTCTCATCGCAGAAGCCGCGGCAGGTCAGGTCGACCAGCTTCTTCTTCGAATGGTCTTCAATCAGGTATTCGATAACTTTCTCCTTGGGATCGAAGGGCTTAAGGTCGTCGAGACCCATGCTCTTGATGGCCACCTTCATGATCTCTTCCTCGCTGACGCCGAGGCTACGCTGCTGTTTGGCCAGGTAATACTTGCCGGCGTCGATGAGGACGCTCTTGGGGATGAGACCCACGATCTCGCAACCCGTCACACGCAGGCCGCGGTTCTGGGCACAGCGGCACACCTCGTCGAAGCAGAGGTGCACGGGGGCCACCTTGATGGAGGTGATATTCATGGAGACCTGGGCAATGCCGTAGTCTTCAATATACCAGCCGATGGCTTTGGTGCCCTTCAGGGTGCCGGGAATCATGATGGTCTTGCCGTTCTCGTCCTTGATGGGCTTGCCGCTGGGCTTGCCACCTTCACGTTTCGGACGGCCTTTCTCACGCACATCGAAAGCGATGGCGTTGGCGCGGCGGGTGCTGGTGGTGTTGAGGTTGTAGTTGATGGCCACGAGGAAGTCGCGGGCGCCCACCTGGGTGGCGCCGGTATGGGCGGTGTGGTCGTTCCATGCGTTGGGGCCGAAGTCGGGCTTCCA
>JAEEGL014335941.1_pt1 | contig 12303 bp, 13 predicted proteins | sample 9134231 | NCBI WGS metagenome assembly JAEEGL01 (sample SAMN16246548, study PRJNA631951) | gut metagenome | biome: gut microbiome; feature: rumen; material: fiber-attached | host: Bos | place: Iran: Karaj | collected 2018-10 | reverse complement strand
TATTTATGCTCCGCGAAAGAAGGCAGGGCTCCCGCCACGGCATTGCCGAGGTCGCCGGTGGAGAGGATCTGCGCCTGTGAGCGGGCCGCGACGATGAGCTGAGCCAGCTTACGGGCGTTGTCCACCTCACCGTAGATTTTGAAGATCCTTTCCAATTCTTCTTGCGTATAAGAATTGACAATGTCAGAGGCGGTTTTGTCGCCCTGCACATTCATTCGCATATCGAGGGGGCCGTCGAAGCGGAAAGAGAATCCCCGTTCCGCCGTGTCGAACTGGTGGGAGCTTACGCCGAGGTCGGCAAGCACCCCGTCGAGTCCGTCGGGAGCCTCGATGAGAGCATAGTTGTGTATGAATCTGAAATTGTTGTGTATCAGTTTGAAACGCGGGTCGGCGGGGGCGTTTGCAGCCGCGTCGGCGTCGCGGTCGAAGGCTATGAGGCGGCCCTTGGGGGAGAGGGCTTCGAGTATGGCCCTGGAGTGGCCTCCGCCTCCGAATGTAGCGTCGGCATAAACGCCGTCCCGGTTTACGACCAGGGCGCCGATGCTTTCGCTGAGTAATACGGGATTGTGGTATTCGCTCATCTCCGCCTGCTCCTATTTGCGGGAGAGGCTTCTGGCGATGGAGATGTAACTGTCGTTCGTGATGCGGGAGGATTCGAATCTCTCCTTCGCCCAAACTTCCATTTTGAAACCAACGCCGAAGAATACCACTTCCTTGGTAATACCTATTGCGTCAAGAAGTTCACGCGAGATGGAGATACGTCCGAGTTTGGAGTCCGGTTCCACAATGTCCACATCCCGCATGAATTCTCTCCAGAACGTGACGTGGTCGGGATTGAAGAAGTCCAGGCCCTCTTTGATCCTGTCCGCCTGCCTGGTCCACTCTTCAAACGTGTACATTTCCAGGCAGGGGTCATAGATACTTTTTTTGATTACAAACCTCATATCGCCACCCGACGGCATATCCTTGCGGATGGCGGCAGGGAAGACCATTCTTCCCTTGTCGTCGATCCTGGCGGGATATTTTCCGTAAAAAGTGACCATAGTAATTCTTATACGCAATCGCAAAGATAAGAAGAATTTTTCCACTTTGTTCCATTTTATTACAATTTTTTCCACAAAGTTTTCAACAGGGGTGGGCTGCTACCGTCCCCGCTTCCGGTAACTATCTGATTATAAGCCAATAAACAAAAATATCTGTGGTAAAATTACGCACAGATACTAAAGGGAAGTGGTTGTAGATTAACGGATTGTGGAAAGCGGCTAGATTTCCTTGCGCCAGCGCGCGAGGGGGATGCCCAGCTGGTTGCGGTACTTGGCGATGGTGCGTCGGGCTACGTTGTAGCCGCGCTTGTTCATCTCCACCACCAACTGTTCGTCGGTGAGCGGCTTGCGCTTGTCTTCACCGTCTATGCACTCCTGCAGCACCTTCTTGAGTTCGCGGGTGGAGACCTCGTCGCCCTCGCTGTTCTCCATGCCCTCGGAGAAGAAATACTTGAGCGGGAAGATGCCGAAGTGAGTTTCTATGTATTTGCTGTTCACCACGCGGCTGATAGTCGAAATGTCGAAGCCGGTGATGTCGGCGATATCCTTGAGCACCATGGGACGCAGGTTGCTCTCGTCGCCGTCGAGGAAATAATCGTGCTGGTAATCAAGGATCGCGCGCATGGTCTTGCTGAGCGTGTTCTGGCGCTGTTTCAGGGCCTCCACAAACCATTTGGCGGAATCCAGCTTCTGTTTCACGAAGGCTGCTGCCTCTTTCTGGGCGCGCTCCGATGAGCCTTTGGCGTCCATCAGCAGGTCGGCGTATTTCTTGTTCACCCGGATTTCCGGAACGTTGAAGCGGGGCATGGTGAAATCCAGCACGCCGTCGCGCTCGTCCAGAATGAAATCTGGCACGATCTGCTGCGACTGGTCGACGTAGCTGTCGTCCACCTGCCCGCCTGGCGAGGGATTGAGCTTCACTATCTTGCCGAAAGCGGCCTTGAGCTCTTCCTCGGTAATGCCCAGCTTGTTGCAGATTTTCTGGAAATGCTTGTTGGAGAAGTCCTGGAAGCATTCGTCTATGATCCTGATGGCGGTTTTGACTTCGGGCGACTGCCGGAGGTTGCGGAGCTGGATGAGCAGGCACTCGCGGAGGTCGCGCGCGCCTACGCCTACAGGTTCGAAGTCCTGCACCACGCGGAGCATCTCCTCCACCTCTTCAGGCGTGGTTTCGATATTGGCGCGGAATGCCAGGTCGTCGACCAGGGAGTCGATGTCGCGACGGAGGTAGCCGTCGTCGTCGAGGCTGCCGATGATGAACGACGCCACCTCCCGCTGGTGCGGGGTGAGGTCGCGGAAACCAAGCTGGCGCTGGAGGCTCTGGGTGAAGCCTTCCTGAACCGAGAAGGTGTTGTATTCGGGTCTGGGATCCTTGCCCCAGTTGTTGACTTTCAGGCGGTAGGCGGGAATGTCTCCGTCTTCCTTGATAGCGTCGATGGATACGTCGCGGGGTTCGGTGTCACTGTCGGAATCGGGTTCGTCGTCAAGCACGGGGTTGCTCTCCAGCTCTGCGCGCACCTTCTGCTCAAGCTCCTGGATAGGCATCTGGATGAGCTTGATGGTCTGGATCTGCAGAGGGGAAAGCTTCTGCTGCTGCTTGAGTTCGAGTCCTGTCTTCAGCATCAGTTCCTGACTATAAATGCAGCGGGAAATTCCTGCTGGATACTCCTGAGCGCGTTCGCGGCGTCGGCCTTGGAAGAATAGTTGCCGACGGTGACCTTGAAGAACGGATTGGTGAATGAGCGCGTAACTTCGACTCCGGGGTGCAGGCTGCGGAAACGGGCGGCGGCGGCTTCCGAAGCCCCGCGTGCGTTCTGCCCGCTGTCGAAGAATATGCGGATGCGGTAGTTCTGCCCGGTAAGACCGGCGGCGGTACGGCGGGCGTTACGGTCGACGTGCGCCGTCATCGCGGCGTGAACCTCTTCACTCTGGATGACGCTCAGGTTCTCCGAGAAGTTCTCGAATACGTCGTAGACGGCCACGCTGTCGGCCTTCTCCGTCTGCTGGCCCCGGAGCCCCAGGGAGAGAAGGGTTGCGCACAATATGAGAGCTATCTTTTTCATAAATTGCCGAGCAAATTCTTCAACGGAATGTCATTGTATTCGAAATCCTTGCCAATCCCGCTTTTGAGTGCGCCGTGGAAGCGTACGTCGACAGTCATCGACGACAGATCCGGCTGTTTGATCAGCGAGAGAAGGGTGAAGGGATTGAAATTGCTGTCCATGAGTCCGTGCAGCAGAAGGGAGTAGTTCTGCTCAGTCCTGGGCGCCACGGTCACGTCGTCGGCCGTAAGGTAGAGGCAGGGCGATCCGTCCATCTTCACGGTGGCGTTCATCTGGGAAAGGGTAATCTGGCTTGCGGGGTTGTCCACGCCAAGATTCAGCTCCGCGTCGAAGGACGTAAGACCTTTGGGCGAAACGGACACGACGTCGCATGAAGTCACCTTGATGTCCTTGAAAGACTTGCCGCAAGATGACAGGCAGAGCGCCGCGAGGGCTATGATCAACAGTTCAGCTACCCGTTTCATAGACTGCAAAGATAGTTATAATTTTTAAGTTGTCCTCAAGGCTTCTGGGGCTGCTCTCTTTCGAGTCTGTCTCTCCAGGGGCCGAAGAACAGTTCTATCATGCCATAGGCACCAATGACTTCTTTTTTTACTCCGTGGCCATACCAGCGTGCGGATATCTTTTCGCCGGAATCGTATTCCACATGGATGCGGTAGGCATGCCCGCCGGTAATCGGCTCCTCGAGGTCGTAACCGTCCAGTTCCCAGACCTTTATTTCGGCCAGCCGCCGCTGGAGCGAATCCACCACGGAGGCATCCACTTCGTACTCGCTTCTGCGTTCGTCGGCAAAATGGCAGTTGGCGTCGAGCACCACAACCACTTTGGGCGTGATGCCGGGGTCGGCTACCAGCTCGCAGTAATCGGTGCCTATGCCACCGGCCCCGGCGGCGGCGTAGCTGCAGTAAATAAGCTTGCCCTTGGGCCCTTTTGCTGCAGCGCAGGAACTGAACACGGCTATCATAAACAGCGATACTATTAAAAATCTGCGCATATCCTATTTCTTTGCCGTTTCGAACTCTGCCTTGACCTCTTCAAGGAGTTTCTCGGCCTTGGCATAGCCGTCGGCGGGTTTGTTCCAGAGGATGGCCAGCAGCACGGTGCCAATGATACCCATTGCGATGGCGGCCACGTACACACCGTTCCAACCGAGGTTGGGATTGTCGGCGATGGCTCCGAAAACGGCGCCGGACACGATGGGGCTGAGATAGCACACGATGCCTACGATGCCGTTGGCGGTTGCCGCTGCGCGCTTGGTTGCCTGGTTGGAGGCGGCGATGCCCAGCAGGGCCTGCGGCCCGTAGATGAAGAACGCTGAAAGTACCAGCAGCGCTATGAACAGCCAGGGCGTATCCTTCACCTGCCAGAATCCGAACAGGCACACGACGGCCAGGATGGTACAGATGGCGCTGGTGCACTGGGCCTTGCTGTGGAAGAACTTGTCGGTAGCCCATCCCGCCACGAGCATGCCAACGATGCCGCCCACGATCTCGCAGGCGCCGACGATGGATGCCGCCAGGGTGATGTCGAGCCCCTTGTCCTGTACCAGGATGGTAGAACCCCAGTCCAGAATGGTGAAACGGATCACGTACACGAAGAAGTCGGCCACGGCGATGATCCATATGATGGGGTTGCCGAAGGCCATCTTGCTGACAAACTTCTTGTAAGCCAGTTTGGTGAACTCGGGATCCTCCTCCTCGGCGGGGGCGTTCTGCTCCTTGTGAACGTCCATATCCTCGGGATTCGGGAGTCCTACCGACGCAGGCGTATCCTTGAGCCCGAAGAAGATGAGGGCGGCTCCGAACACCGCCAGCAGCGCGGGCGCCCAGAAGCACCACTGCCACGCGGAGTTGCCGAAATGCCCGAGGATTCCTCCTATCATCAGGGCCAGAAGGCCTGCGCCGATGGAATGGGAAGCATTCCAGATGGACTGCTTGGTGGCAAGCTCTGAAGGCTTGATCCAGTGAGCCATGAGCGAGGAGCAGGGGGGATAGCCCATGCCCTGCAGGTAGCCGTTGATCAGCCAGAGCGAGCCAAGGATGTACACGAAACCTATGGTGGCTTTCCCGCAGGCGTCAAGCACGTTGAAGAAGCCGTTCACGGCGGGGATGAAACCTATGACTATGTTCACTATGGCCGAGAGCAGCAGGCCGAGCGCCATCATGCGCTTGCGGCTGAACCGGTCGGCCAGCATACCGTTGACGAAACGCGACACTCCGTAGATCACTCCGTTCAGCGTCAGGAAGATACCCAGCTGCGTCTTGCTCAGGCCGAGTTCGGCTTCCAGCGCCGGCATGGCGATACTGAAATTCTTGCGCACAAAATAGAACAGGGCGTATCCTATCATAAGGATGATCAGCGTGCGCCACTGCCAGTAATTGTACTTTTTGACTGTCGCTTTGTCCATGGTTATTGCTTGATGATTTTGATTGCTTTCTGCCACTGGTTATCCCAGTACCAGGTGAATTCTATGACTTTCTCGCCGGTTGAGGGAATCAGGTCGCCCATAGGGAAGGAGGCGTAGAAAGACTTTTCGTAATAATCTTCCATCTCGGTTACCGACATCTTGTCCGACTGGGCGTCGTGACGCAGCGAGAGGTGCAGGGTGTCGGATGCGACGGAGGTGTCGACCGCAAGGTTGATGATATGCTTGATCTCATTGGATGTACCGAAAATGGCCTTGCATACCAGGTTCAGGCATCCTCCTCCGTAGTAGCCGTCTTCGAGGGCGATGGGGTCTGTGCCAAGGGAATCAGCGTCAGCCTTGTTGGGGCAGAGAACCGGTGCCTTCGACACGGGAATATTGAAGTTGAGCAGTTCAGCCCTGTACACGTTATCGGTGCCTTCCACCTTTTCGACGGCATTGAATAACGCAACTACGCGGCCCTCGGAGGGGAGTCCGGCTTCGGACGTGATGTTGGTGAACTGGTAGTCGCGCCCGTCGTCGGCATGAAAGCTGGACGGTCCGGTCATGTCGCCGAACATGAGCCCCTGGTAGAGGATTTCGGGAAAATCGTTGCACGACACTGCAAGCAGTGCCGCCATGCAAAACAGAAGTATTCTTTTCATATCAGTTTCTTTCTGGTCGGATGACAAATAATCTGGATATCGATGCCGTCGGTCTTGTATCCGCGGAAGCGCCTGCCCCTGAGACCGTTTTCCACAAGCTCCACAAGGTCGTCTGCTTCGACGTCGATGATCTCGTGGTTGCGGGTGTCGTACAGGTGCACATGCTTGTACGTGTTGATATCGAAGAACATCTTGTTGTTGGAACTGTAGCGCCGGGCGTAAATGCCTTTGGCGGCGAGGTCGGAGAGGGTGTTGTACACCGACACCTGGCTTATGTTGCAGGCACCGGACTTGATTACGTGTTCGTAAACCATTTCCGCGCTGGCGTGGGTGAGCTCCATCATTGCCGTATGCACGGCAATGCGCTGGGGCGTGGCCTTCATGCCCTGGGCGTCGAGCAGCCTCTTGAAGGTGTCGAGAGTCTTGACGGGCTTGCGGATGCGGCGTGTCATAGCTCTCCAAGCAAGGACCGGGCGTTGGCGAGCGCCTCGGGGGTGATACTTGCGCCGCTGAGCAGGCGTGCGATTTCGCGCACCCTGTCTTCGCCTTCCACGCGCGCTATTCCTGAACGGGAACGGCCGTCGTCGAAGGATTTGGAGACCACAAAATGGGCGCTGCCCTTTGCGGCCACCTGGGGCAGATGGGTGATGGAAATCACCTGCATGCTGCTTCCCATTTCGCAGATCATAGAGCCCATCTTGTCGGCCACGCTGCCCGAAACCCCGCTGTCGATCTCGTCGAAGATGAGGGTGGGCATGCCTTCGAAGCGGGCCATCATGGCTTTGAGACTCAGCATGATACGGGAGATCTCTCCGCCCGATGCGCACTTGGCTACGTCCACGCCGGCGCGTCCGTCTGAAGCGAACTTGAAACTAACGGAATCGCTGCCGCTTGCGCCCGGTTCGGCACCGGTCAGCTCCACTTCGAAGCTGGCCCTGTCGAGCTCGAGGAAGCGGAGATAGCCCTCCACCTCGGAGGCGAAGCGTGGAGCTGCGGCGGAACGGGCCTCATGCAGCGCCTTGCAGTCGGCGGCGTGTGCCTTGCGCAGGCCTTCCAGCTCATTTTCGAGCCGCAGGCACTCTTCTTCCAGCTCTTCGCTGCCCGATACGGCGACGGAGAAGCGTTCGCGCACCTGCATGAGTTCCTCTATGGAACGGCAGCCGTGCTTGCGCATGAGGCGGTACAGCAGCGACAGGCGTTCCTCCACTTTTTCGAGCCGTTCTCCGGGGTTCTCGCTGCGGGATGCGGCGTCTTCAACCGTGGCGAAGATGTCTTCCAGCTCGATGCGGGCCGATTCCAGCCGGCTTCCGAGTTCCTGCATCGCGGGAACGTATTTCCCGGCATGCTCGATGGACTTGCGGGCTTCACGGAGAGAGGCGTCCATGCCAGGCAGGTCGGACGGCTGCCAGCACTGCAGGGCGGCGGAAAGCCGTTCACGTATCTCTTCGGAGTTGGCGAGGGCCTGCTGTTCCTCTTCCAGCGACTCCAGTTCGTCTTCGCGCAGGGCCGCGGCTTCCAGTTCCCGGAACTGGGCGTCGTTGTAGTCGTGCTCGGACCGGCTGCGATCCAACTTCGCCCGGGCATCTTCGAGCGCCCTCAGGCACGCCGCCGCCTCACGGTGATGCTTCCGGCACTCTGCTGCGGCACCGTCGCACCCGGCGTAATGGTCGAGCAGCGAGAGCTGGAACTGCTTGTCGGTGAGCAGCAGGCTGCGGTGCTGGGAATGGATGTCTATCAGTCTGGAACAGAGGTCGGAAAGCTCCTGGAGCTGCACGGGGCAGTCGTCGATGAAGCTGCGCGACCTTCCGGAGTTGTAGATGACCCTCCGTATGATCCTGAGTCCTTCAGGAGTGTCGAATTCGCCTTCCACCACGCAGGTTTCCGCGCCCCCGCCGATTACGCCGGGGTCGGCCTTGTCACCCGCGAGCAGCCCCAGGGCGCCGAGCAGAATGGATTTGCCCGCACCGGTCTGTCCCGTAATGATCACAAGACCCTCCGGGAACTTGATGTCCAGAGAGTCTATCAGGATGTAATTGCGTATGTGGAGGCTCCGCAGCATGGCAGGCGCCTATTCGGTCTTGCCGTCTGCCTTTGCGAAGCGATAGGACAGTTCCCCGTCCTCGAATTCGGATACTGCCACCAGACCCGGCTTGGGCTGGCGCTCGAAGTACTTGGAGATCTCGATCTGCTCTTTGTTCTCGAAGGTCTCTTCCATGGTGTCGCGCTCGTTGCGGAACTCCTCGAGCCTCTTGTTGAGCTCTTTCTTTTCGGCGAGTGCGATCTGGTTTGCCCTCTGGGCTATGATGACGGTGGTTTCGTAAATGTTGCCCGTGGGGGCGGCGAGATCCTTGATGTCCCGCGTAATGGTGTTGTTGGGTATTTTGTTTTCCATATCGGTAATACGCAGCGTGTCCTGCGCAAAGTTTCAATATTTTTCTTTCGCCTTTTTGTAAAGGTCGTCGAGTTCCTTGCGCTTCTCCGATTCGGGGTATTCTCCGATGAAGTTGTAATAGTCGTCGTAGAACACCAGGAAACGCTCTTTCTGCTTCGCGGGCACGCTCATCTCGGCGTACTTGTACGACGCCATGGCGGTATAGAACAGGATGTCCTCACGGTAGCGGTTGTCGGCGTCGTCCTTCAGCACGTTGCGCAGGGCGACGCGGGCTGCGATGTAATCCTCCATCTTGTAATAGAGGTACGCATTGTCGAAGGCCTTGTGGTCCAGACGCTCCTCGAGGTCGTCCAGCATGTGCTCGCATACCGCACGGTACTCGGTATCCGGGTGGTTCATCAGGTACTCGTTGATGGCCGTCATAGCCTTGTAGGAGGGCGTCTGGTCGAGCTCGTAACGGAGAGTGGAGCGGTAGAGGCAGTCCAGCCTGAGGAATTCCGCCGACTCGGCGAATTCGCTGCGCGGATAGTTCTGGATAAAGCGCTCGAAGTTGGTCTCGGCGGTGTAGTAATCCTTTGAACGGTAGTTGCTGAGGCCCCAGTAATACTGGACCGTGTCGTCGCGGGCGGTACCGTTGGTGATGACCGACAGCGATTCGAACAGCTGGCTGGCCCTGCTGTACTTGCCGGCGTTGAAATAATCGAATGCGGCGGCGTATTTTGCCTCCGTGTCATTGCCTTCGAGCAGCAGTTCATACTGGCTCTTGCAGGCGGATGAGAGGGCGAGCGCCACGAGCGCCGCTGCCGTTATCTTGAGGATGGTTTTCATTGCTTGAGGAATTTTTCTGCGTCGAGAGCGGCCCTGCAGCCCGATGCCGCGGCCGTGATTGCCTGACGGTAACGGGGATCCTGCACGTCTCCGGCGGCGAATACGCCTTCGACGTTGGTAGCTCCGCTGCGTCCGTCGGTGATTATGTAGCCCTGTTCGTCGGTATGTACCCAGGGAGCGAACAGCGCCGACTGGGGAGTGTGGCCGATGGCCAGGAAGAATCCGTCGACTGCGATGTCGAACACTTCGCCGTCCTTGCGCTCGAGGCGGGCTCCGGTGACTCCGGAGGCGTCGCCCAGCACTTCGCGGGTATTGCAGTTCCAGAGGATTTCGATGTTGGGAGTGTTCTTAACCCTTTCCTGCATCGCCACGGATGCGCGCAGCACGTCGCGCCGCACTATCATATACACTTTGCGGCAGAGTCCTGCAAGGTAGGTGGCCTCTTCGCAGGCGGTGTCGCCTCCGCCTACCACGGCAACGTCTTTCTTGCGGTAGAAGAAGCCGTCGCAGGTGGCGCATGCCGACACTCCGAGGCCGCGGAATTTCTGCTCGGAAGGCAGCCCGAGGTATTTTGCAGTGGCGCCTGTTGCGATAATCAGGCATTCCGCCTCAATCTCAGTGCATCCGTCCACGGTGATGGCGAAGGGGCGCCTGGAGAGGTCGGCGGCGCTGATCGTTCCGCGCCTGATGTCGGCTCCGAGCCGCTCCGCCTGGGAGCGCATGTCGGCCATGAGGGCGTTGGCGTCGACTCCTCCGGGGAAGCCGGGGAAATTCTCGACCACGGTTGTTGTGGTGAGCTGCCCGCCCGGTTCCATGCCTTCGTAAAGCACGGGGGAGAGAGCCGCCCTGGCGGCATAGATAGCCGCGGTGTATCCGGCGGGGCCTCCGCCGATTATGAGGCATCTGACTTTTTCCATGTTCAGCGTATGATCGATATCGTATTGTCGGAGTTATACCGCAGGCGACGCACAGCCGTGTTGTTCTTGCCGGTGTAGTCGAAGCGGAAGTCGGTCTGGAGGCCGCTGCCGGGGGTGGCGGCGATTTCTTCAAACCACAGTTCGGGCTCCGCGGCCTGCAGGGCGCCGAAGTATTTCATGAGGTCGTATCCCTGGTAAACCCACTGTCCGGGCTCACCCTTGAACAGCTTGCGGTAGCGCTCGGCGAATTTTACCACCTCGGCGCTCTTGGGGTCGGCATAATACGACGCCGTGATGCGGGTGGCGGCTGCGTGGAGGCTCTCCACCTCAAGGTCGCTGAGCGAGCGCAGCTTGGAGGTGCTGTAAACGGAATTGCGGCCGCCGCGCAGGTTCATGAGCGCTATTTCGCGAATCGCGGAAGCGCAGAATTCGTCGTTTTCGGAAGCGATTACGAAGCGGCAGGTGCCGCGGACGGCCCCTTCCATCGATTCGGGCTCCGAACTCACGGTATAGGCTATTCCGGCCTCGCCCATCTTCTTTGCCATGCGGTCGGTGATCTCGCCGCCCTTGTCCGATACGCTCTGGAGGAGTACCACTGCGTCTCCTCCACGGAGGTCGTCGGAGAGCCAGCGAACGAGTTCGTCCACCTGGTCGTCCCATCCGGCGGGGGCCTGTATGACATTGTGGGTTTCAGTCAGGGGCGCCACTTTGGGGTCGAGGGGGGAGATTATGTATTTGCCGCGCGTCCTGGGCAGGATCCGCAGCATGTCGTCGTAATTCACGGGGCCTATTACCAGGTCGCTCATTTCGATGTCGAGGGCCGACGGCATCTCTACCGTGGAATCGTAGACGGTGAGTTCGTAGCGTCGCTCTTCGCTGCTGAGTTCGTCGGCGGCCATCAGCACTCCGCAATAGAAATCTAGGAAGTTGCTGTTGGGTGTGGCGGTACTCTTCATGGGGAGGATAAGGGACACTTTCGTGACCGCGGTCCGCTCTTCCTCGTCGATTGGTATGTCGAAGAACAGAGTGTCGCGCTGGGATACCAGGACGCTGTCGATGATGACGTCGCCCCGGTTGACGATCACGGTGTCGCGCCGTGTGGCTGCGGTGCTGTCCCTGGAGGCCCCGCTGCCCGGGAAAAGATACCACTGGGCGCACGCGCTCAGCGGAAGCAGCATCAGAAAGGCCAGCGTTGCAAGCAGGTGTCTTTTCATAACGATTCCGTAAAACCTATAATACTCTTGCAGAATTCGGACCACGACAGCCGGGCCTTCTCTCCGCGTATCGATTCAATGCATTTTTCGCGCAGGCCGGGAGTGCCGAAGAAGCTGAGGATGCCCTCGCGGACGTCTTCCGGTTCGGCTTTGTCGACCACCAGGCCGGTGCCGCGGCCCTCCACTGTGCGCCTGAGGGAGCCGGTGTCGGTGACGATCATCGGCACGCCGAAGTTGCAGGCGAGGGCGTTCACCCCGCTCTGGGTTGCGCTGCGGTAGGGGAGTACCACCGCGTCGGAGGCGCTGAAAAAGAATTTCACCTCCGAGTCGGGGATATAAGTGTCGAACAGTTTTATGCGCTCCCTGGCCGGACTGGCGCCGATGAGCGCGGCGTACTCCGAGAAGTCGCCGTAAGGCTCTCCGGCTATCACCAGCTGATAATCGTCAGGTAGCGTGTCGAATGCGCGCAGCAGGATGTCGAGCCCCTTGTACTTGCGTATCAGTCCGAAGAACAGGAGGGTTTTCCTGCCGGAGTCGAGCCCCAGGCGGGCGAGAGCCTCGTCCTTTGAGACCGGCTCGCCGAAATGGGTGTACAGGGGGTGGGGAAGCACGACGTGGCGGGCATCCGGCTTCCACCGGAGAAGGTCGGAGGCCACCTCGTCGCTCATGGTTACGCATCCGTCAACCCCTTTAAGGAACCATTTGGTGAGCGGTTTGTCGAAGAAATGCGCCTCGTGGGGGATGACGTTGTCCATGACGGCAACCACCTTGCAACCT
>JAEEGL011584091.1_pt1 | contig 12303 bp, 4 predicted proteins | sample 9134231 | NCBI WGS metagenome assembly JAEEGL01 (sample SAMN16246548, study PRJNA631951) | gut metagenome | biome: gut microbiome; feature: rumen; material: fiber-attached | host: Bos | place: Iran: Karaj | collected 2018-10 | reverse complement strand
GTCCGATCCAGATCGTCGGCGAGACCTTTGTAGCCAAGACCAACAAATCCGAGCTTGAGCACACGGCGGAAGCCAACGCGGTCCGAAGCATTTGGTTATCGACCAGTGATTACAACCAGTGTCTGGAAGCGGATCCGACGCATTACATTCAGAGTCCGTACCACGCGAACTCGATCATTGCCCGGACATCGTATCCGGAGACCGGCAGCTTCTACATCGTCGCGGGCCGCATCGGCGACTTCGCGTTCACGCAGGCACCGTTTGAGACGTTTGATACGAACGGCGACTACGTCCGCGAGAATTCACCGAGCAAGTACACGATGGTCATGGGATATTCGAACGAGGGCCGCGGCTATCTGCCTTCTGCACAGGCTTACGATTTCGGATGCTATGAATCCGATACCGCATGGCTTGCGCGCGGCACGGGAGAGGACCTCGCAGCTCGTTTTGTGGCGATCCTGAATGAGCTTTACAAAAAATAAAACAGATGGGAGAGCGAATGAAAAACAGGTTTTTGGCAATCTTTTTCGCGGCGATTCTCGCTGTTAGCGTTTTAGCCGGATGCGCCGGCACGGATCCGACGGACAAGCCGGACGGAACCGAGCAGGCGGATCAGACGACCAAGGCGCCCAACCCGGACGATCCCTACTCGGGGCAGTTCCGGGTCGGACACGGTCGCGTCAACATCACGCCGCAGGATGCGGTGCCGATGGCCGGTTACGGCGATTCGGACTTGCGTCTGTCGACCGGGTTCCTCGATTACATCTATACGACCTGCGTCGCGATCACGGATGAGAACGACGATACGCTTTTGATGTTTACGGTCGATATTCTTGCTTCCAACAAGGATATCACGGAAAAGGTGAAGGAACAGGTCTCGGCAGCGACCGGCATACCGACGAGCCACATCCTCTTTAATGCGTCGCATTCGCATTCCAGCATCGATTCGAAGAGCAACCTCAGGTCGGCACTGGATTGGAATAATATGTATAAGGACGCCTGCGCGGAGGCCGCGCGGACGGCGCTTGCGGACCGGCTGCCCGCGAAAATGTACTGGACGTCGGTCGATTTGACGGGCTACAACTACAACCGGCATTATTTCACCGAATACGGCGAGGCATACGGCGTCAACCATAGCCGCTATTGCAAGGGCACGCCAGCCAGGCACACATACGAAACGAACCACATCATGTTCCTTGTGAATTTCGTGCGGGAAGGTGGAAAAGACGTCATGCTTTCGAACTGGCGCTGCCATTCGACGATGACGTCCCGCTTCTCGAGCGCTGCCGGTCAGTCGCCGCCGACGAACATTTCGTCAGACTGGGTCGGCATGGTGCGCACGTACATCGAAAAGCAATACGGCAATTATTTTGTCTACCTGCAGGGTGATTCCGGCACGAGCGTCGGGACCACGTCCCTTGCGGAAGAGTACCAGCCGCCGAAGGATTACAAGGAATACGCGCGTGAAGTCGCGGACGTCATGATCGAGCAGATCGACAAAGGATGGGAAGAGATCCAGACCGGCCCGATCATGGTCGTGGAAGAGGAGTTTGAGGCCGCGTCCAACAAGGAAGAACTCGAGCACGTCGCGGAAGCGCGTCTCGTTTACAACAAATGGCAGGAGACGCACAACGGCAATATAGCGTGCGCGGCGGATCCGACGCATTACATTCAGAGTCAGTACCACGCGGGCTATCTTCTTGGGCGCGCGGCGCTGCCGGCAACGATGAAATTCTATATCGCGGTCGGCAGGATCGGCGACCTCGCGTTCACGCAGGCGCCGTTTGAGACCTTTGACACGAACGGGAACTTCGTCCGTGATAATTCGCCCACGAAATACACCTTCGTTCTGGGCTATTCGAACGAACATTACGGATACCTGGCTTCGGCGGAAGCGTGGGACTACGGCTGCTATGAGACAGACACTGCCCGGATCGGGCGCGGCGCGGCCGAGGACCTTGCGTCCCGTTACGTGGAGATCCTGAACGACCTCTATAAAAACAACTAAAGGAGAGACATCCATGGAAGACAACAAGTGCTGTACACCCAACCCGGCACCGCTCGCGGAAGATCCTGATAAAGGAAAGTTCCGCGCAGGGTACGGCATCGTTGACATCACACCGTCGGAACCGGTTCCGATGGCAGGCTACGGCGTTTCCGAGAAGCGTCTTTCAACGCGGATCCTGGACGACCTCTATACGACCTGCATCGCGATCACGGACGAAAACGGCGGCACGCTGTTACTGTATACGGTCGACATTCTGAACTGCTTCAATCAGCTGATCGATCAGATGCGGACCGAGGTTTCCAAGGCGTTCGGCCTGCCGTACGAGCACGTGCTGGTCAACGCGACGCATTCGCATTCCAGCGTCGACGCGACGAACCCGCTGCCGTCCGCCCAGCGTTGGAACGAATTCTTCATTAAATGCTGTCTCGAGGCCGCGCGCCTCGCGATGGAAGACCGGCATCCCGCGAAAATGCTTTGGACGACGGTCGATCTGACAGGGTACAATTTTGTCCGTCATTACTATACGGATCTCGGAGAAGGCATCAGCGTCAACCATCAGCGCTATGCGCTTGGCAAGCGGGAGCGTCATACGACGACCGCGAACCCGATCATGTACGTCCTGAAACTCGTGCGGGAAGGCGCGAAGGACATCATGATGGCGAACTGGCGCGCCCACAACGTCATGACGTCGATGGGCGGACGCAAGAAGACCGACATCTCCGCCGACTGGACGGGCCAGGTCCGCGTCAACATCGAAGCGGATCTCGGCGTACATTTCGCGTATTTCCAGGGCGAAGCCGGCAACATTGTCACGAGCACGGCCCTGCCGGAGGAAGTGGAACACCATCCGCCCATGGATTATAAGGAATACGCCCGCGAACTCTCGTCTCTCATGGAAAAGCAGCTGGACGACGGATGGGAAGAGGTCAAGCCCGGCCCGATCAGAGTCGTCCAGGACACGCTCACCTCGAAGACCAACAAAGTCGAACTTGAATACGCGGAGGAAGCCCAGCGGATCATCGACGTCTGGAAGGCGACCGGCAGCAATGAGGAAGCGATGAAGATGGAAACGTCGCACCACATTCAGAGTCCGTACCACGCGGCGTACCTCGTCGCGCGGCCGAAGTGGAACGATACCGGCACGTTCGAGTTCTACGTCTGCTCGATCGGCGATTTCGCGTTCACGATGGCACCGTTCGAGACCTTCGATACGAACGGCGACTACGTTCATGAGAATTCCCCGACCAAATACACGATGGTCATGGGGTATTCCAACCACAGCCACAGCTATCTGCCGTCGGCGCAGGCCTTTGACTACGGCTGCTTCGAGGTGGATATGTGCTGGATGTCCCGCGGAACGGGCGAGGCGCTCGCCACCAAGTACGTGGAGATCCTGAACCGGCTCTATGGTAAAGATTAAGACATTACCTGTCTTTTTCATAGATTAAGCAAGAAACCAATAAAGCACCGTTTTGGTGGAAAGGAAGAGGGATATGGCAGAAAAAAAGAAGAAAAAAGGTCTTGCGTTATGGATCGCGATCGGCGCGGTCGCACTCGCAGGGCTCGGAGTCGGAGGATTCTTCCTGGCTAAGAACCTGGCGAACAAGCCGGCTGAAACCACGGAAGCGCCCACGACGGAAGAACCCACGACGGAAGACGTCGGTTCCGGAGACTATCAGGTCTTCTGGAACATTGACCGTGACGAATACAACGGTCAATCCGAGATCGGCCTGTCTTCACGTACGCCGGATCCGACGGATGGTGATTACCACATCCTGTTCGCGGTCGACGGACGTTCAGTGATCCGGCTATGCGCGGATAAGGCACTCGTCAACAAGATCGAAGTTGAGCGGGCCATGGGCCTGAAGTTCGACGATCAGGGATTCATCGTTGACGTGATCAAGATCGATGAATTCACGGGCGGCTACGCATACGACGGCATGTACGTGACCTCGGCAAGCGAAACCGGCGAACTCGTCCTGAACTCTTCCGCATTGCTCGACGGCATGGATTTCGACGCGGAATTCGCGGCGAATGCGCGTGTCTTCGACGTGAGCGGCGCGCTGTACGATCCCGGCATGGAGATCCGTGTCGCAGACGTCAATCCGCGTGACCGTGTCGTCTGCATCAACGACAAAGAGGGCAAGGTCGCGTACGTCTTCGTCACGAGCCGGTTCATTACGGAGCCGGTGTATTTCAACGTCGAGCGGAAATATGATTCCGCGATCGCAACGACGACGCGTGAGCCGAATAAGGACGGTCTTTATGAATTCCTGCTGGCTGTGAACGGCGAGCAGAAGATGTTCTACACGAGATCCCGCACGGTCGCGACGGACATCGACAAGAACTCCAACTTCATCGTCGGTCTGCATTTTGACGCGGAAGGTCTCATTTCCGAAGTCTACGCGGCAACGAAGGCCTGCGGCGGCGGCGGTTACTTCGGCAGCTGGCACTGGGTCGAAAAGATCGCGGGCAATCAGCTGTCGGTCGCCCGGTATTCGGACGACACGCACGTCACCGGAACCCTTTCACCGGACTGCCGCGTCTTTGACGTTTCCGGTCTGTGGGGCTTCAAGGGCATGGAAGTGGAAGCCAGCTCCCTGAATTACTGGGATCAGATCATTGGTTTCCTGGATGCCGACAAGCAGATCAAGTACGTCTTCATCATGTACCGTCACGTCGAAGGCGAAGTCGTATTCGTCTATAACAAGCAGTACGATTCCAAGGCGAAGGTGACGAAGCGCGTTCCGGACGCGAACGGCAACTACTGGTTTGAAGTCGAATCGGGCGGCACGATGCACAGATACCGCGTGACCGATAAGGATCTTGCGACCGAGATCGACGGCGGCGCGTCCTACATCGGCATCGACCTCGAAGGAGACCGGATCACCAAGGTCTATCCGGCACGTTCGAGAACCGGTAACTATCCGACGGGCGGCGGCTATACGATCACGGAAGTCCTGGGCGACGGGAAGTACATGACGACCCTGATCTCCTCGACCTCCACGAGCGCAGGCGCAACCAAAGAGCTCACGGTTGAACCGGATGCGACGATCGTCAACATGAGCACCCGTACCACGAGCCACCTCGGCGAATACACGACGCTCCGGCTGGGCGACCGTGTTTACCCGGTGCTGGATCCGTATCTGAAGGCGTCTTACGTTTTCATTACGAGCAGAATCTATCCCGGCTTTGACGTTTACGCCAGAGTTTCGAGACAGTACAATACGACCACGAAGGAAACCACCCGTAAGCCGGATGACGAAGGATTCTACAACATCCCGGTTTCCTATCATGGAAAACAGATAGTCTTGAAGACCAAGGATAAAGCCGTCGCGACGAAGATCGACGCGGTCAGCGTTCCGTATCTTGCGATCGCGGTCAACGGCACGACGCCGTACAACGCGGACACGGTCTCAGCGGCCTGGGCCGCCGTAGGCGGTGTGCCCGGCGGCTACTATTACGTCACCAAGAAGAGCGGAAATACCGTCACGCTTCGTCAGTATGACGATCCCGCGAATCCGGGCGCAAGCTCCGGCTTCACGATGGCTGCAAACTGCGAAGTCTACAACATCGGCGGCGAATTCAACGTCTTCGGCGAAGCGACCACGATCCGCGTCGGCGACCGCGTTGCGGCGATGATCGGCACGGACAGCCTGGCGCACCTCGTTTACGTCGTCGGACGTAAGGGCACGGTCATTACCAAGAACTGCCCGGTCTGCGGCAAGGAAGTGCAGTGGACGAGCTTCGGCGGCACGTTCAAAGCAGGCGTCACGCACTACTATCTCGCCGGCGACCGCACCACGGTCACGCAGGCCAACACGGTGGGAGATCTGGAAGTCCACTTCGACCTGAACGGCAAGACCTGGACGACCGAGGACGGCGTGCGTTCGTTAGCACTTTATAATGAGAATTCGACGGTACGCATTTTCGATACCAGCAAGGCCAAGACCGGTACGATCAAGCCAAAGAAGGGTGCTGCGGCTGCATACGGCGCCTGCCTGTGGCTGCGTTACGGTACGGACAAACTGTACATCGACGACGTCCTGCTTGATTTCTCGGCCATGGATGCGGAGAACGGCTACGGCGCGATCTGGGGTCCGTCGAACTCTTACATTGAGCTGAACAACGTCCGGATCAAGGCGGGTCACACGCAGTTTGCCGCTGCCGTCGGCTCGGCGGGCGAACTGGTCCTGAACAACGTTGAGATCACCGGCGGTACGGTCGATAAGTTCGGCACGATCTACATTCCGAGCCCGGGCGTGCTGACGCTGAAGGGCAAAGTCACGGTCACCGGCGGTACGAGGACGGATGACGGCTCGAACGCGAACATCTTCCTTGCGAAGGGCCGGAAGCTTAACATTGAAGGAGAACTGACGTCCGCGGAAGGCGCGATCGGCATCCGCATGGATTCGGAAGACGTCTTCACGGGTCCTGACTGCGCGGCTTACGCAAGCGCCTTCGTCTCGGATCTTCCGGGCGGCACGATCGTCACCGCATCCGGCGACGCGCTTGCCATTCGGTTCGCGCTGTCGGGCATCGAGTTTGAGGAAGAGAGCATTTCCGTCGCGGTCGGTGAAGCGGCAACGGTGGTAGTCAACCAGCTGCCTTCTCCGATCGAGGGCACGGTCATCACGCTGACGAGCGCGGATGAAACGAAAGTCCGCATTTCCGCGGGCGGCCAGGTGATCGGTGTTGCGGAGACCGGTGAAGACGGCGTTCTGATCACCGCATCGACCGGCGAATTCACCGCGACCTGCAAGGTCATCGTCACCGAGGGCACGATCTCCGAGCATTATCATGCGGAGAACGCGGCCGCGCACATCGCGACCGATGAAGCAAAGGTCAACTGGACCAAGTGGGAAGCGACAGACAGCCTGCCGCTGGAGTCCGGTTATTACTATCTGGATGCGGACGTGACGCTTGCCGAGACCGCAGCGATCCCGACGGGCGCGGACATCCACATCTGCCTGAACGGTCATACCGTTACCGGTTCAGACCGTCTCGTGACGGTCGGCATCGACGGCGCGGCGACCTTCTCGGTCTGCGACTGCTCCGAAGGTGAGGCAGGACAGCTGGTCGCTCCCAGCGAGCCCGGCGATTACGCCAGAGCCGTTTATGTCGCGGCAGGCACGTTCAACTTCTTCGGCGGCAAGATGGTCGGCGGTGAAGACAATATGGATACGCGCGGCGGCGGCAGTGTGGTCGTCAACAACAAGGCCACCTTCAACATGTACGGCGGCACGGTCACCGGCGGCAAGAGCAGCGGCTCGAAGCGCGGCGGCAACATCTTCGTCGCCAGCGGCGGCACGATGAACCTGTACGACGGCACGATCGCCGACGGCTCCACCGTGAATGACGGCGCCGGCAACGTCTATGTGGAAGGCACGTTCAACATGTACGACGGCGTGATCAAGAACGGTATTGCCGGCACGTGTCACCGCGGTAACCTTTATGGCTAGGGCAACGCGAACATTTACGGCGGCACGATCGAGAACGGCACGGCTGCGCAGGGCGGCAACGTCGCGTTGATGTACGGCAGCTTCAAGATGACCGGCGGCGAGATCAAGAACGGTACCGTCTCCGGCGTCTGGGTCGGCAGCGCGAACGTTTACATTTACGGCGTTGAGAATGCGGAATTCCTCGGCGGCACGGTCGTCGGCAAGATGGGACTCCTGCAGGCTCCGAACGTCGTCCTCGGCGGCGACTTCAAGCTCGCGAATGAATCCGGCGTCAACGGTCTGTACCTGCATACGTACAGCGGAATCACGGAACAGAACGTCCGTATCGCGGAAGGCGGCTTCAGCGAGGGCGCGAACATCTACGTAACGATGACGAGAAACGGCACGGACGGCCTCGTCGCATTGGATGCGAAGGAAGAGGATCTTCCGTTCTTCAAGTGTGACAGCTCGCTTCAGTTCGTGCTGAAGGATCATGAAGGATCCACGACCGGCAAGGCCCTCTACCTTGTCGACGAGATCATTACGGAAGAGCACAAGCATTGCGTCTGCGGCGCCGCGCTGGAAGGCCAGGAAGGCCACACCTGCGAAGAAACGGAATTCGAGCCGTGGACCAGCGCCACGTCGCTTCCGACGGCAAGCGGCAAGTATTATCTGACGAAGGACATCACGATGTCCGCGCAGGTCAGCCTCACGGCCGGCACGGATATTACGATCTGTCTGAACGGACATACCGTCCACGTCACCGGCACGCGCGCAGTCCTGCTGTCTAAGGATCATGAGAACATGTCCCTGACGATCACGGATTGCAAGGGCACCGGCAAGTTTGTGCAGGAGAAGAGTGATAACGGCGGCACGATGGGCGGCCTGTTCCTGCTCTATGGCGGCAACAACTCCAAGATGGACATCTACGGCGGCACGTTTGCCGCGGCAGACGGCACGACGGCCACCGGTAACGGCGCACTCATCAACGTGTTCGGCAAGAGCACGCTGAACATGTACGGCGGCACGGTCGAGAACGGCCACGGTGCTTCGGGCGGCAACATCTTTGTGGATACGAATGCGGCGCTGAACCTGTACGGCGGCACGATCCGCGGCGGCTCCTCGATCACGAGCGGCACGCACGGCGGCAACGTCCACAGCAAGGGCACGTTCAACATGTACGGCGGCTCGATCGAGGACGGTGTCAACACCTCCGGCGCCGGCGGCAACGTGGCGCTCCTCAGCGGCACGTTCACGATGACCGGCGGCGAGATCAAGGGCGGTTCCAGCACGACCTGGCTCGGCTCTGAGAACGTCTACGTCTATGGTCCGACCAGCGTGGAATTCCTCGGCGGCACGATCGACGGCAACGTCTGCATCATCCAGGCTCCGAGCGTCACGCTTGGCGGCGACATCAAGATCGCGAACGACGACGACACGGCTGGCCTGTTCCTCTATGATTACGAGTACATCACCGCGCAGGTCGTGAAGATCGCGGAAGAGGGCTTCAAGGAAGGCGCGAAGGTGCTCGTCAGCGCGACGAGAGCCGGCACGGAAGGCCTGGTCGCACTCGACGCGGAAGAAGCGGACCTCGCATTCTTCGAGGCAGACAGAGCCCACGAAGTCGTCCTGAAGGACAATACGGATTCCTCGACCGGCAAGTCGATCTATCTGGATGTCAAGGCCGAAGCGCACAAGCATTGTGTCTGCAACGGCGAACTGGAAGGTAAGGAAGGTCACACCTGTGAAGAGGTCGAATTTACGGCATGGAGCGATCCGTCAACCCTGCCGACGACGACCGGTAACTATTATCTGACGACGAACGTCACGCTTTCGGCGCAGCAGCAGATCTCGGCCAATACGGACGTGGTCCTCTGCCTGAACGGATTCACGGTCTCGAGCCCGTACCGCGCGTATTATCTGCTGAAGGACGCGGAGAACATGTCCCTGACGATCACGGATTGCGCCGGCACCGGCAAGATCGCGAGCTCGAACAACGGCGCCGCGACGCTCATGGGCGGCCTGTTCCTGTTCTACGGCGGAGAGAACTCTGTCGTGAACTTCTACGGCGGCACCTTTGAGATGCCTGAAGGATATCTTTCCTCCAGCGCAGGCGCCATGGTCAACATGATGGGCAAGAACGTCGTGAACATTTACGGCGGCACGTTCCAGGGCGGCGTGACCAGCAGCAGCGGCGGCAACTTCTATGTTGACGGCAATACCGAGCTGAACGTCTACGGCGGCACGATCCAGAACGGCGTGGCCGCCTACGGCACAACAGAATTTAAGGCCGGCGGCAACATCGGCGTTGGCGCAAACGCGAAGCTGAACGTCTACGGCGGCACGATCAAGGGCGGCACAGCCAATTACGGCGGCAACATCTATTCGAACGGCGCGTTCACGATGACCGGCGGCGACGTGACCAACGGCGAAGCGGTTTACGACGGCGGCAACATCTACCTGAACAAGAGTGCCACTTCCATGGCGACGATCACCGGCGGCACGATCACCGACGGTAAGGCGGCCCGCTACGGCGGCAACATCGCGAACGGCATCGCGAGCCCGAACTCCCTGACGCTCGGCGGCACGCTGACGATCAGCGGCGGTAAGGTCGGCGAAGACGACTGCAACATCCGCACCGGGGCTGATAAACCGATCACGGTGCTGGAAGGCTTTGCTCCGACGTCACCGGTCGGCATCAAGATGGGTACCGCGGGCGGCGTCTTTACGGCAAATGAAGCGGACATTGAAGACTTCACGAGCGACACGCCCGGCTTCGAAGTCGCGAAGACGGAAGACGGCAGGTTGGAACTGAAGAACCACCTGACGCTGGACGGCGTCACGCTGCCCGAGACGGCGACGTTGAGCTATGAAAAGCCGACGATGACGCTGAAAGCGGAAACCACGCCGGCAGGCGCTGCGTATACGACGGCGACCTGGAACTCGGACAATGCTGCGGTCTCGATCGTACAGAGCGAGACGGATCCGCTGGAAGCGACCATCACGATGGAAGACGTTGACAAGACCGCGACCATCACGGTTACCGTGGACAGCTTCTCAGCCACCTGCGCGGTCACGACCTCCAAGGCGCATTCGGAAGCCGATCATGAAGGCTGGACCGCATGGGAGAAGACCGACTCGCTGCCTTCCTATAAGGATCTCGCGGTCGGCGACAACTACTTCTATCTGACGCAGGACGTCGTGCTGACGGCTTCCTGGCAGCCCGGACGGGATACGGATAAGGTGCAGACCGACATGGGCGGCCGCAAACTGACGCTTTGCCTGAACGGCCACACGGTCACCGCATCGTCGTACCGTCTGATGACGACGCTTGCCACATCGTCCTCTCCGTACCTGCATACGGCAAACGTCGACCTGACGATTACCGACTGCAGCGAGACGCCGGGCAAGCTTCTTCTGAAGGAAAACAATAATTACGGCACGACGAGCGGCCTCATGTTCTGGCTGAACGGCACGAACGGCAAGCTGACGCTGATCAACGTGACGCTTGACGCGAACGGCGCGAGCTGCAATGCGAGCGGCGCACTGATCTCGGGGAACCAGAACTCCGAAATCAACATTTATGACGCGACGCTGATCGGCGGCACGGCCAAGAGCGGCGGCACGGTGTATCTCGGCACCGGCGCGACGATGAACCTGTACAGCGGCACGATCCAGGGCGGCGAAGCGACGGCCGCAGGCGGCAATATCTACGTGGAATCAACGGGCATATTCAACATGTACGGCGGCAAGATCGTCGACGGCAAGGTGCTGGGCGGCGGCGGCGGAAACCTCTGCGTCCGGCCGACCGGTACCGCGAACCTCTATAACGGCGAGATCTCCGGCGGCACCGCGAAGACCGGCGGCGGCATTGCGGTCTACCAGAACGGAACGCTCAACATCGACGCATCCGCGGAAGACGACGAATTCCTGCTGAAGGACAACACCGCGACGAGCACCGGCGGCAACCTCTGGATCACCGCTCTTGCCAATACGTCGGATTCCTCCAAGATGGACCTCGGAAAGGCTACGATCAAGGGTGCGACGATTTCCGGCGGCGTCTTGAATTCCAATGCGGTGAACAACACCTACGGCGGCAACATCTATTCGCGCGGCCAGCTGATCATGGAAGACTGCGTCATCGCCGACGGCAGTGCGGTTGAGAACGTGATTGGCAGCTCTTCGAGACAACAGGGTTACGGCGGCAACTTCCACCTGTGCGGCGGCACTGCGGAGATCACGAACTGCGAGATCCGTGACGGCAGAGCGGCGGTTTACGCCGGCAACATCTTCGTCTCGTCGGTTACCAGTTCGGAATACGCGACGGTGACCATCACCGATACGAACATCACCGGCGGCTATGCATGGGGCGGCGGCGCGATCACGGTCGGTGCCGGCTACCTGACGCTGGCAGGCAAGACAAAGGTGACGGGTGCTGCATTCTCGAAGGGCGAGGACGCAGCCGACCTCGGCAACGTCCTTGTCAGGGGTTCCGGCCATCTGACCTTAAAGGATGAAGTCCAGATCGTCGACAACTTCAAGACCGAAGGCACCGAGCACGACCTTGCGATCCTGGGCGATCTCAAGATCGACGTGGAAGGCCTCACCGGCGAAGCGATGATCGGTGTCGTTCTGACCAACGGCACGGGCGTCTTCACGAACGACCTGGATGCGGATTACAGCGCATTCTTCAAGTCGACCGTTGAAGGCTTCGAGATCACCTACGACGAGAACAAGCTCAGCGTTACGGAAATCGCTCCGTAAGCTAAGCGCCGCGAAAGCGGACAGCAGGGCGGGCAGGATCTTTCCTGCCCGCCTTTTTTGCAGCACAACGTGCGGAGTGTTCTGAGGTGC
>JAEEGL010401508.1_pt1 | contig 12303 bp, 9 predicted proteins | sample 9134231 | NCBI WGS metagenome assembly JAEEGL01 (sample SAMN16246548, study PRJNA631951) | gut metagenome | biome: gut microbiome; feature: rumen; material: fiber-attached | host: Bos | place: Iran: Karaj | collected 2018-10 | reverse complement strand
TGGCTTCTTCGTTGGATTTTACTTTTTTATTCTTAGCAATAACTTTTACATCTGTATTGAAGCTGGTTAAATCGCCAACGGATAGTTTGTCGAATTCGGCATTTAACTTGATGTAGAATTTACCGAAGGCTTTTTCGATAATGGCGAAGTAATAACCATCAAGGATAAAGTATAGAAGCATATATGGCCACCTACTGTAGTAATAGAGGACGGCGATGGCAGCAAGCGACGGAACGAGGATGATTGAATAGAAGAAGATCTTCATGCCTTTGCGATTTTTGTAGTTATATCTCTTTAAGAAAATTTTAACCAAGAAGAAGAACGCAGCGATATTGATTAAAATGAGAATCATTCCCAAAATTACAAAACGCGAAGTAAAACTAAATACCTCAATTGAGATACAGAAAGTTAGGAACATTGTTGTAATGAAGGTCATCGCCAACAAAAGAACGGCAAGTTTTTCTAGAATAGTTAGTTTTTTCATTCTCCTCCTTAATGAATTAATAATAATGATACCATGATTGGCATCGTAATGATTGATAGCAGAGTCGAGATCGTAACAAGTTCAGACGCTTCTGTTTCGTCTCCGCCATATTTTGAGGCAAAGAGGCCGAGGCTGGTGGCGGTTGGAAGGGCCTGGATTAAAGTACAAACCACAATAACTTCTTGTGGAAATTGAAGTGCGGCCAATAATGCCCAAGTTGCAAGCGGGCCAACGATAAGCTGAATGAGTGCCGTAAGCATGAGCTTCCATTTTTTAATGAGCTGAAGGAATTTGGCGTTACTGAGCATATAGCCGACGCAGATAATCGAAAGTGCCGTTGTGGCATTACCAGTAAATTGGACGGCATCTTTAGCAAAGCCTGGAACCGCGAAGCCAGTCAGGAACACGATGACGCCAAGAACGACTGCGATAATGTTTGGATTAACGAGAACGCCGAGGATAAGCTTGGCATCGATTTTGTGTTTGAAAAGATATACGCCATAAGAGAAAAGTGCGATATTAAAGGCAATAATGAAACCGCAGTACGGAACAACGCCCTGCTCTCCAAATGTACTAGCAATAATTGGATAGCCGAGGAAAGTAGCGTTATTAAAAATGAGCGCAAACTGAGCGGCACTGCGCGGCTTCTCCTTTTTGTAAAAACGCTTATTAAAAATAATGCGGGATAGAATTATTACGCCAAGCATAACGACAAATCCGCCGGCGAGACCATAAAGGAACATTTCGGAAGTTGCTTCGTTGTAGCTGGCTGGAAATGCTAAGAAAAGTGAGGCCGGCATGAAGACCGTGAGGAGTAAATTTACGAGGTCTTTATTGGTTTTTAGCGAGATAAGCTTGAGCTTACCGAGCAAAAAGCCAAGCACCAAGATTACGGCGATTGTACCTAAGCGAGAATAAAAATCGGTTAATTCAATATGCATTTATTATTTTCCCACGCCCTTTTCGACTTTCTTGACGTTCTTGCGACCGCCCGAACGTTTATAGATTTCTTCCTCTAAGAAAAGAATTTTGTCTAGTTTGCGACGGAGACTCTCGTCTTGCTTGAGATCTTCTTCAGTAGTTTTGTTGATGTCATTTATATCGCGGACGAGTTTTTCGATGCGACGAGATTCTTTGTCGGCGACGAGCTGAGAAAAAATAGCAATAGCAATAGAAGCAGCGGAAATAAGTAAGATGATGCAGTCAAATAGCGCATCGCTAAGATCCTTTGAAGAGATAATTAACATCGCGAGACCAAAAAAGGTCAAGACCGCGAAGATTATCGTTATTATAAACATGGTTTTACGAAACTTATTCATGTGCCTCCTATTTTAATTGTAACCCTCTGCTTGCATTTCAAACATTTCTTTATATGTGCCGTTTTTGGCAACGAGTTCTTCGTGCGTGCCCTGCTCTATTATTTTGCCATGGTCGAGTACAATAATGCGCTCGGCTTTGCGAACAGTTGAAAAACGGTGCGAAATAATGATGGTGGTCTTATTTTGCTGCTTGCGGAGGATATTCTTGAAGATTTTATACTCGGAGCTGGCATCGACGGCGCTAGTTGGCTCATCGAGAATGAGAACGTTTGGCTGGCGGAAGAAGGCGCGCGCAATACTAAGGCGTTGCCATTGACCACCCGACAAATCGGCGGCGCTTTCGGCGTCAAAATCCTTTGCCATAATCTGATTAAGACCTTTTGGATACTTAGTTTCCAAATCTTCGAGACCAGCATCGGCGAGAGCTTCGCGAATATCGCGTGGGCTATACGGGCGTGTAACGTCGCCATACCAAACATTTTCGCCAAGGGTGGCGAATTCATAGCGAGTATAATCTTGGAAAAGTGCGCCAATTTGTTCGAGATATGATTCGCGATCAACACGTTCGAGCGGAATATCATTAACGAGAATAACTCCGGAATCTGGCTTATAGGCGCCAATGAGAAGTTTAATGATAGTAGTTTTGCCGGCACCATTTTCGCCAACAATTGCAAGGCTATCGCCAGGTTCTAGCACGAAGCTGACGTCATCTACGGCTTTTATCTCGGAACGAGGATAAGTAAATGAAACGTTCTGAAATTCGATTTTCGGAATGTCCGAAATGAGAATATCGCCAGTAGGACGAGCCGGCGTCTTCATGAATTCCATATAGTCAGTAGCATTAACGATGCTCTCGCTGGCGCTGGCAATGTTAGTAAAGAGGCTGTTGATACTATCGCTCAATTGGTTTAAGAGCATACGCGTGGAAGTGAAAACACCAAAAGTAAGTTTGCCAATCATGATTTCGAACGAAACGAAGATGAGAATGCCATAGCTAACAACATCTTCGAAAGTACGCGAAGTTAAATCTGGCCAGAAGTATGACTTGATGTCAACAACATCTTGCTCTTGGCTGCGACGACGAGCTTTAACCATCTGAGAAATAAGCTGTTTTTGTAGGCTATTAAGCTCAATTTCAAGCGCGGAGTTAGAATTGGTAATTTTTTGCTGAATTGCCCAAGCAATACGGCGATCCTTGGTAAACTCGCGCCAGTTACGGCGCTGTTTGGCGGCAAGGCGTAAGCTAAGAATTGAATACGGAATTGCAGCTAAAAATACGGCAATTGTAACAAGTGGAGAAACAGTGGTTGTTGATGTAACAACGGCGATAATACTGATGACCGATGAAGCAATATAGATAACATTCGTATTAACACTAGCAATGGATGCGCCGAAATCTTTGACGCGGTCAAATTTGTCGGCAAACTCTTGGCTTTCACGCGTGGCGAGCGGAATTTCGATGTATTTTTCAGCGATGCGTTCACTAACGTAAACGTAGACATCCTGCCACGAAATGGCCGAGATGAGACCATTGACTTCGCTAAGTAGAGTGCGAATTAATTGGATTACTAATAGTAAAATCGCCATGAAAAGAAATGGCTTAAAATCTTGTGTCTGAATAGCGTCGAGGAGGCGGTTGGTTGCCTCACCTACGAGAAGCGCTGTAACCGGCGACACGATAGCATTGTAACCAGTATAGAACCATAGTATGAAACGTTTTGGACCAACGGCTTTGCGATACACTTTCATGGTGTACCAAATAGATTTGAGCGACATGCGCGGATAATTGGCTTTTTTGCGCTCAGCCTCGCGAAGGGCGCGCTTGCGCTGACGCTCCTCGCGACGAAGCTCTCTTCTACTGTTGATGTTACGTTTCTGCTTTGGCATTTTATTCCACGGTGACGGATTTAGCTAAGTTGCGCGGCTGATCAACATCATTGCCACGTTCGACGGCGACGTAATACGCAAAGAGTTGTTGAAGGGTATTTAGGAGAATCGGCATGAGAAGCTCAATCTTACTATCAACGCGAACAATATCGTCGGCTTCGATGTTGGCTTTGCTATTCGTAAGAACAATGGCTTTGCCGCCACGAGCGCGAACTTCATGAAGACCACCGAGAGACTTATCATAGAGCCAGTTGTCGATAATATCAAAGACCTCAAAGAAGGTTTCGTCGACGAGTGCGATTGGACCATGCTTAAGCTCACCAGATGCATAACCTTCGGCGTGAATATAAGAAATTTCCTTGAGCTTTAGCGCACCTTCTAGAGCGATTGGGTAGGCAGTATCGCGGCCAAGATAAAGCGCATCGTTGTATTTGGCGTACTTTTTGGCCAGTTGTTCCATCTCGGCACGATGGTCGTTGAGACACTTTTCGATTTCTTTCGGTAAAATTGAGAGTTCTTTAGCAAATCGATGAATTAGTTCAGCGTTACCCCCGTGATAGCTAGCAATCATACCGGCAAACATCAACATCGTGACGACCTGAGCCGTGAAGGCCTTGGTGGAAGCGACAGATATTTCTGGACCGGCATGAACATAAGTGCCGCCATCGACTTCGCGCGCAATAGTTGAGCCGATCACATTCACGATACCGAGAGTTTTGACGCCACGCTTTTTGATTTCGCGAAGACAAGCAAGCGTATCGGCAGTCTCGCCAGATTGGGAGACAATAAGCGCAAGAGAATTTTTTGGCAAATGGAAGGAGCGGTAACGATATTCTGAGGCAATAACTACCTCGGTTGTAATATCTGGGATGAGTTGCTCTATGTAATACGATGCGAGAAGACCAGCATAGTATGCTGTGCCGCAACCAACAATAACAATGTGGCGCACATCGCGCATTTCTCTAGTAGTGAGGTTTGGGCCGCCAAGATGCATAGTGCCATTTTTGGCGTCGACGCGTCCGGAAAGCGTATTTGGCAAAGTGGTTGCCTGCTCCATAATTTCTTTGAGTAAGAAATGTTTGTAGCCGCCCTTTTGAATTTGCTCGACGTCGCCCTCGATGGTTTCTGGGCTGGGATTGAGATGCTTGAGATCGAGATTAAATACCTCGGCACCATCTTGATTGCAGACGGCGATTTCGCCATCGTTAAGATAAATAGCTTCCCTAGTGTAGCCAAGCAATGCGGAAGCATCAGATGCGATAACGGTTTCGTCCTTGCCGAGGCCAATAATGAGCGGCGAACCAAGACGAGCGACAATGATAGTGCCAGGTTCGTTTGGCGAAAAAGCAGCAATGCCGTAAGTGCCGCGAACTTTTTTGAGAGCTTTAGCAACAGCGTCTTTTAGGCTGGCGCCGTCTTTATAGTTGCTATCAATAAGCGCGGCGAGAACTTCAGTATCGGTATCGGAATTAAAATTATAGTTACCGAGTTGCTCTTTGAGCTCTTTGTAATTTTCGATAATGCCGTTATGGACAAGGTAAATATTACCAACATGATGCGGGTGCGCATTTGAGACTGTAACGCCACCATGAGTTGCCCAACGTGTATGGCCAATGCCAAGATGACCCTCATGTGGTTTAGCGGAAAGGACTTGCTCGAGCTCGGATATCTTTCCGACCGAGCGCGCAATATGAGGCGCATTGTCATCATCTAAAGTAGCAATACCGGCGGAGTCGTAACCACGGTATTCTAGACGTTTTAATCCACTCAAGAGAACATTTTGAGCGGTTTTTTTACCAACATAGCCCACGATTCCACACATAAAAACCTCCTGTTTCTTTATATAAGTATAACCGTTTATATCTTGTACGTCAAAGATGGCTACCACCGAAAACGACTTGACTTTTTAGGGATAAACTAGTACACTAGACTTACCTTCCCCTGTAGCTCAATGGTGGAGCAAGAAGCTGTTAACTTCGAGGTTGTCAGTTCGAGTCTGACCGGGGGAGCCATTTTTTAGGCGCCAAATTGGCGTTTTTTTAATGCTCTGTTTATAATAAAGAAAAGGCTTAAGGTTTTTTATGGATAATACAGGTCAAATAAGTATGATTGAGTCACGAAATGCCCCAGTGACTACAAAAAAGAAGGGGCATGGCTGGATAATAATCGTAATTATCGCGCTTGCATTGATTGTGGGCATATGTGGAATTGTCGCAGTATTAATATCAACAAATCAAGAATCAGATACGGGCGACGAAGAAATCAGTGAGTCTGAAATCGAAGTTGCAGAAATGGTAGTCGATGCCAAGATCGGTCAGGCTTTCTGGGATAAAACGCCAACGAAAGATGATTGCGAAAAGTTAGTAGAATTCGCGAAAGAATATGCAGAACATTACAACATTAAATATGAAACGATTGAGGCCTGTAAATCGGACAGTTTGAATGTTGGATTCGAAGAAAAAGAAAGCGATGAATATCCATTTAACGACATGCAAATTATTTACCTCCAAGACGCAGAGTTTTGTCACGTATTTCCATTTTATGAAGGGTTCCTTAGCTTAGATGGTTATAAAAACTATTCTGGAAGCTGCACAGCGGAAATGGAAACGATAACAATAAGGAGTGAATGATAATGAAAAAACTTATTTTATCTGCGGTGGCGTTCATACTCGCACTATGCGGGAGTTTAGCATTTTCGCCTAGCGCATTCGCTCTCGATCCATGCCAATGTAGCGATCCTCTAGAGACTAACCTAATTGGCAACTGTACAAAAGATGGAAAAACCATGCTGTGCGACGGCAGCGGCAGCGGCAAAAGTATTTTCAAGATTATTAGCATAGTGTTAACCGTCATGCTTGCTGGTGTAGGGATTTTAGGCACCATCGGCATTATCGTGTCTGGCGTAATGATGTTGACCGCTAGAGATAATGAGGGGCAAGTTCAACGAGCGAAGAAACGTATCCTCGATATCGTGATTGGCATGGTGGCATTTGGCCTATTTTGGTTGATAGTTGAGCTTTTGTTGCCTGGTGGCAGCGCAAATATCATGATTATCGACTTTTCTGATATGAACAAACAAGGTTCTGGGCAACCGATTATTACACAGCCGACTGGATTGCCGCCAGCAAGCTCACACCCAGCCTCATCGCACCCAGCTTCATCACAGCCAGCATCTTCACAGCCAGCATCTTCGCAGCCGGCTTCATCACAGCCAGCCAGTTCACAACCCGTTGTTGGCGATGACGCATTATGTGGACCGCGCAAGAATCCACCAGATAAAGTCGATGGAGGTAGTGCAACAAAATTATATACAAACAATTATGGACGTCGCTTCTACGTCTTTAAGCAGGCGAGCAGCCCTTGGGGTAGCATGCCGGCAGGTACAAGTAGTGATGGTTCACCTGGCACAATGAAGGGGCGCGGTTGCTATCGTACATCGATAGCGACAATGTTTAGATCGTTCGGTTATGAGGGCTTTACGCCAGCTAAGCTATCAACTTCTGGTAAAACTGGTATGAGTATTGATACGGCCGTTAGGAAATATCCTCAAGCAAAGAATTACTTAACGTATACCGTTAAGTCTGGTACACCGGCAACCAATAGTAGCACTAAGACCGACTTCAAGAATCGCATTAAGAACGCGATTACCGGTGGCGGTGCCGTAATCTTGCGCATTAAGAAAAATGGCTCAAATGACTTTACGAGCAGTCAACACTCAATGCCAGCGATTGATTACCGCGTTAGAAATGGTAAAGAAGAAATCTATATCGGTAATACTACCAATAAGAATACTGGTTGGTTTGATTTGGATTACATTGTAGGTAGCAAGAAAGTAAATATCGTCCAGATTGTAGTTGTGATGCCGAAGAAATCTGGTTTAACTTGTAAATAGCGGTCTTTTAAAAGCCCCCTGATAATAAATGGGGGCTTTTTGGACTGCGTTTAAGCTTGATTTTTTGGGCGTTTTGTGCTATAATAGATATATTGCACCTTAAAATGAGGAGGGAAAGAAATGAAAAAGGTCCGCGTGTTTTTGCTCGTTCTGGTTATTATCGCTCTCATTGTCACGATTTGCACGAGAGTGATTGCCAACCCGGATGAGGACGTCATAGCGACGACAACCGCGGAGCCGTCTGTGGTGACCGCCACAGCAACACCCACTACGGAACCACTGACGACCCCGTCAGCTACACAGATTCCAGTAACAGCAATCACCGCAACACCGACGCCGGAACCCACAATTGAACCGATGCCGGAACTAACCCCGGAGCCCACGCTTGAACCGACACCAGAGCCGACACCGGTGCCGGCAGATGTTTTGGTTAGCATTGAGCCTCAGACTTTGTACGTCATAGGAAGCGGAGTATGGATTCGGACGGCGCCCGACAAGGATGCCGCAATAGATAGCTATCGCGACGCTGGCCAAACTATCAGCGTGGATGGCGAAATCGGAGACTGGTATAAACTGAGCGGCGAAGAGTTGTATATCTTTAAATCTCTGACGTCGCCCAACCGTGAGGATATCATTCCGCACATTTTGGAGAATTACAGCACGATCATGATTGTCGACAAAACCTATCAGCACGCCTACTGCTATGTAGGCGGTGAGCTGCTTGGCGAAACCGACGTCGTGACTGGCGATGCATATAGTTCTCCTACGCCGATTGGGTTGTATACCGTATGGTGCCAGCGCACAAACTTTAATATGCTGGACAACCCGTTGTATTACACCGCTTACGCAACATTCTTCAATAATGGCATCGCAATTCATGATGCAGATAATTGGAGAAGTGTATATGGTGGCACCATCTACCAAGGTGGTGGCTCACATGGATGCGTGAATACACCGCGTTGGTTTGCAAAACTGGTGTATGAAAATTCCACCATCGGCACTTATGTGCTCGTGATTCCCTGACTCATTCTCTGCATGCCCGGACGCGTTCCGGGCATTTTTTATGATAAAAAGGCTTGATTTTGTTATATGCTTATGTTTTAATGAAGTTATAAAAGGTCAAAATAAAAATCAACAATAAACAAGGGTCATTTTATGAACAGAAGAAAAAAGTCCATACTTTTTTCCGCAACTGTCGCTTCGGTCGGCGTGGTTGTTGGTTCCTTAATTGCATTGTCCTCTAGCACGCAGGCTGCGGAATTAGAGCTATCAGCAATGTCATTAAGTGATATTACTACTAAAATTAGTAATGATTTGGAGATGCCACAAGATGCAGTCTCTGAAGCATTGGAGACAAAGCATATCATCGCCAAAATTGCCGATGAAAATATATTAAAAAATGACCCAACGATTATTAAATATCGTAAGGTCTTAAAGGATTATTACGTTATTGAGTATTCAACCGCAAAAGATGCTGCAACTGGTTATGAGACGCTTAAAGATGCTGATGGTGTCAAAAATGTATTTTTAAATGAGACTATTAAAGCCTCGCAGACATCCGTAAGCGACGAAAACTTGGCTTGGGGCGTAAAAACCATGAAGCTTGACCAGTATGCAAGCGAATTAAGCTCGAAGACGAACGCAGTTACTGTGGCCGTGCTTGATACTGGTATTAGAAGCGACCACGAGGCGTTTACGGAAAACTCTACCAAAGATCGTTTAGCAATGGATTTAGCTTACGATTTCGTAAATGACGACAATGATCCCACCGATGATCATGGCCATGGCACAATGGTTTCCGGCGTAATCGTAGAAAGCACCTCAAACAACGTTAAGGTGGTGCCAATTAAGGTATTAGACAACGAAGGCGAAGGTGAGCTCGAAGCGTTCGTATATGGCCTCGATCGCGTGGCTGGAAAAGTTGACGTGATTAATATGAGCCTCGGCTGGGAACGTTGGCAAGTTGTTAATGCTGATCTCGTAGATGCATTCGATGATTTAATGAAGGAGGTTAAGGATCTTGGCTCCATTTCGGTTGCCGCCGCTGGTAACGAAGAAGCTGATACGATTGATTATCCAGCAGCTGCGCCATCTGTAATTGCCGCAACTTCCGTTAACAACGCTAATACATTTTCAACTTCATTTTCGAACCATGGTTCTGCAGCCGATTTTGCTGCACCTGGCGAAAGATTACTATTGCCAGATTATAATGGCACCAACACTTACGTTACGGCTTCCGGCACAAGCTTCTCTTCTCCATTCGTAGCTTCGGCAGTCGCGAACGTATTAGTCGAAAATCCTTCTTATACCCAAGAGCAAGTTTACGATTATTTGAAGCTAAATGCCGAAGATCTTGGTGATGCCGGCTGGGATGAATATTATGGCTGGGGTAGCTTGAGCTTCCATGTAAACAAATATGCTGATCTGACAATCGGAAATATCAATATCCCTACCGATTGGGTAAACGAGGATCTAGAGCTTACGATTAACGTATCTAGCAACGCTTATAACATTTCTAAGAATAATCTAAGTGAAGGCACAATTACGCAGACCCCAGCTACTTGGACGAACATTTCTGCGCCAGTAAAGACGCTCGCTCATAAGGTTACAATTTCCAAGAACGGCACTTATACCATATGGATGAAGAATGCTAATAATGAAACTGCAAGCAAGACATTTACGGTAAATAAAATTGATAAGGCTGCCCCTGTTGTGCAGACTGCCCTAAAAGCAAGCGACATCACTGAAGATGGCTTTAAACTTTCTATTGCAGCAATTGAAAATGGCAGTGGTATCAGTAAAATTGAGTGGTATTACAAACTTGAAGAAGATGAAGATTACGAGGTTGTAGTTGACGAATTTGACGCCGCTAACGCTTCCGCTTCGGCGACCACGAAATCTCATCTGTTCACCAACATGGAACCTGGCGACTACAATGCCTACGCTGTTATTTATGACAATGCGGGCAACAGCGTAACATCAGACAGATTAAGCTTCGCGGTTTCTGCAGAAGGTGGTGAGTTTGGTGGTGAAGTTCTCGTTAATGAAAATCCTGAACAACCAGGCGCAACACTAACCGATGCCCCAGTTAACCCAAAGACCGACAACCAAGGCATCCTTTCAATCTCGTTTGCAGGTGGTGCATTCGTGCTGCTTGGCGCTATGATCATGGTCCGCCGTCGTCGATAAATGACCCGACCGAAATACCCCCGTTTTGGGGGTATTTTTTGTTTATGCTTTTAATAATTATTTAGGAAGAGCATACTGAGGCACAGCCGGTGCGCGTACCTTAATTACTTATCCATATTGTGCTTCTGGCTAAGTGCCCTCTCGCAAAGGCATTTCGCATTTCTTATGATAATAATTTCGCGCCGGCAATATTATCTAGTCGCTGTAGTCCGAGTCAAGGGCGATATTTATTTTATACTTCGGGAAGGCCTTACGGAGATGTCGCTTGATGGCAAGGTAGTAAGCGCGACGATTTTTAACATCAAAACTTAGTACGATATCAAAGCTAATTTCCTTCTTTTTGTCGTCAACATGAAAACCGTGCATCTGCAAAACATGTTCATAATGGGATAGCACGTCTTTGACGCGACGATACATAGCATTGATTTCTTCACTTTCGGTGTTTATGGAGTAGATACCAACAGAACAAATGAAGATTTGATAACCATAGAAGACCTTGCGACGGACCTCGCGGGATATATCGTCAATTTCGCGCGCAGTTAAGTTATCGTTGACCTCTATATTGACCGAACAGAAGACCATATTCGTGCCATAATCATGGATCATAAGGTCAAAAGCGCCACGGACACCTTTTACTTCGCAGATAGATTTTTTGATGTTTTGAGAAAGCTTGGCGTCAACGCGCTCGCCTAGTATTACGCTGAATACATCGCGAAGCATTTTAATACCAGAACGAATAATTAATGCCGAAATAATGATAGCTAGGTAAGCTTCGGTCTTAAATCCGGTAGTTAGGTATATAATTGCTGAAACAAGTGTTGCAAATGAAATAATAGAGTCGAATAAAGCGTCCGTTCCAGAAGCCAATAATGAATCTGAATCGACTTTTTTGGCAACTTTGCGATAGTATAGACCAATTATTATTTTTGCCACGACGGCTACGGCGACAATGATTATCGAAAGAGTATTGTAGCTGACTTCGCTGGGATTAATGATTTTGTCGACGGATTCTTGAATTGCCGTAATACCAATATAAATGATAATAACGGCAATAATAGCAGTACTAAGGTATTCAAAACGGCCATGCCCCATCGGATGACGGCGATCCGGTGCTTTATTTGCAAAACGAATGCCGACTATCGTAACGATAGATGAAAGCATGTCACTGAAGTTATTAACCGCATCGAGGATAATAGCGATGGAGTTGGTAAAAATACCAACGGCAGCCTTAAAGAGTGCTAGAAGAAGATTGCCGACAACACCCACAATACTAGTGCGGATGATAACTTTTTGGCGTTTCGCGATTGTAGTTTCGTGAGTAATCATATATTATCGTAGTTTTTTGAGGTTGTTGAGAATACCAGTATAATCTTCAATCGCCTCTGGTGGAAGTACTTTTTGGCGTAATACCGCCAAGACGCTCTCGTAAAACCAAATCTCACGAGCACGGCTGGCATGGAATGAACTCCAAATCGCACCGCCAGAACTCTTATATTCTCTAATGATTTCGGACATGTTATGGATTTTATCAG
>JAEEGL010390414.1_pt1 | contig 12303 bp, 4 predicted proteins | sample 9134231 | NCBI WGS metagenome assembly JAEEGL01 (sample SAMN16246548, study PRJNA631951) | gut metagenome | biome: gut microbiome; feature: rumen; material: fiber-attached | host: Bos | place: Iran: Karaj | collected 2018-10 | reverse complement strand
TGTATCAATAATTTGTGTTTCATTTTCTCTTATATGTACTAGTGTAAATCTATTATCATCATTTTCTGGTAAACTATAACCTACTGGAGCTTCTACTTCTTCAATTACATAATATGTATCATATTCTAAGTATTGAATTAATGCAGTTCCTTCTTTTAATACTGTTGTTACATCATTACCAGATTTTAATATTAGATCATCAATATTTTCCCATTCACTAGGATCATATCCTAAACTTGATGGATTATAAGAACAATTTTCTCCAGAACATGTAGTTATTACATTTGTATCAAGAACAGGTCTATTTTCATAAATTCCATCTTTTATAGTCTTTAACGAAATTAATTCTTTATCTTGATCTTGTGGTTTTCTATTTATATTGTAATTTGTTACTTTATATACTTTGAATTTAGCTCCACCAAGTAATTCACCATTATCAGCTAGATTATCACCATCTTTATCAGCATATTTTCTTATTATTAATGCTGATGGTGCATTTGGAACTTTTACTTCTTCAACAGATACTGTAGTATTTACTACTGTAAATGGAGTTTCTGCAAGTTTTCCAGTTGGTAATTTATAATTCTTTGGTGCAACTGTTTCAAGTAATACATAGTTATATCCAGATTGTAAATATCTTAATACTAATCTTCCAGTTGTCTCTGGATGAATTCCTGTTACATAACAATTAGATGTAACTGAATCACTACATTGAGTTTTATTCTCAACATCACTATCACTCATTGCTCTATATACTCTTGTTCCAGGATCTTCTTCATCACCTGCTATAATGCTCTTTGGTTCAAACTTAATAAGTTTCATACCAGCATTTTCTCTTTCTTCTACTGTAGCATATGAGCTTGGATTACATAGTGAATCCTTTGGACATCTATATACTTCAAATGTAGTTGTATCATCTGGAATTAAATAATTATATTTTCCATCTCTCTTTTCAAATGTAACTCTAGTTGGTTTATCATTAATTATTGCAGTTTTACTAGTTCTTTGTTCTTCTTCATTAGTTGAACATGGAACTTCAAAACATACTTCAGGATTTAATGTACCTTGTTTTTCTAATACATATACTGAATCATCAGGTACTCTGATTTCTTCAAAAGTATATTTTTCACCACGACATAAACCTATTAATTTAATATGTCCACCACATGCATGTAATGTTTGAGTAATTGTTAATCCATTACTATTAACATGATAGTTAAACATATTTGGATCAACACCACTTGGTAATTGTAATCCTGGTATATATCTATATATACTATAGTCAGAATCACTAGTACATGTTGTACTTGATCCTCCAACATATATAAAGTTTAGATAATTACCATTACTGTCTTTTACTTTGAAATCAATTCTATCAAAATCGCTTCTTTCTTTAGCATTTTCAAATTCAACATCAGATTCAGTTGAATTTTGAATTCTATCATTATCTACTATATCAGATTGATCTTGATAATTATATAAATCTTTCTTAGTGAATGTTATTTCTGTTGGTATATTTGTTAATGATTGAACTTCAACACCAGCATCACTAGAACATGAATCAGTGTTTTGTTTAGCTGTATCACTAGAACAATCATTAATTGTAAATGAATATGTATTAGAACTATAATCTGGAGAATAGTATCCAAGACAATCTCCATTAGTAGATGCAGTAGAAGAACATGAAGCTGCTGATGATGGTCTACTACTTGGATTAGCTATAGTTCCAAATCCACCATTTCCTAATTGACAACTAGAAGTATCAACTTCTTTAATTGTATAATTACCTTTTGGTAAATGTTTAACATTAATTTTTCTATTTTCATCTAAATGTAATATTGTTATATTACCAGTAGATCCTACTTGATCTACACTGTTAGAACCATATTCATAATGGCCTGCAGATATTTCCTTAACAGAAACTACATTACCATTAGAATCATATATACTGAAACCTATTTTTCTTAACTCTTCAGTAGTCATTTCACTTAATGATACTGTCTTAGTTACTCCACCAATAGTAACAGTATATTTTGTGTCATCTTCTTGAGAACCATCAACATTTGATACTTTCTTAGTAAACTCAAATTCAGTTGGATAGTTAACGAATTTATTATTATTTGTCATACTAATAAATGTATTACCAGCTGTTATATCAATAGTACTATATGAACCAAATGTATGATATTCAGGAGATTTTACTTCTATAACCTTATATGTTCCTTCTGGTAAACCAGCAACACATACTTCACCAGTCATAGATATATTTGTTGAACCATTACTACCAGATGTCATAATAGTTCCAGTGCTAGCTGTTCCAGTATATCTATAACAAGCTTTTGTTGCACCAGTAGCATCTGTTTGAGATGCTGGTTCATTAGTAACTGTTATAAATTGTCCAGAACTATTTTTCACTCTAAATTCAGATCCATTAATCAATGTTGATCCGTTTTCAGTAGTCTTATACCAGTTTATTATTATCTTTTTATCTTTAACAACATAACTATTATTTCCATTATTTGAATTATAAGTCTTAGCTGCTATTGTTGTTCCATCATAAGCTTCTGCATTATCAGCAAAACAAGCTGTTCTTGCTGCTGATTCATTAGAATATTCTTTTAATGCTATTGGAGTTACTGTATGACCATTAGGGTCAGCAGTATATCCATCAGGAGCTTTAGTTTCAGTAACTACATAATCTCCTGATTTAGAACTATCACCAATAAAGAATGATGTAATTCCATTTGTAGTATTATAATTATTACTATTTTTATCTATTGTTGTACTACCCTTAGTTGCTCTAAATTCTGCTCCTGTAAGAGTTTCACCTGTGTCATAATCTACTTTCTTAACTTTAACACAGTAATATACTTTTGTATCTGTCTTAAGAGCTTTTACATCACAAGTAGAATCCTCAACTAAATCACTAGCAGATACTGTAACTCCACTTCCACCATTATCATTATAATAATCAAGGCTTCCATTTCCGTCTAAATCTGCTGGATTAGCAGTAGTTTCTATTAGTGTATAATTTTGATATTTTAATCCTGTAAATGTTGCTATTCCATTTGTAGCATTTACAGTTTGATCATAACCTTCACCTACTAATCTCCAAGTAGTATTATTAACAACTGTATTATTATTTTCTTTATCTACTTTCTTTATTGAATAGCAATAACTTCTTTGGGTATTAGTAACATTTAATGTCCCTTCACAAACTTTATCTTCATCAACATCACTAAATGTTATTGGTCTACAGCCAGAATCATAGCCATACCTATTAGCTAATAAATCTGTTGTTCCTAATTTAAATGAAGTTTCTTTTACTGAATAAGTTTGATCTAATCTTAAATTTGTAAATGTAGCAGTACCAGATGCACCATTTGTTAAATCAATACTTATATTTTTTGTTTGTACTGGGTTTCCTGAACAATCCCCATTACGATATAATCCTAAAGTTGAAACTGCTGTTCCTGAATCATTATTGAAAGTATTAATTGTTTTACTTGCAGTAAAATCACAGTTATTACCTTCCCAAATAACTTTAATATATGCTAAACCTATTTGTGTTGCTACACCAATTCTTTGACCCCATTCATTTCTACCATAAGTATCAATTTTTAAGATCATGTATCTTTCATCTCTATTTATAGCTTGAACTGTTACTCTTAATTGAATATTAGCAACTCCATCACTATGTTCAGTATCATGGTTTGAACATGCTAATATAATCCATTGTCCTGCATAACCAGAATCAACTGATAATCCAGCTGTACCAATGAATGACATTCTAGCAAGGAAAGGGATTTCTCCTTTTATATCCTTAGCAGCTGACATATTAACATATCCCCCATCATATGGGAAATATGAACGATACATACTTGCATTTGTTCCACACCAGTCTCCACCATCTACTGCAGTACCATTAGTACATGCTCTAAAACGGCTATAATCTGACCAATATGAACTACCAGTATTAAAGTCAGTATATTCAGTATAATGCTTTGATCCAGTTGTCCAAGAATCACCAGGTTCTTCAGTAAGTAAGAACCCATACATATTAGCATATGTATAATTAGCATACGCAAATACATTTTTAAATATATTATTACCAAATTTAATATCTACTCTATTTATTAATATTGAAGGTATTGCAATTGATAAAACCTTTGTCTTATTATCATAAGAAAGGAAATCTTTATCTGCTGGTTTACTTGAATTATTAATATAAACATAAATATTATCCATTGCTAGATTACTATTTACATAATTTTCTAGTGATATTTTTGTCTCTAATTGGAATAATTCATTCTTTTCTTTACCAGAATATGTCATTAACTTTTTAACACTATAATCTGTTTCTATATTCTTTAATTGTTCTTCAGTTAATAATGACTCAATTTCAACCTGTACTGGAATACCATCATTATTATTTTCATAATAACTATATGGTATTTTAAGTATTCTGGTTTTTTCATCATATGAACATCCTTCAAGCATTTCAGCATATACATTGTGTTTAGAATAAACAATATCTACAACTTCATCAAGAAGAATTTTATTTGTAAATTTATTTAAATCAACATATAAATAATCCCCATCTTTATTAAGAGGTATTACTTGATCTGCAAAGTATAAAATAGAATCCGGAGAATCAACTACAGTTTTATCTATAGTTGTATCAGGTCCTAATTCATCTTTATTTCCTATCAAATATGATACTTTTAATAAGTACTTATCATCGTACTTTACCAATTTGGAGTTAAATTTGCTTAAATCTATATAATAAACAACGACTAAAGCTAGTATTAATAATAATACTAGCGATAATAGCGTTATATTTCTTTTCTTAAATAATTTTTTTACCATACAGACCTCCTAGAAGTTTTTGCTTGAATCTATTTTTTTATTATAATCCTTTAAATAATCAAATTTAACTGTTCCTTTTGGTATTATTTTTATTTCTAAAGCTGTTATTGGTTCTTCTTTATTACCAGCTATTTCACCATTACAAGTCCAATTTAACCATTTATCTTTCTTGTTATAAGTTCTATAGCAAATATCATATTTATTATGTAATAAATTAGAAACTTTCATTTTTAGGCCAAAAATTTGTCTTGAATTTTCATCCATTGCTTTATAATTTTGTTCAGACCAATCACTTGTATATGCATTGTAATAAGCATATCCTTTATCAGTCTTAATTTTAATTTCTAAATTTTGTATAGGAGTTTCTTTATCTCCTACTGTTAGACCATTTTTAGAGTATTTAGACCATTTATTATTTTGAGATACTCTATATTTAACTTTATATATACCTTTATTATTCATTCTATCAGTATTTAATTTGTTAAATATTAATATTGAAGCAACTAATACTAAAAGTATTATTGCTCCAATAATTATATAAGTTTTATATTTCTTTATAAATTTCATATTTACCCTCTTATTCTAATATAATGTTATTTGTTGATATTCTAATTACTGGTCTAACTTGTAATTCAGAACTCATATTAACACTCTTGTTAAATCCATTATTTCCTTGTACTGGAAGCACAGTAGAACTTGCTGATTGAACATATTTTACTAAACTTGATGTATCATAATTAGAATCAAGTGTTCCATATGCATCATACATACCATCTACACTACTAGCATATACTGCATCCATTAACCAGAAATCTCCATTAAATAAGAAACTTGAATCAGTTAAATTATTTATTAAATTATTAAATTCTGCTTGAGTAAGTAATCTTACTTTAGATGTAGTATACATATTTGATGCACAAGTTTGAGCATCAACTACTCCACCATTTGCGCTTGGATTAAATAATCCAGATGCATCATCACATATATTGAAATCAATTAATCTTGATGACTCAATTCTATGTTCTCTAAGCCAAGTGTCATTTAGATATCCATTAATTGAAGAATTGCTCCATCTATATACTCCAGAGCCATGTGACATAGTGCCTTGATTTGCATCTGCAAGTAATGTTAATATTTGTTCATTACCATTTGGTACTGCTCCAATTACATGGAAATTAACTCCTGCATATCTTAGAGAATCACCTATTACATATTCATCATTATTTATATATTCAGCATCTTCTACATTCTTAACTACTGGTGTATATTCTGTTATTTCTGCAACACTAGCAGTATTAACAAATGTTCCAGCTTCATCTCTTGCAGGTAAGAATAATACTATTTGTAAGTATACTGTTTCACCTGGATTTACTACTGTATTTTCAAGTGTTCTATTGCCAACCATTCCATCTACTTCAAACCATCCAGCATTTTCAGGATAGTTCTTATCAAATATAAATCCATTTGGTATATCTTCTTTAACTAGATTTATATATCCTGCTTTATTAGAATTATTTGTAATAGCTATTCCATAATATACTTTTGTTGTATATCTATTTGGATTTAATACACTTAATGATACTGTTGATAAATTATTATATGTATTTGTTGTAACATTACCATTATTTGTTAAATCTATTCTAGTAATATATTTATCCATTATAAATCCAAATTTATGTTTTGGTTGTAATCCTATATCCATATCAGAAATATTATTTACTGGTGGATATAATACTAATCCTTTAGCAGTTTCTGACTTATCACTTATTTCAACTGTTCCATCAAGGTCTACTAAGTATGCATCAGAATCTTTCTTTTGATCTTCAGTAGCATATCTAAGTGCTAAATCATATTTATTAGTATCATATTTAGCTCTAATTTTATATCTACCTTTATCTAGATTATTAAATTCATAATAACCATTTTCATCAGTAACAGTGTCTGCTATATTCTTTAATTCTCCATCATTTGTTACTTTATATAATGTAACTGGTATTTCACCAATATAAGTTTCATATCCATCTTTAACACCATCTCCAGTGTTATCTAAGAATGCATGTCCTGATATTGTTCTATTTATAACAGATGCTTCAATAATATTAGAAGAATTTTCACTAGATACCCCTGTATAACCATAGAATCTATTATTATACTTATCTGAAGCTTTATTATCATTAGTCTTTAGACTAACTATAATTTCACCCATATACGAAGCAGTATTTATATGAATATTACTTATCTTAATAGCAGTAATTCCTTCAATATATTCATTTCCTATATTTCCACAGTTTTCCCAAATACTATCATTATCTACCATTATTCTAGATGGTGCTTCTTTAGTACATAATAAATTTTCTAATCCAACAGTTTCTGATGTTACTTTTACCGAATAACTACCAGTAAAGTTAGATCCGTTTTCATCTCCTGTGTATGGAAGAATATCTACTAAAGTATAATCATCTACATCTTCACCAACGTTATTATAAGCATTTAATACATAATCAATTGTTCCATTCTTTTCTATTTGTGATCCAGAAGCTCCAATTGATTCTGTTCCTATAACTTCATTTATTCCTGTTCCAAAAATACTAAATCTTGCTCCTACTCCTACGGAATTATCAATTTCTCCATTAATATTTTCACCATATGGATAACTTTCAACAGTTATTTCAACTGCTTTTCCAGATAAAGTTGGAGATAATTTTGCTTTAAAATAAATATCATTAATCTTCATGTTAGCTTTAATCTTATCCCCAGAAGTTACGATTACATATTTTAATGTAGTATAACCATTTTGTTCTATAACATCTACTGGTTTAATTAAATCATCATCAGGAATATATACTAATCCTGGTGGAAGAATTACATTTGCACCAATATATTTAATATACCAAGTATCATCTTGTCCTATATTCATTCCATTATCATTTAATTTAGTTTCTACTTTATAAGTAATAGTATCATTATTAACAGTTCTATATTTAGTTTTCATTGAACCATCACTATTTTTATTAGTAACACTAATATCTTGTCTTAAAGTAAAACTAACAACATTTAATGTATCACCAATATATTGTTCAGCATTTGCATTTTTAATATAGTTCATACTAGATAAAGCACTATTTAAATCTGAACTAGTAATAATTTGTGGTGAGTAATAATATAATTTTGAATCATAATCCGAACTAGAAATCATAGTAGTTGCTTGATAACTTTGAGTTATATCTGCAACATCCCTAATTCTTGCTTTTACTATAACAATTACTTCGGCACCACTTGGTAATGTTACTCCATCCTTAGTTTGAACTATAACTTTACTTATTGGTACTTCTGTTTCTATTCCATCTTTTACAGTTGATGCATCATCAATTTTATTATAAACAGTTTCAGCGCCATCTTTGCCTTTAATACAAGGTCCACCATATAAATTTTGAATTTGATCTCTATTTAAATCAGATAAATTATATTGTGAACATGTAGAAGCTAAAACTTTATCATTTTCAGATAGTTTTGAATTTGATATATCATTTAATTCATATAATTCGTTATCATCAAATGATCCAGAAATAAATTTAAATTCAAAGTCATCTTTAGATATTCCTTCACAAGCATTTTTTCCACATTTAACTTCAATTTTTACATCATCAGTATTGTCATAAGGTAATACTCTATAAGCATATGTATCAAATTTAATTGTTTCTTTTAATGTTTGTGTATTAGAAGCTTTATTGCTTTTTAATTTAGATATGTATTTTACTACTGTTCCTCTAGAAACTGCACCATATCCATCTTTTGTTAATTTATTTGTTTCATTTTCATCATAGAAAGCAGATGATGTTAAAACATCTATAGAAGTATCTTCACTATCATATGATCCACTAACTTGTTCATATGCATTTTGAGCAGTTGCAGTTCCAATTAATGTATCATTAGCATTAAATAATGAAATAGTATTGTTTATAATACTTTGTCCATCGCCATCTAATCTAGGTGAGAAATTAGTTAAGGCAATAGTTGCAATATAGAATCCATCCACTCCAGAATTATCTGCATTCATTGAAGGACTATCTAATAAACTAAAATCAGTTATTCTTATAACATATAAATTATTCTCTTTGGTAACAGTTATATTACCTGGATTTTTAATATATTTACTAGATTCTCCTTGAGCACTTGTACTATATGGTAAATTTCCAGTTACAGATCTTATTCCATCAACTTGTTCTATTCCATATAATCTTATCCAATTTTCATTTCCAATAGCATCAGCTACACCATCTTGTGAGAAAGAAGCTTTAACTACTATTTCATTTTTACCATAATATGTTCCAGGTATTGCTCCAGTATTTAACTTAATTCCTAATAAATAAGTTACAAATCTACCATCTTTACTATCATAGTTAGCAGTTTGTGCATAAGCATTATTGCTTACTATGTTATATGTTTCATTTGCTTCAGCTGAAGAAACAATTGTTGGCATATAATTAGCAGGTCCTACAGAAGAATATGTACCATCATATGAATAATAATACTTAGTTTCACTAGTTTCATTATATCCAAGTACTATTGGTGTATCAGAGTTATTTTCTACAACATCAAATGTAAATGTTGGATGTATTTCATATCCATTAGGAGCATTGTTAACTTTTAATGTTACTGAATATGTTGTTGGTTCAAATGAACTATTGTTTAGTATTGTACATACTCCTTCATTTGAGCATTCATTGTTATCAAATGTAACATATTTACTGTCATCCCCATTTAAAGTGACTCTTAAATTAACTTTAACATCTTCAACATCATTAGTTTCATCTGTTGAATCTTTTATATTAAATTTAAAATTATATTTAATTTTATCAAAAGACTTAACTAAGATATTATCACTACTACTATCTTTTGAAGCAGTATAAGTGTTTGTACAATTTTTACCTTCACTATCACAAGTTATTACAAGATTATCCTCTCCAGAAGAATCAATATTAACTCCTGTTTCAATTGAAGTCATTGTAATATTACTAATGACAGCATTATCTATTGATGCTTTTGCAATCTTATAGATAATAAAACTACCTCCTAGTAGTATGATTAGAATTGCTAAATATATAGCAATCTTCTTGTTCTTATTTTTATTTTCCATACGCTCACCTATTTCTATTTTTATACTTATAATAAGTATAACATTTTAAGTAGGTATTTTCAAGTTCTTTCAAACAAAAAAAGTGATTAAAATTAATCACTTTTTACATATATTTTGAATATATGTTATAACTATCTAAAGTTAATACATTTAACACTACTTTTTTAAAGAAATTATCTTCTTTTAAATAGTCTTTAATTGTATTCATTATTACTTTTGCGACTATATCTTTATCCTCTGTTTTAACAGTTAAATTAGGTATACAAATAGTATCAATATTATTATTCTTAGCAAGATCTAAAGAATTAATTATGCACTCCTTTATTTCTTCAATTACTTCATCATTTATATCATCAACACTTGGTTTAACAGTATGAATAATATAATCACAAGGCAAATTATATCCTTCAGTTAATACTACTTTAGATACTTCTATATCATTCCCTTTTGATATTTCTTTGCATTTTAATCTTAAAGCAATACCCGCATTTGAATGAATATTATTATCTATACAATTATGATTTGGTTTAAAACATCCAGTTAGTTTTGATGTAGCAAAATTAACTATTGCACCCACTTTTATTTCTGTTATGCTTCCTTGCCAAATACTAAATCTATCAGTAAAATCATTAACATCTTTTATATTTTTTTCTTTTAACTCTAACTGCAATAAAGTATCTTCTTTTTTTATTATTTCATCATCTATATTTGTCGCAGGTCTTACATTTATTAATCCTCTTAGTAGTTCTCTTTTATTAATATAAGACTCTGGCATTTCTATCTTAGGATGTTCTTTTTCTTCTAAAAAATATTTAATTAATTCGTTAACTAATGTCTCCAAAAAAATCACCTATAAATATTATATACTAAAATAAAAAAAGAAAATAGTTTTTTAACTATTTTCTTTTAATTAAATTTGTTAATAGACCAAGTCCTAAGCATAATACTGCGAATGAAACAAGTCCACCTATAAATGGTATTAATTTAATTACATATAAACATGCTAAACCAATTAATAGCACTAGATAAGTATTCTTTACTTTATCTTTTAAAATCATACTAGTAATTGTATATACACTAATTATAGAAGATATATAAACTAATACTCCATATATTGCTAAAGCAACTAATCCTGCAGATACCCCTATGTAAGTAATCATAGCAATTAATGCAATTACAGGAACTGCTACTAGTATTAATAGTCCCCAAGCAAATGATGGTAATAATCTATTTGGAGCTATTTCTCTTAATTTATTAAATAAACTAGGAATTAATAAAGCCATTAAAAATCCTACTACTAATATATTTAATAGTCCTAATACTGTATCTAATAATTTACTAGCAAATACACTTAAAATAGCTTGTTTTCCATCTACATTATAAGAATTAGAATTACTCTTATAAGTAGTTTTAGAACCAATATTAGCATCTTTACTAATAGTTATTTCAGTATCATCATTGTATTTTAAATTACCTTTAATATCTGTATAACTATTAATAGTAATAGTTGTAGCATCAACATAAACATTTCCATTAATAACTCCATCAATTACTACATCAGTTCCTGCGATAAATAAGTTTCTACCAACATTACCAGTAACTTTAATTTTTTGTCCTGCTACATATAGATCTCTTGAGGCATTAACATCATTTATTTCAATAATTTGTCCTGCTACAAAACCATCATTAAATGTAGATTCATTAATATTTACAGAATTACCAGCTGCAAATAAATGATCACTTTTACTAGAAATATTAACAAAATTTCCTGCACCAAATAAGATACCATCAACTTCATTATTAATTTTTACTGTGTTACCAGCTACAAAACCAGACCCTTCCATTTTGTCATTTACAGTTATAGAATAATCTGCACGAAATAATCCTTTATTATCTCCTTGAACATCAGCATAACAAATCATAGGATTAATAAATGCTACTAATGCTATAACCATCAATAATTTAATTATTTTTTTCATATTTTCATCCTTTCAATTATAATTATAATCAAAAAAAAAGATTTGTAAATTAAATATTACAAATCACATTATCACATTTATTAGTATATTTATCTTTTTCTTTTTTATCTACAAGATAAATAAGTTTAATTCCTTTATATCTTTGAATTTTTTTATCCTCTAATAAATCTTTATTTACATTTATAAAATCTGGTTTACATGTATTAATAACATTAGAAGTATTATGCTTAGTTCCTACTAATAAACCTACAATATAGTTTTTTCTAAATAATCTAAAATAAATAATAGTACTAGGTATAAAAGATTGAATAGCAAATT
>JAEEGL010261563.1_pt1 | contig 12303 bp, 8 predicted proteins | sample 9134231 | NCBI WGS metagenome assembly JAEEGL01 (sample SAMN16246548, study PRJNA631951) | gut metagenome | biome: gut microbiome; feature: rumen; material: fiber-attached | host: Bos | place: Iran: Karaj | collected 2018-10 | reverse complement strand
TGCCCACCCGCAACGGTCGCAACGCCATGCTGTTCACCTACGAGGGAACCATGAACCTGCGCAACAAGAAGTGGGAGGACGACTTCTCACCCATCGACCCTGACGGCTGCGAGATTGACCGCATCCACAGCAAGGCCTACCTGCACCACCTGTTCAAGGCCCAGGAACTGCTGGCCCTGCAGATAGCCAGCATCCACAACCTGGCCTTCTACCTGCGACTGGTAACCGATGCCCGCCAGCATATCGAGCAGGGCGACTTCACACAGTGGAAACGTTCTGTCATTGACAATTTAGGACGCAGAAGATGAATAAGATAAAAGCCACACTACGGAAGATGAAGCGCACCTGGCTGCGGCTGCTCATCATGCTACACCCGCTGATCAGGCTGGTGCGCCGCATCGTCAAGTGGCTGCGAGGACTGCCGTGGCACAAACTGACATGGATGAAGAAACTGAATCCGCTGCGCTACCTGAAGCGCATGGACCGCTACATCATCTACAAGTTCATCGGCACCTACATCTATTCCATCCTGCTGATTATCTCCATCTCCATCGTCTTCGACGTCAACGAGAACCTGGCCAAGTTCACCAACTACCACGCACCGCTGCGCGCCATCGTCTTCGACTACTACGCCAACTTCGTGCCCTACTTCGCCAACCTGTTCTCGCCGCTGTTCGTCTTCATCGCCGTCATCTTCTTCACCTCCAAGCTGGCCGGCAATTCAGAAATCATCGCCATGCTGGCGTGCGGCATGAGTTTCAGGCGACTGTTGCGCCCCTACCTGTTCTCGGCAGCCCTCATTGCTGCGCTGAACTTCTATCTGGGTGCCTACATCATTCCCAAAGGCACCGTGGTGCGCCACGACTTCGAGTCGCTCTACAAGAACAACAAGAAGAACACGTCGGCATCGAACATCCAGCTCATGGTGGACCGTGGCGTAGTGGCCTACCTGTCGCAGTACGACGACATCCGCAAGACGGGCTACGGCTTCGCACTCTATAAGTTCGAGAACAAGAAACTGGTCTCGCAGCTTAACGCCAGCGTCATCCAGTACGACACCATTTCCGACGAACGCTACCACTGGAAGGCACGCAACTACAAGATACGCACGCTGAAGGGTATGCGTGAGCAAATCACCTCAGGCAACGAAATCGACACCCTCATCCAGATGGAACCCATCGACCTCGTATTCTCCTCCGGCCAGCAGGAGACTTTCACCTCACCCGAACTGCTGCGCTACATCTCCAAACAGGAGGAACGCGGCTCCAGTAACGTCGTGCAGTACGAGGTGGAATACCACAAGCGCATAGCCTCCTCGTTCGCCTCGTTCATCCTCACCATCATCGGCGTCTCGCTGTCGTCACGAAAGCGAAAGGGCGGTATGGGTATGTACCTGGGTATCGGACTGGCCCTGTCGTTCACCTACATCCTGCTACAGACCGTCTCAGCCACCTTTGCCATCAATGCCGACACACCTCCCCTGCTGGCCGCGTGGATTCCGAACATCATCTATGCTTTCATCGCATATTTCTGTTTTAGACAAGCACCGAATTAATTGATAATTGATAATTGACAATTGACAATTAACAAAAGAATGACTTTTGAAGAAACATATTTAAATGATAACATCCTCGATGCACTCTATGACATGCACTTCGAGGAAATGACCCCCATACAGGAGAAATGCATTCCTGAAATACTTGACGGCCGCGACCTCATCGGCGTGGCACAGACAGGTACCGGCAAGACGGCCGCCTACCTGCTACCCATCCTCTCGCTGCTCGACGACGGAGGCTTTCCCAAGGATGCCGTCAACTGCATCATCATGTCGCCAACACGCGAACTGGCCCAACAGATTGACCAGGCCATGCAGGGCTTCGGCTACTATCTGGACGGCATCAGCAGCGTGGCAGTATATGGCGGCAACGACGGCAACCGCTTCGACGTAGAAACACGTGGCCTGAAGATGGGTGCCGACGTGGTCATTGCCACACCGGGCCGTCTGCTCTCCCACATCCGCATGGGACATCTGGACCTGTCGCGCCTGTCGTTCTTCGTACTCGACGAAGCCGACCGCATGCTCGACATGGGATTCTCCGACGATATTCTCAGCATTGCCAAGCTGTTGCCCAGCGACCACCAGACCATCATGTTCTCGGCAACCATGCCTGACAAGATACAGCAGCTCGCGCGTACCTTATTATATAATCCTGTAGAGGTCAAGATAGCCGTCTCCAAGCCGGCCGAGAAAATCCAGCAGTCTGCCTTCCTGTGCTACGAGCCCCAGAAACTGGGCATCATCCGCCATCTGTTCAAGGCCGGCGAACTGGAACGCGTCATCATCTTCAGCGGCAAGAAGGACAAGGTGAAGGACATCACCCGTGAACTGCGCCGTATGAACATCAACTGCGCCCCCATGCACAGCGACCTCACCCAGGCCGAACGCGACGACGTCATGTACCGTTTCAAGGCCGGACAGGTCAGCGTACTCGTAGCCACCGACATTGTGGCACGCGGCATCGACATAGACGACATCCTGTGCGTCATCAACTACGACGTGCCCCACGATGCCGAGGACTATGTACACCGCATCGGCCGCACGGCCCGTGCCCAGCGTGACGGCGTGGCCATCACCCTCGTCTCTGACCGCGACATGCGCTACTTCTCCGACATCGAGCGCTTCTTGGAGCGCAACATCCATAAGAACCCGCTGCCTGAAGGACTCGGCGACGGTCCTGAATACAAGGTTTCCTCACCCCGCAAGTCATCACGCGGACGGGGAGGACGTAATCGCAACGGTCGTAATCGCGGTGGCCACAGCCAGCACGGCAGAGGCCACCAGCGCCACAAGCGTCGCACAAAGGAATAGCAAAAAACAGCGGGCCACATGGTCCGCTGTTTCTGTTTATCAAGAATCTGGTATTATCAACGAATTATCTTCTTGCCTTTGCGAATGTAGATGCCAGGTTTCAGGGCATCAGCGTTGACACGGTTTCCGCGGAGGTCGTAGATGGCATCGTCGGTATCGGCAGTGGCAACGGAAACGGTACGGATGCCCGTGGGTTCAAACTGGCTGTCGTTACTGAGGAAGACGGTATCGACGGCAATGGTGCCGGCTTTGGGAGCACGGAGTGCCATCTTATAGACTTTCGAGGGATCCATGACGTTTTTGCCGTACTGCAGGTTATGCAGGTCGATGACGACAGTGGTGCGCTCGCGGATGGTGTCGCGATAGCTGACGTTCTTGGTCTTTCCATAGAGCCACACCTCTGCATCGATGGTCTGCTGTTCCTTCAGCTTCACGACGAGATATTTGAAACTGGACCAGTCGGCGAGGTTGGGATAGGTCCATGCTGCCTGTCCGTTGCCCGTCAGGGTGATGGTGCGCGAAGGCTCGTCGTAGGAGGCGTTGTTGCCAGGCATGAGGCAGAAGTTGTGGAACGAGAAGTAGTTTGGCACGATGCCCAGCGTCAGGAGTGCTTCTGCAGCGTAGCGGCTACCCAGCATGCGATAGCCGAAGGCGTTGAAGTGCCAGGGGTCATTGCCGTTGCCCGGACATCCTTCAGCACTGACGACATGACTGGTCGGCACCACCGACGGCATACGGGCTACCTGTGTGTTGTGGGCATAGCATGAACCGCCTTGGTTCTGGTATAGCGTCTCGCCGACGAAGAGGGGCACGGTGTCGGCACTCAGGCCGAGGTCGGTGAGCATGTCGTTGTAGATTTTCTTCACCATGTTCGGCCAGTTGGGGTCTCCGTTGTTGGAGCAGCCCTGATGGAGCAGGATGCCCTTGATGACACCCAGCTTCTGGGCTTTTTTACCCATCTCGATGATACGTCCGTAGGGGTTGCCGCCGTAGTGGTTATTGGCCAGCGTGACATACCACTCGCCAGGATTCTGCGCAATTTTCTGCTGGTAGAGGTCCTTGTCAAACATCTCGATAGGACTGCTTCCCATAGCCACGGGCACCACTCCAACACGATACTCCTCAGGAAGGTTCTCCAGCATGGTACGTCCGAAATAATCCGTCGGCCCCAGACCTCCGTTGGGACTCACCAATGGCGGGGTTGCGGTGTACCAATATCCCTGCCTTCTCGTCGGGCTTCCATTGAATGCACATGTTGCCAACAGGCGGAACCGCTTGTCAACGCCCGTTTTGTCGATGGCCTCGGGCTGTGCATTGCCCTCCATGTTAGACTGTCCGAAACAAATGTAGATGTAGAATTTCGGATCAACGTCGGCATTCACTGCAATGAGACGGGTGGCCAACAGCACCGCAATCAACATTAGTTTTTTCATCTCAATTATCAATTCTCAATTCTCAATTCTCAATCCTCAATTCTTCAAAGTCTTGACGTATGTGACCGGCTCGCCGTCGCCCTTCAGCACATCGGCGAAAGCCTGTGGCTTGATGGTGACAGGACCCTTCATAAACTCCGGGATGTTGTAGCTGTACAGGAACTGGCGGTGATAGTCGGGCTCGGCCTGCGGTAGTTCAAAGGCCTTCGTGCTGTGACCGTCGTTGTCGATATGGGTAAAGAACGGACGGGTGAAGGTGCCGTCGTCGCGTCTGCTGCTGACCACCAGCCAGCGGCCGTTACTGGACCAGGTGTGATAGCTCTCCGTATCGTTGGAGTTTGCAGGGTTTAGCGGACAGACCTCACCAGTCTGCAGGTTCATAATCCACAGGTCGGCATCGTGGTGCCAGATATGGAAATAGCCGTAGGTGGCCATGGTGAACACCAGCCAGCGGCCGTCAGGCGAGATGCGTGGCAGCACGGCACTTTTGTTGAGCGTGTCGGCGGCAAAGACGAGTTCTCGCGGTCCGAACTGGCGTGTGTCAGGGTCAAAGCTCTTCTTGTAGAGGTTGTACTTCAGTTCCTGGGCACGCTGAATCACCTCCGATTCCAATGACACACCAGGATTACTCCGTTCGTAATGTGCACTGCAATAGTAGAGCGTGCGGCCGTCAGGAGTCCATGCCGGGAATACCTCAAACTCGGTGCTGTCGTTCTCCAGGTTGGTTACCTCGTTACGCTCCACGTCGTAAGCGATGATGTCGCTCTCTGAGTCGAACACCTCAATCTTGTTGGGGTCGGTGGTGTGGAACGTCTGATGGGTCTTGTCGGTGGAATAGACGATGAGGTTCAGCCAGGGGTGCCAGGCAGGATAGACGCCAGCCGAGAGGATGGAGTCGTTGCGCATGTTCACCTTCTTGATTTTGCCGTCATAAACGATGACGGTACCGCCATAGTTCTGACGGGCATGGAACTGCATGCGTCCTGGATTGTACTGCTGGTAGTGGTGGCAGTTGATGCACTGTCCGTTGCTCTCGAAACCGCAGAGCATGTTGTCGTAGATGACGCTCTGGTCATAGTTTTCCAGACAACGCTGACTGATGGTAAGTGCCTCGTAGCTGACGAACGAGGGCGGAATAAGACGGAAACTCAGGTAGGGGTCAATGCTGTCAGGCGACACATGGATGGCGAACGGCTTATAGTGCGTCCACTCATCTCCGTGGCGTGCAAAGACGTCAACACTGATGTCACCGCCCTTGGCTGCTGACGTCATGTCGCGCCAGTCGTCTATATCGGGCTGCATGGTGCCGCTACAGACAATCTCCTGCTGACCAGCCTTGTAGCGGGCAATGACGGCATCGGCCTCCTCGTCAAGCAGGAAGGTCAGCGGCGCGATGTTGACAGGTATGGTGACATCGACGTAGTCTGGATATATCTTCGGCAGCTGTTTGCTGTCGGTGTATGTCTCCGGAACGCTGGGGCGGCAGGCCGCCATGAACAGCAGGGCAGCAGCGAACGTGATATGGATTATTCTCAGTAGCTTCATAACGGTCGTATTCAATATTCTGGTAGCTGGCTCATCAGATAATAGTCATAATAATAGGTGTTGCTAAAGGCTTTCAGCCCTTCGCGAGCCACGTCTATGTCTATGTCGTCAAAACGGCTGGCAGCCTCTGCGAAGCTGTTGTACGAGTCTTTCACAAGGGCGTCGAAGGGGAGCCGGTCGATGTCGGGGCGTTCCTCAATCTGTCCGTAAAGATAGGCCGCCTGCTGATAGAAGTAGGGCATCCGGTCCTTGGGGTGCAGCTGGATATAGTCGCTGAAGTGGCGGTAGAAGGCAGGTATGTCCTTGGTCCACAGGGTGGCCAGCAGTGTCTGTTCCTGGAAGTACTTGTCACCGGTATAGTGGCTGTTGGCCAGCTGGTGCATGAGGAACGACTCTATGTTTCCCTGGTCGGCACTCAATATGTTGTCATAGTGCATCATGCGCTTGACGATTCCCATCTCCGGATCGGCAGCGATGGCTTCGGCATTGCCATTCATGGCCCCGTAGCGTTCTGCCCAGTCAGCGAAGAAAAGCGTTTCTTTCAGCAGTCCGAGGTATTTTCGGGCCAGCTGACGTTCGCCGTTAAGCAGCGCACACTTGGCCAGCAGTTTCAACGCAGCGGGATTCCATCCAAACTCTACGGACATCTCGGTGCAGAGCCTTGCACAGCAGTTCAGCATACCATAGTGGTAATAGATGAGCGGTCCTGCCTCCAGCATGAGCCGCATGCCGAAAGGTGCAGCGTAGGCCTTCGAGCCGTTCTTGTAGTTCATCATTTCGTCGCCCTGAACACCCAGTCGCGAGAGTGCCAGATTCCTCATCATGACGATGGCACGGGTGGGTTCGTCCTTTTGCTTGGCAGCCTCACTGATGACGTTTATCCAGTCGTTCTGCTCAATGGCGCGCTGCATGGCCAGTTCGCGGTGGAAATTCTCGTCCTTGAACCAGTACGAAGTAACAAGAACTGATACGACAGCCATGGTCACAACACCGATGATGACGGGCTTCCTGAGGGTTTTCATCTCCTTCAGCGAAACGACCGTCAGCAGCAGGAAGATTACAGCCAGCGCATAGAACGGCGCATAGTAGGCATGGTGTTCCTCGGTGACATAATAGAGCGGCAGGCCTGCGGCATAGAGGTTAGCCTGATTGGTCTGGTAGAACACGAATCGGTAGAACAGCAGCGGAACGGCGGCGGCACCAAGTACGGCGGCAATGGTGCATGGCAAGGGTTGTTTCTTCAGCCGCCATGACCAGACAGCCATCAGCAGGGCGGCGGCGATGCCGTAGATGCCCATGAGTGGATAGCCTGCCAGACAGGTAATGAGGACGAAGGCTGGGCGTAGCCAGAACCGGTCGGGCAGACAGCGGAACGCCCAAAGCAGTGCTGCAACGGCTGTTGTCGCAATGGTTGCCACAAAGGCATGTCCCGACAGTTTCAGCACATACACCCAGTAGCCCATATCGACGATAGTCATCAGCAGGCATGCCACTGGCAGTATTGCCAGCCATGCCCATTGTCCTGCGATGTTGAAGGCCTTTTTCGTCAGCCACATCAGCAACAGCCACCATGCACACAGGATAAGGGTTCCCAGCCAGGGATAGTAGAAGAACTGCGTGAAGAACGCCGCTATCCACGAGAGGAATCCTCCAGGAACCAGCATTTGTTCACGGAAGAACGGCGACGTGTATAGGAACAGGTTGTTCTCTTGAATCTTCCACAAGAGGTCGGATTCAAAGGCCAGCATGGCACCCGCCATGATGACGAGCGCAATCAGCCAGAGGGCCGAGTAATGAAGTAGTTTTTTCATACAGCTTGCAAAATTACGAAAAGTCGAGAGCAAAACAAAAGAATTTATTCATTTTTTTTGCAGAATTCACACAGAATGATTACTTTTGTAATTCAAAAGAAAAAGAATGATAGAAATCGTCTGTATATTACTGGGCTTAGCCGTCGGTTCCGCCCTTACCTATTTTATATTAAACTCTCGTCTGACTGACCTGCGCGTCAAGGACGAGACGAAGGGCCGTGAGCTGGAACTGCTGCGGCAGCAGCATACTGCTGAGACGGAACTGCGACAGCGGCAGTACGACGAGCAGCTGTCGATGCGGCAACAGCAGTTCGAGGAACAGCTCTCGCAGCGGCAACGGCAGTTTGACGAACAGCTGAACGTTGTCCGCGAACAGTTCCAGAACCTGGCAACGACGGTGCTCACGAAGACCAGCGACCAGTTGCGCCAGCAGAACCGTGAGGCGATGGAGCACGTGACGAAACCCATCAGCGACAACTTTGCAGAACTGCAGAAGGCCATTCAGGAGAGCGACCGCGAGTCGGCCAAGACTGCAGCCTCGCTGACGGAACGCCTGCGACAGTTAGGGGAACAGACGGAGAAGATGGGCATGACAGCCACACGGCTGACGAACGCCCTGCGCGGCGACTCCAAGCAGGCTGGCGACTGGGGCGAACTGGTGCTGCAGGACCTGCTGGACTCGCAGGGCTTCAAGCGCGGCTTCGACTACGACGTCCAGGACACGCTGACCGACGAGGAGGGCTTCATCGTGCGCAACGAGGACACAGGACGTGCTATGCGCCCTGACGTCGTGCTGCATTATCCTGGCAACCAGGATGTGGTCATCGACGCCAAGGTGAGCATCAAGGCATATTACGACTACGTCAACGAACCCAGCGACCAGGTGAAGCTGCAGATGCTGGACCGCCACGTGCAGAGCGTCCGCTCGCACGTCAAGGAACTGGCCTCGAAGGACTACAGCCGTTACATACAGTCGCCCCGCACGGCCATCGACTTCGTCATCATGTACGTACCCAACGAGGCCGCCCTGCAGGTGGCGCTGGCCCGTGACCCAAAGCTGTGGACGGAGGCCTTCGACAAGAAGGTGTTCATCAGCAGCACTCAGAACCTGTTCGCCATCCTCCGCATGATACAGATTGCCTGGCGGCAGCACAACCAGACGGAGAATCAGAAGAAGATTGTGGGACTGGCCGAACAGCTGGTGTCACGTATCGGACTCTTCGCCGAACGCACACAGAAGATAGGGCGCGACATTGATATGCTCACTGCCGACTTCACCGACATGCAGAAGTCTGTCGATGGCACACGCGGCATCCTTCAAAAGGCCAACGAAATGAAACAACTCGGCATCAAGGAGGACGTGAAGCACCCCCTACCCCGTCTCGACGAGGAACTCAACTAACCCGTAGAAACATTTTAAAAACATTCATATCATGTTTGACAAAAATACTTACATTCAGCGACGTGCTGAACTGAAAAAACTGGTGGGCAACGGCATCATCGTGCTATTCGGCAACAATGAGGCACCCTATAACTATCCCGCCAACTGCTATGCGCCCATGCGGCAGGACTCTGCATTCCTCTACTATTTCGGACAGCACCGCGACGGACTGGTGGGTGTCATCGACATAGACAATGACGAAGAATGGCTCTTCGGCGACGACATCGACGTGGAAGACATCGTGTGGATGGGCTTCACACCCAGTGTGGCAGACCTTGCCGCTGAGGTGGGTGTGACAAAGACGGCACCGATGGCGCAACTCCGCACAGTATGTTGCTGTGACACAGCAACAAACAGGGCGGTTCACTTTCTGCCGCCGTACCGCCACGACACGAAGATACAGATCATGGACCTGTTAGGCATTCACCCGTCAAAACAGAAAGAGGCTGCCTCACTTGCACTCATCAAGGCTGTGGTAAAGATGCGCTCGACGAAGGAGCAGCAGGAGATTGACGTTATCGACCGTGCCTGCGACATCGGCTACGCCATGCACACAACGGCTCAGCTGCTGGTGAAGCCTGGTGTGACGGAACGCTTCATCGGCGGACAGGTGGACGGCATTGCCCGCTCGCTGGCCAACGGCACCAGCTTTGCCACCATCTTCAGCCAACATGGGGAAATCATGCACGGTAACCCGTCGGCAGCACCGTTGGAGGACGGACGACTGGTAATCTGCGACGCTGGCTGCGAACTGGACGACTACTGCTCGGACCATACGCGCACCATGCCGGTAAACGGTAAGTTCACGCAGCGGCAGATGGAAATCTACAGCATTGTGGAAGCCTGTCACGACTACGTTTTAGAGGTTGCCAAGCCGGGCGTGAAATACATGGACGTACACTTTGCCGTCTGCCGCATGATGACGGAACGGCTGAAGGAGTTAGGGTTGATGAAGGGCGATACGGACGAGGCCGTACGTGCCGGTGCCCACGCCATGTTCCTGCCTCACGGACTGGGCCACATGATGGGTATGGACGTACACGACATGGAGGGTCTGGGACAGATCTACGTCGGTTTTGACGACGAGACGCGCCCCAATCTGGAACAGTTCGGCACCAACTGTCTGCGCATGGGCCGTAGGCTACAAGAGGGCTTCGTGGTCACTGACGAGCCGGGCATCTACTTTATTCCGGCACTCATCGACGAATGGCGTGCCAAGGGGCACTGCAAGGAGTTCCTGAACTTCGAGAAGTTAGAGACCTACAAGGACTTCGGCGGCATCCGCATCGAGGACGATGTGCTCATCACCCGTGACGGCTGCCGGTTCCTTGGCCAGCAGCGCATCCCCTACCATCCGGCAGAACTGGAAGCGTTTATGCAAAGTAAAAAAGTATAATATAACTGATAAAAAAATGAAGAAACTATTCACACTCGCACTGCTGGCCATGATGGCAGCAGGCGTCCAGGCCCAGGAGTCTGGAAAAAGCAACAAGCCCGTATTCACGGTAGTCAAGGAGAACCCCATCACCAGCATCAAGGACCAAAACCGCTCCGGCACGTGCTGGGACTACTCCACCCTGTCATACTTCGAGTCGGAAATCCTGAAAAAGAGCGGCAAGACCTACGACCTCTGCGAAAGCTTCGTATGTAACAAGAACTACATGGACCGTGCCATTCAGGTGGTTCGCCTGCACGGCGACTGCCAGTTCTCGCAGGGCGGCTCTGCCTACGACGTCCACTACGTGCTGCAGAACTACGGCATCTGCCCTGAGTCGGCCATGCCCTTCCCAGGTTCGCTGTATGGCGACTCGCTGAACAACTTCAACGAGTTCTTCTCGCTGATGGAGCCCTACGTGGAAGCCGTTTCCAAGAACAAGGCACAGAAGATTTCTTCGCAGTGGAAACCCGGCCTGCAGGGTATTCTCGATGCCTATCTGGGCAAGTGTCCTGACGAGTTCGTCTATGAGGGCAAGAAATATACGCCGAAGACCTTTGCCGCCTCGCTGGGACTTGACTGGAACGACTATGTCAGCATTACCAGCTTCACGCACCATCCCTTCTACACGGCCTTTGCCGTTGAGGTTCAGGACAACTGGCGCAATCCGCTGAGCTACAACCTGCCGATGGACGAGATGATGCAGATCATCGACAATGCCGTCATGAACGGCTACACCGTGGCATGGGGTGGCGACGTGTCGGAAGACGGATTCACCCGTCAGGGACTGGCCTACGCCATTGACACCAAGAAAGCCGAGAACTTGCAGGGCAGCGACATGGCCAAATGGCTGAAGATGTCAACGGCCAAGAAGCGCAGCATCATCGACTCGCTGGGTTGCAACGTGCCGGAAATCGTTCCCACACAGCAGATGCGCCAGGAACGCTACGACAACTGGGAACTGACCGATGACCACGGCATGCTGATCTACGGTATCGCCAAGGACCAGAACGGTCGCGAATACTATATGGTAAAGAATTCTTGGGGAGAAACAGGCAACTACAAAGGTATCTGGTACATGACCAAGGCCTTCATTGCTGCCAATACAATGGACTACACCGTCAACAAGAATGCCATTCCCAGGGAAATCCGCAGAAAACTGGGTATTGATTGAACAATAACCCATCAACAAAAACTGCCGCACTCCAATCACTGGACGTGCGGCAATTTTTTTAATAGATTAATGTAATCAGAAGTTTTTCGTCATCTCGGCGACCTCTGCATTGATACGGTCGATGAACTGCTGGATAGTCATCGTGGTCTGCTCGCCACCACCCTGTGGACGAACGGAAACGGTACCGTCCTGCTGTTCCTTTTCACCGACAATCACCATGTAGGGGATGCGCTTCAGCTCGTTGTCACGAATCTTGCGGCCGAGCTTCTCATTGCGCAGGTCGATGGTGGGACGAACACCGCCCAGGTCGAACTTCTTGGCAACTTCCTTGGCGTAGTCGTTGTACTTCTCCGAGAGTGGCAGGATGGCCACCTGGTCAGGCGTGAGCCACAGGGGGAAGTGACCGCTGGTGTGCTCGATGAGCACGGCACAGAAGCGCTCCATGCTGCCGAAGGGGGCACGGTGAATCATCACGGGACGGTGCTTCTGGTTGTCCTCGCCGACATATTCGAGCTGGAAGCGCTCTGGCAGGTTGTAATCGACCTGTATGGTACCCAGCTGCCAGCGGCGGCCCAGGGCATCCCTGACCATAAAG
>JAEEGL010145378.1_pt1 | contig 12303 bp, 6 predicted proteins | sample 9134231 | NCBI WGS metagenome assembly JAEEGL01 (sample SAMN16246548, study PRJNA631951) | gut metagenome | biome: gut microbiome; feature: rumen; material: fiber-attached | host: Bos | place: Iran: Karaj | collected 2018-10 | reverse complement strand
GTATAAATTGTAAAAAAGAATTTTATTCTTTATGCATTAATTTATTAGATAAAATATTACCTCCAGCAACTTGGGAAAAATATCATTGTAATACATTAAGAAATGAACAAATGTCATGTATAAAATGTGGAGATAAATTTTTTTTAAAACATCATTTTTTATTTTGTAAAAAATGTAAATTTACTATAAATCCTCTTGAAATAGTATGGAAATGTTTATTTTGTAAAAATGATTTTAAATCTTTTGCAAAAATATATAATCCTTTAGAAAATAAATTAATTGATATTTGTATTAAAAATGCTTTTTTGGAAAAAGAAATAGTAAAACCGAAAAAAATGAGATGCAATTGTATTAAAAATAATGAAATACAAAAAAATTATTTTTATCACAAAATAAATGAATGTAATGGAGAATTATATAATGGAATTTTATCAGGGAAAAATATTATGATTTGTTCCAAATGTAAATCAATTATAAACATTAATACATTTAATTGGAGATGTCCAAAATGTAATAAGAATTTCATATGTAAAGAAATAATAAAAATGAAACAAAATGAAAATGAAGAAGAAAATAATACTGAAAAAAGTAATTATAATAGTTTTAAATTAAAACAATATAATAATTCAGTTAATAATTCTGAATATAATGGAGAAACAGATAATACAAGTGGTACAAATACAAAAGATGTTAAAAAATTAGAGACAATTTATTATAATGATAATAAAAGGACTCTTTTTGAATTACATGAAAAATTATTTAGCACAAGTAGAGATAATAAAAAAAGAAATTTATCAATTAATTTGATAAATCCTGCACAAAATGATTCTTATAATAAAAGTCAAAATAAAAGAAATGATTTAATTGAAGAATATGATTCTCTTGACAATAAAAATTATAATATTAAATATCAAGTTATTAAATATCCTTTAAGGAAAAATTTTCTAAATATTGAAAAACTAAAAATTAATTATAATAAATCAGAAAAAAATTTTGATGAAATGAAATATAAGAATAATTATTTAAGAACAACTTATAATAATGTTATACCAATTAACAATATTTCCTGTTATAAATCAACACAATTAAGTAGAAATTCAAGTGAAATAAAAGAAAAGTATAATGAAAAAAATATTCAAGATTATAGTCCAATTAGAGCAATTAAAAAAATAATTAAATTTCAATCACAAGAAAAAAATAATAAGTCAAAAAAATTTTTAGAAGAATTAGATAAAGAAGAAACACAAAATTATATACATGTAAGGAAAACTAATAGTATAAATAATAAAAATGATTTTAATTTAGAAATTAAAGTAAAAGGAAATAATAATGAAACTAAATTAAATCCAACTAATTTTTTAAAAAGTGATACAAAGTTATTAGAATATTTAAAAAATTCTGCTGAAAAATTAAAATCAAAAGTACAATCATTAAACAATATTAATATTTGCAAGAACATTTTTCCAATTTCAAAAAATAATAGCCAAGATAATTTAGGAGAATTTAATTTTGATGATTATTCAATTTTAAGTCAAATTGGAGAAGGAACTTTTGGTAAAATTTATTTAGTTAAAGATAAAAAAGGTAAATTATTTTCAATGAAAAAATTATTAATTTCAGATGAAATTGATTATCATAATATAATAAAAGAATATAAATTATGTCATTCCCTTAAACATGAAAATATTGTAAAATTATTAGGAATTTATCATCATCAATTAGATAAAACCACATTTGTAATTTATATTTTAATGGAAGTTGGTAAAAATGATTGGGAAAAAGAAATTAAACAAAGGATAACATCAAATAATTATTATTCTGAAAAAGAATTAATAAATATAATAAAGCAATTATCATCTTCTTTAAGTTTTTTACAAAATAATAATATAAGTCATAGAGATATAAAACCACAGAATGTTTTAGTTTTTCCAAACCATCATTATAAAATTGCTGATTTTGGTGAAGCAAAAAAAATAACATATAAAAATATTAGAAACACATTAAGAGGTACTCAAATATATATGAGCCCTTTATTATTTAATGGTTTAAAAAACAATAAAATTGATATTAAGCATAATTTATTTAAAAGTGACTTATATTCATTAGGTTTGTGTATATTATATTGTTCAACTTTCAAATTTGAAAATTTATATAAAATTAGGAAAATATCTGATAGAAATATTCTTAAAATATTTATTGAAGACAATTTAAAAGGGAATTATAGTGATAATTTCATTAATTTGTTAATAAAAATGCTTGAAATAAATGAAAATGACAGAATTGATTTTATTGATTTAAAAAAAATAATGGATAATTGGAAATGAAATTTTGTATTTTTTTATTTATATATAATTAATTTCTTTTTGGGAATTTATGTTTAAAAAAAAGAAATTATCGTTATTCTTTTTTTTATATTTTTATTTTTGGGACTAAATAGATATATATAAAATAATTATTAAATAAATAATTAGTCATTAAATGTAATATTTATATAAATAAATAATTATTAAAAAAAGAATTTTAATTGATTTAACTAATAACCATAATGAAATTAATTATTTAAATAAGAATTTAAAAAAATTAAAATATCAGAATGTCAAAATCCCAAAAAAGGGAAGAACAAAATAAAAAACTACGTGAAATATATTTACAAACAAAAAAAGAGGCCAAAGAAATAAGAGATAGGTCTGGAATAAGTGCAAATCCTATTCTCCAAACATCTCAACAATATGTAATAAATTTAAAAATATATAAATAAAAAATATAGCAACCAAAATATCAAAATAAACCTCGAATAGAAACTCAAAATTACATTTCAAAAAATTTAATAAATAAAGAACAAAATAGACCCCAAAAGAAAGTAATTGAAATAAAAGATTGTTTAGATTTAAATTTTAAAGATGAATCAACTTATATTCCAGATAAACCAAAAAAAAGATTTTTAAGAACCGAATATGAAGAAAAATTTCATAAGCCACAACCACAAAGTATAAAAATGATAGATACAAGAGTAAAAAAAGATAATTTAAATGATATTATATATGGTAAAGGAGGAAATGAAGAATTAATTTTTTCAAAAAAACAATATAAATATGCTGGAATTCCTTCATATGAAACAGTAAAAATGAATAATAAAAATATATTACCTAATCAAATTGGTTCAGAAAAAAAAAATGAATATCGAAGTAATATTTTAAAAAAATATAATGAAGAACATTTTTTTACTCAAGGAAATGAAATTAATGAAAGGTCACATAAAAAAATATTTCATTTAAATAGTCAAATGAGAGATATTTTATCTCATGATAATATACCAAAAGGATATGATATTTTTAGTTCTAAACCTAATGAAGTTAATTATAAAACTTTAGTTAATTCTCTTCCTGATAATTATGAAAATATTAAGAAATTTGGAAAAAAAGTTTATGAATAAAAAATTATGATAATCAAAAAATATATTAAATATTTTATATAATAAATAATTTTTTATAACAATTCAATGCTATAATTACTCTTCAAAATTTTTGAGGAAATTAGATATATAATCTTCATAAATTAAATTTCTATTTGTAGAAAAAATATTTTTTTCTTTTAATTTTATTTTATTCATATTCAATTTCTTAATAATATCTTTCATATTTTTTCTTTCTTCTCTTTCTTTATTTATAGTTTTAAAATCATATAAATAATTAGTTTTATCATTTAATACATCATAAATATCATTAGTTTCACTATTTTTCACTGCTCTAAATTTATTTTTATTAAGGAAGTAATCAATTCCAATAATAGAAAATTTGTCTTTTTTAATTGTTAGTTTATTATTTACAATTGAAGGAACTTCTTCGCTTATACACTTTTGAACTTCATCGAATTTTACTATATTTTTACTATTATTGATGAGATCAAATGATGAAAGTAAAAGATTTTTTTTTAATGGTTTATTAATTATATTTACTTGTAAAGGTTTTAATTTTGCATTAATAACTAATTTTGGTTTTGAAATATAAATATTTGATGAATTTTTTATATTTAAACTTTCTTGTGTCCTTCTATTTGTAATATCATTTGAATTTCCTCTATCAGATAATTTATTATTATTTTTAATTTCATTTATTGGGATTTTTGAAAAAGTTAAATTATTTATTGATATAATATCACTATTATGTTTCTGAGTTTTTATATTTTCATTTTGAAAAAATTGGGTATAATCTGTTTTTAAAAATAATCCTCTTCTATTTTTTGTGGAGTGTTTTTGTAATCTTTGTTGTTTTGGTATTACTGAATATTTATTTAATGAATAATTTTGAATATGGTTATTCATAAAAGAAATTTGTTGACTTGAATTAATAAAAAGTGGTTCAAATGATATTTGAAGTGAATTATCTTTTTTAATATTATTATTTCTTTTTGATAAAACTAACCTATCTGAGTTTAAACTATCTTGATTAAATGAATATATAATATCATTTGTTTTTTTTTTTTGTTATTCTTGTTTTTCTATTTCTATTATTTTGAAGAAAATTTAATCTAATTTGTTTAGCATCTTTTTCATAAAATTTTTTTTCGTTATATTTTTTATAAAATGACTCCATAATATAAAAAAAATAAAGAAAAAAATATTTTTAATTGATTAATTTTAATTAAATGTCATAAAATAACTTATTAACTTAAATTAATATCCTTTACTTCATATACTTCATTTTCATAATTTGTATTTATTTTTTATTTATTTTAATTTAATATTGAAGTATATAAATTTATTAATCTTTTAGAATTGATATATTTCTTAATAATATTGTTTTTTTTTAAAATTTTATTTTTATAAATTTATTTATAGTATCATAATAAGCATTTATTCTTTTTAATTGATTTTTATTTTTTTTTATGATTGATTTTTGTTGTAACTAACTTAATTTTTTCTCAATATTTTATTATTTCTTTAAAAGTATAAATAAATAAAATTCTTTATTTTTATTTATCTTTTTTTGTTTTCATTTTGAATTTTTTTAAAGTTTTAATTGTAATATATATTTGATTTTTTTAAATATTTATTTATTTTAGAATAATTATTGTCGAAATTTTCTATTAAAAATTGTTTGGTGGTATTGCATTTTTTTTTGAATTTTTTAATTTTCTTTTCTTTTTTTTTACAAATATTTTAAAAAATCATTAACATAATATTTTAGTTCCTTAATGTTATATCTTTTTATTCATGTGAATTTTCTTTTTAAAAAATTTTTCATAATTATTTTATCTTATCTCAAAAGTATCATTTGTTGTAATAGTATTTTTGACTCTCTTTTTAGTATATTTTATTTCTAAATAAATTTATTTTATCATCTTCTTAAATTTTAATTTTTTCAAGAAAATAGAATTTTTGATAAATTCTCCTAATGATTTTTTTTTTTTAAGTCTAATTACTATTTTTTTATTATCTCCTCAATTTTAGAATTATTAATTTTCTAATTTTTCAACTTTTGAAAATATTTGATATTTACATAATGCTAGATTAAAAACTTGTTTTTTCCCTAAAATAGATTAATAAATCTAATTTATAATTTTATCTAAAACAAATAAATAAATATTTAACTAATAATTAATGAAAAAAATCTATTTAAGTCTATAATAAAATATTCAATACTTTTTTATTTTTTTATGATTTATAATTTTTTTGTTGTATTCATTCTTTTCATTAATAATTTTCCTGACTTTCTTTTTGGACTTAATAGATTTCTACCTGGATGAACTGATTCTTTTATTTTAATATTTGTTCCTGTTTTTAATCTAACAAAAGGAAGTTTTTTATTTGAATCATCTTTTTCAAATAACATTTTTTTTTTTACTTGTATTTTTTTTAGCTTTGTCGTTGAAGATAAACATGAATCATCATAATCATTATCTTTTATATTTATCATTGAAGAATAATTTTCTACTAAGAATGATGGAATTTCTTCCTTTGGGAAATTAAATAATTTAATAAAATTTTGAATTAATATTTCATTATGAATATTTTGATTATATGTGCCTTCAATTTCATTCATTATAATTTGTAGTTTTTCAATAATTGGATTTGTCATTATTAAATTAAATTTTTGAATATTTGATGTTCTATCAGTTTTTATTAATAATTCATTTGATAAATTCATTGAATTTGATGATATAAATTTTACTGATTTATTATTATTAAAATTATTTAAATTATTTATATTATTAAGATATGAAATATTATTTTTATTTGACAAATCTCCATTTAATAATATTTCATCTTTTGAAAAATATTTTTTAAAATCTTTTTCATTAAAAAATGTAAAATATGTATAATCCAAAGTAACTATTTGTAACTCACGATTTGCATTTAATATTTTTAAAAAAAAAGTATATAAATTTTGATAGCCTGAGATAATTGATAATATTTTAGTTTGAAAAAAAGTAAATGGAAATATAAATCTTTTCTGATATTTTTGAACTTCTAATTTAAAAGAAAAAATAATATATATACTATTAATATTATTTTTATCTGTATTAAAATATAGAAAATACTTTTGTAAATTTGATTTATCAATATAATTAGCAATTTTAGGGAAAACTATATATTGATTTAATTTTTCATATTTATTAGGTAAATTTATAAGTTTAGAATTATTATTCATATAAAAAATTCGAAATTTTTTATAACTTATAAGATATTTCATTATATAAAAATCCCAATCCAAAAAATTTATCATTAATAAATATAACATTAAATCTTTGTCTATAAATAAATAAGTATAAAAGTGAATATTAATAAAAAAAATCTCGATTTGTGGAAGTGATAATTGAACTTTATAAGTATAATTTGGAGTATTCCAAATAAAAAAATAAATATCACCATTGTCATTTTTGAATTTTTCATTATTATCAATTTCATTTAGTGATAAATTTGATTTAACAAAGGTATGTTTTAAATTACTTTTTTTCTTAAAATAATGTGAGGTTTGTAAAAATAATTTTAATTTTTGTTCATTTAAAGTAATTGTCTCTTGTTTTTCATCAAAATGAATTAAACTTAAAAGAATATATTTAAAAATATGAAAATCGTTAAAATAAAATAAAGGAAGATATGCAAAAGGAAAATAAAACTTAATGGCTTTCTTTGTATTATCTGTTAAATTAGTAAATGATAATTTCATTGATTTTAAATTAATTGTAAATAAATTGTTTTCTTCTTCAAAAGATTTATATAATTTATCTGTTAAATTTAAATTTTCATTTTCTTTTAAATAATTTATTTTTTCATTAATATATTTTTGATAATTATATATTAATTGATGATTTAACCTTGTAAAAATTTTTTTTTCATCATATTTTAATTTAGAATAATTATTATCATCAAATAATATAAAAGTATCAGAGTAACAATTAGTATTGTTATTATCACTTTTTAAATTTAAGCATTTATTTTTAAAAAAAGATAAATTAAATTTTTTTGTTAATTTCATTTTTTGTTTGTTTTCATTTCTCAAATTATTTGAACTTATTTTCATTTTATCTGAAGAATTATTTTTTGTAATATTAGGAGTAAGAAATGAACTAATTCTAGTAATTTTATTAAAAGAATTAAAATATTCTGAATAATTTTCTGAAGATAAAACTAATTTTTTTGTATTTCTTTTTATTTCATTATTATTTTTTTTTATTACTCTTCCACATAATTTCATAAAAGAAAATTGATTAGGACTAAAAGAAAATAAGTTTTTATATTTTGATTTCATTAAAAAAAATTATTTAAAAAACATTATTTAATTTTATTTATAAAAAAATTAATCTATAATTATAATTTATATCAAATATATATAAAAAGCTATAATTAAATAAAAAAATATTTTAAAAAAATGAAAAAAACTTTAGATAGAGCATTAAAATTTTCATATGATATAGACTTACCTCATCCTTATATAAAAAATAAAGCTCCAATTTTTTTCCAAGATGCATATCAATATCCTCAACCAGATATTGAATCATCATATTCTAAAGATATAGAAAATCTTTCAGAAATAATAAAAATAATCTCAGATCAAATAAATCAAACTCCCAATCAATCAATTTATGCAATATTAACAGAAATAATAAATATAAATGGAATTAAACGAAATATAGAAATTAATGGACAAGTTCCTAAAAAATTTGAAGATTCTTTGATTTCTTTTAAAGATGATTTATTTTCTTCTTTAACTTCAACAAAAAGTTTTTTTGATTTAAATGATGCTAAATGTTGGAAAATTGAAAATTTACCTGGTAAAGGAAATAAATATGAATCTCCTAAAGTATATGATATTAATGGAAATGAAAATATAATTAATTTAAATGGTAATGATTATGATGGTATTTTTATTTATGATGATGAAAAAGATTTTGAAATTTTTAAAAATAATGTAAAGAAATTAAATTTTATTTGTATTTGTAAAACTAATTCTTTTTTCCAAAGAAAAAAAAAGTTAATAAATGAAGGTTGCCTTAATCAATATCCTCATTATTTTGTAAATGGAAAAAATGAATATTTTAAAAATTTAGAATTACCAAGAGTTATAATTGTAAATGAAGGTGGAATAGTTTATTCTAATTCAAAAATTGATAAAAATCAAATGATAGATTTTGAAAATAATATTTTATATTCTAATAATGAATCAAAAAAAAATATAAATGATTGGTTATTTAATGGAGATAATGAATCAAAATTAAATCTTGTAAGGAAAATAAATTTACTTTTAAGAAATAAAGGATTTAATAATGTGAATTTTTCAATTAATTCTAAATCAGTTATTCAAAATGGAAATAATATTTTAATTGAAAGTATTCCTGTTTTTACTGGTGTAATTAATAAAAATTTAAAAAATGACTATGAAAAATTGATTCTTGATATTAATAGAGATTTACAATTTGAAAATACTTTAAATGAGGTTATTTATAACTAATTTAATTTTTTAAAAATGATAAATTGTTTTTTTAATTTTTTTTGATTAGATTTTATTTTTAATTTTTTTTCATATAAAAAAAATTTAAAATTTAAAATTTTCAAAAATGAAAAAAAAAAAAATCTTTAGTTTCAAATAACGGGAATAAATGATGAAAATTGATAATTTTGTAAACATATAATTCAAATATATTTTAATCCTCTTTCTTCTTAATAAACAATTGTAAAATATGATCAAATATTCAATATCAAAATTTTGAAAAATAATTGAACCCTATAAATCATATTTAAATGATTTCAAAATTAAATTATTATGAAAAATGAAAATGCAAATACTTATCAAAAATTTCAAATTAATAATTCTTATGATGATTATGATTTTGACATTGAAGAATATAATGGTCAAAATGGATATAAAATAGCTCAAAAAAATTACAATACTTTATTTAATAAAAAAGAAATTCAAAAAAGTAAATATATTCAAACTGAAAATTATCCTGAATTTGGAACATATTTTAATAAAAATGAAAAAACATTATTTATACCATTTTCAAGATATAATGATAGTTTTCCTCAATTTAATGGAAATTGTTGTTTATGTTATATATATCGTTTAAAGTCAATTTTAGATTTTCCTTGTTTTAATATTGTCATTAAATTAAAAACAGGAATGCTAAAATTTGTATTCGAACTCAATTCAATTACAAATATAGTTTTAGGAGAAAATAATTTAAATAATGTAGAAAAAAGTGACAATAAAGAATTTATTCAAACTTTTTTTTTTTATTTAAATAAACCGCCAAAAGTTTATTTTAAAAATCAAATTCAAAAAATAATAAAAAAAGAAATAGAAGAAGAAAAAAAAGATAATAATAATTTTTTTGATAAAGAATTTTATTTTAACAGTTTTAAAATAGTATTGGATAAATATTCATATTCAAATCATTATCATTTTTTAGAAGATAATGGTATGGGTGTTTTAAAAGAAAATAAAATTAATGTTAAACATGAAAAAGGAAAAAAGGAAATTTCTTTTATTAAATATCAAAATTTTTTTTTAAATGAAAATGAATCTAATTATTATTTAAGATTAGATTCTTTTTTTAGTAAAAAATCTGAATTTTTAAATTTTTATCTTTTGAATTTAATTATGAAAGTTAAATTAAAATTTAAATCAATTGAGGAATTTAATTTTATTTTTAAAGAGCATTTTAAATTATATTTAATAATTCAAAATCCAGATTTTTCAAATGAAAATTTTAATTCAAAAATATTACAATCTGCAGATAAAGAAGAAATAAAATCAACATCAGAATTATTAAAACAATATCAAGTGGTTTTTTATAAAAGATTATTAAATTTACATTTTAGTCTTCAATACTCGATATTATCATTAATTACAAATAAAAGAATGAGTATTTTTAATGTTGAAATATTAAATATATTAAAGAATTTCAAAGATAAATCTTGTATAGAACAAGAAATTTTAAGTTTAGTTATTGATTCTATTAATAAAGATTCTTTAATCACAAAAGATACTAAAAATTTTTATGAAATAGTGCAACAAAAGTTTTATCAATTTTTAGAACCACAAAATCCAGATAAATTAATATTTGAAAAAAATAAAAATGATGAATCATTAAGTTTTATTCGTAATATAGATATTACTCCAACAATGATATATTACAATATTCCAAAATTTGAAAAAAATAATCAATTAATTAGAAAATTTTCAATATTAACTGATCATTTTATAAAAGTTAATATATTAGATGAAACACATACAAAAATATATTTAGCTTCAAGAAATTATAATAAATTTCTTGCTTTTATAAAATCATTAATGACAAATGGGATAATTATAGGAAGTAGACAATTCAAATTTTTAACATCAAGTAATACTCAAATTAAAAGTGGTTGTGGATGGTATTTTAATTTAGAAGGAACAAAATATAAAAAAATAGAAAATATAATGAATGAAATTGGTAATTTCAAAAATGAAAAAAATAAATATAAAAATATTGCAAGAAGAGGACAATGTGCAAGTAACTCTACACCAATTGAATTAATATCACCTGAAGGAATTATAGAAATTCCCGATATTAAAAGTCCAAATGAAAAATATATTTATTCAGATGGAATTGGACAAATTTCTTTATTTTTAGCTAAAAAATGTTTTGAAAAAATGAAAAAAAATAATGAAAATTTTTATTGTTCTGCATTTCAAATTAGATTATTAGGAATTAAAGGAGTTTTGGCAATTAATCCTAAATTACCTGATGAAAAAATTTTAGTAAGACCTTCTATGAAAAAATTTGATTCTTCTAATTATGAATTAGGTATTATTAAATGTAGTTCTTATTCTACTGGTTATTTAAATAGACAAATTATTAGTATTTTATATTCTCTTGGTGTGGATAAAATAATTATTCTTGATATGGTTAAAAATATTTTATCTTTATATTATGAATTTTTATATTCAATAACTGATAATGTTCCAAAAAAAAGAAAAGGGAATTTAATTTTAAAAGGCAATACTGAATTAAGAGATGAAATATTATCAAAATGTTATTATTTTAAACCTTTAGTTAATTATTATTTATATAAAGAAGATTATCATAAATTTAATAATGAACCTTTTATAAATCAAATTCTTTTAAGTTCACTTGCATTAAAAGTAAGAGATATAAAATCTAAATGCAAAATATTTGATAATCATTCCGCTTGTTTAATGGGAGTAATTGATGAAACAGGAATATTAAAACATAATGAAGTATATATTCATATAAATAAATCAATTTCAAAATCATTTGATGCTTTTGAATATGATAAAATAATAGAAGGAGAAGTATTTATAACAAAAAATCCTTGTTTACATCCAGGAGATATTAGAATAGTAAAAGCAGTATCAGATAATACAATTAATGATTGTTTAAATCATATGATTAATGTAATAGTTTTTAGTTCTGATTGTTCTAATAATGAAAGACCAATTCCAAATCAAATTTCTGGAGGTGATTTAGATGGGGATACTTATTTTGTTTCATGGAATAAAAATATATTAAATAATATTAAAATTAGAAATTATCCTCCTGCACCTGATCCAAAATATAATGAATATATTAATATTAATAATAATACTACAATTAATAGTTTAATTAGTGATTCTTCTATTTTGAATAAAACTTCCATAAATATGAATGATGTAGTCAAAACTCATATTAAAATTATGAAAAATGATTTAGTTCCTAAAATTAGTTATTTACATTCACTTTGGGCTGATTCTGATGTTGAAAAAGGAGTTTTTAATGAAAAATGTTTAAAATTAAGTGAATTATTTATGATTGCTATTG
>JAEEGL016354137.1_pt1 | contig 12304 bp, 7 predicted proteins | sample 9134231 | NCBI WGS metagenome assembly JAEEGL01 (sample SAMN16246548, study PRJNA631951) | gut metagenome | biome: gut microbiome; feature: rumen; material: fiber-attached | host: Bos | place: Iran: Karaj | collected 2018-10 | reverse complement strand
TGGACGGGACAGGAAACCACTCGCAACCAATTGCTGGGTGAGGCTTACTTTATGCGTGGACTCTTCTATCTTTGGGGAACACAGTTCTGGGGCGACATCCCAGCATACTGGGCACCCGCTGCACCATCACCATGTCCACAACTCTCTGCTGAGGAAGAAATCTATCCTCATATCCTTGCCGACTTTGTCAGTGCAGCCAACTTGATGTCGCATGGTGCTACTACCATGGGTGACGGACATGCCACCAAGGGTGCCGCTGAGGGCTTCCTCGGACGTGCATACCTCTTCTATGAAGGCTTCTACAAGAAAGTGGGTGATATCGGCAATGCCAATCCCGCTCCCGTGGAACTTCCCGAGCAGGAAGGTGTGACCAACCCCAGCCTGACAAAGGACATCGTAGCAGGATACCTCAAGGATGCTATCGACAATAGTGGCTATTCACTCGTCGAGGACTTCCGTCTGCTTTGGCAATACTCCAACGAGTTGACAGCTCCCGACTATGAATTCACCAAAGACCTTGCTGCACAGGGCAAATTCTGGGCAGGCAACGGAAATGTTGAGGAAATGTTCCAAGTACAATATATGAACGCTGGTTCATGGAATGGTACCATCGGTATGGGATTTGCCAACCAGGCTTCTCTCTACTGTGGTATGCGTTGCGATGACGACGGCAATGGCGGCGTCAATGGTAAGGCAGAACAGTTCCCATTTGGACAAGGTTGGGGACAAGGTGTCATCAACAGCAATCTCTGGGATGAATGGCCATCAACTGACCCACGTAAGAAGGCAACTATCCTCAATGCTCCTGAGGAGTTTGATGGTAAGTTCTATTATTGCACCTCTTGCTCTGAGGAGACAGGTCTCTACAACAAGAAATGGATGCCTGTGACATCAAAGGCTTCATCATTCGATGACTTCAACGTCAACTATACCTGGTGGGGCGTATGGAGAGCACAAAACACTAGCGAGGAAGCACCTAATGGTAACTCTTTCCAGGGCGACCACTTCTGCGACATCATTCTGTTGCGTATGGCAGACGTGATGCTGATGCACTCTGAGTTGACTGGAACCAACACCGAGATGAACAAAGTGCGCCGCCGCGCTGGCTTGCCCGACATTACCTACTCATGGGAAAACATCAAGAATGAGCGCCGTTGGGAACTTGCTGGCGAGGGATTGCGCTTCAACGACTTGCGTCGCTGGTCGGGTAAAGACGGTGGTGCCAACTGCGAGGCCGCACAGGCACTGCAACACCAGACTGCGTCAATCATCTATTATACCGGCAAGAACCAGCATAATCTTAAGCATGGTTCCACAGGTTGGGCACAGCGTTATGCACGTACCGATGGTTTCCTGCCGAAACCTCCCTCACAGATCAGTTATTATAACGATGAGACCATTCTCAAGCAGAATCCTGGATGGTATGACAGTGATACCGACTGGAATATGTCAGGTACACCCGCTTATTAATCAAACATTAAACATTCAAGAAATATGAAAAAAAGTATTATTTGCTTGGCTGTGGCTGCTGCCTTCCTGGCTTCGTGCGATCCCATCAAGGAGGAGAAGGATCTCACACTCTATAATACCACTACCTCTGAGCTCGATGGTGCTGTCATCATCACTCAGGCCGACGTGAATGGCAATCCTGCTGCCGACGGCAACTATTTCTCCTATACAACTTCCCCAGCCATGATGGTTTCAGTCTATAACCTGAACTCTGATGGCTCAGAGAACCTCTTGTCTTATGGCTACAAAGGTAACTTTGTCATTGCTCCAAAGCGTGGCTCCGACCCCAATCAGACTTACTTCTTGCGTGTGGTAAATACCGATGGTTCTATTACCTTGGTGGAGAAACATGCTACTGTCTTTGTGAAACAAGAACTTGACCCGGAAATCCGTTATCTCGCCAGCGATGAGTATGGCTCAAAGGTATGGAAATGGGACCCTTCTGTCTCAGGAACTGTCTGGGGTAATATGGGCTACTGCGGTGGTAAAGGTTCCGACGTAGGTCTCACTGGCAATGGTCAGTGGTGGGGTGTCACCCCCGATGAGAATGGTGAGGTGACTGCTTCGTTCCTGGAGCAGTTGCAGCATACTCCTGACGGCGCTCCTCATGGTGATGAAAGTATCTTTGCTTCCATGGTCATTGATGAAGATGGTGCGATTACCTGCTACGATAAAGACGGCAATGTCATTCGTAAGGGTGGCTATACTGTGGAAGGCTTCAACGAGAGCGATCCCGATGCATGGAAGGTGGGCGACTTGGTTACCTCTTCTATCCTCTGGCCATACGAGATTAACTCTGGTGGTAGAATTCCGAGCAAGTTTGAGATTTGCTACCTGACAGCCGACAAGATGACCCTTGTTTATCCCGATAATGGCGACTTCGGTGGCCTGGGCAACTGGGGTGAGGCTACCTACTGGCACTTCTGCAGCAATAGCGATATCGCTGGTATGGCTGTGGGCTATGGCAAGACAGCCCAGAAAGATTGGACTTGGGACTACGATGGCGAGCACACCGTATGGGGTAACATGGGTTACTGCGGTGGCAATGGTGCCGATGTTGGTCTTAGCCACAACGGAGAGTGGTGGGGTGTCAAGACTCCCGATGATTTTGCTGGTCAGACCAGTCACTCCAACACTGGCGCGCTCAATGGTGACGAGGGCGAAGGTGCATACTTCAGACTTACTGGCGAGGGTAATATTATCCGCGTAGCTGCCAATGGTTCTACTATCAATAGTGGTACGTATGAAATTGACACCTCCGTTGCTAATGACTGGAAGGTGGCCGACTTGAAGACCACCGCTGGTACAATCCTTTGGCCATTCGAGATTAACTCAGGTGGTAATATGCCAACAACCTTTGAGATTGTCTATCTCTCTAGTAACAAGATGTGTCTCGTTTATCCCGATAAAGGCGATTTCGGTAGCTTAGGTAACTGGGGTGAGGCCACATTCTGGCACTTCAAGGCTAAATAAGTTCTTTAGTTTTTAAGTTCTTTAGTTTTTGAGTTCATCTCTGCTTAAGATGAGAAAACAAAAAAGACAAAAAAGGCGAGAAAACTGAAAAAACTGAAACTTGAAACTATGGAATGAAATGATTTTTCGTCCTGCCATCGACAAAGGTCTTGGCAGGGCGAAATTTTTGACGTTTCTTTTTGTTCTCCGCTTGATTTATAGTACCTTTGCGTCACCAAATTATACCTCTCACCTATAGCCTCTCAAACCCCTGAATTATGACCAATCTTCTCAATAGATGGTGGAAACTGGGTCTCAGTTTGTTGTTCGGACTGATGGTCTTCTTCTTCTGGTGGCAGTGCTATCCTCATGCATTGTCGTATCAGGAGCAGTACCAGCTATTTCCATGGACAACCGACTACTTCATGCAAAATCTTTGTGTGCCAGGTGGGCTGTCCGCTTGGTTGGGTGAGTTTATCGTCCAATTCTACTATATTCCTTGGTTAGGTGCTTTGTTGTTAGCGGCACTCTTTGTGCTTCTCCAACGTCTCATTTGGTGGAATATTGGTTCTGAGAGACAACAGTGGTACTTGTTCTCCTTCATTCCACCACTTTTGTTGTTATGGATGATGGGCGACGAGAGCGTTCTACTGTCCTATCCTATGGCAATCTGCCTTACACTTGCTACGGCATTACTCTTTTCTTGTCAAAAGACGACAATTCGCATACATATATTCGATGCAATATTCCTGCCTGTGCTATACTGGGCTGTAGGCCTCGTGGTATGGCTCTATGTGGTTTTGCGTATCGTAAGAGGCGGTTGGAAATCCCTCTGGACCATCGTTTGGCTGGCATTGTTGATGATGGCGGCCTATCATTGGCTATTGTCACAGTGGTCGTTCACTTCTGTCCTTATGGGCATTGTCTATTATCGTATCCCCGAGAAAGGTTGCATGCTGATGTGGTTGCTGCCCGTAGTCATTGTACTCTTGGTCATGTTGCCACGAAAGTTGAACCATCGTCTGCTATGGGTGGCAGAGACCATCATGATAGCTTTGGTGGCATGGCTTTCTGTGACCCAGAACTATGACCGCGAGAAATATGAATTGATTTATCAAGACTATCTTGTACGTAACGAACGTTGGGACGACATCATCGACCGTGCAACGAAATATCAGGTGCAGACACCTTTTAGTTCGGTATGTGTCAATTTGGCCTTGGCACAATGCCGACAGTTAGCCGACCGTCAGTTCGATTTCTGGCAGAGTGGCCCTGATGCCTTGATTATGCCACGGCAGCGTGACCTAACCTCTATGTTACCCTCGGCCGAGGTTTTCTGGCGATTGGGTATGGTCAACTCCGCCCAACGCTATATGTTCGATACACAGGAATCTATCCTCAATGCCCGCAAGAGTGGACGCTGCACAAAGCGTATTGTGGAATGTATGATTGTCAACGGGCAGTACAAGACCGCAGCCAAGCATATAGAGTTGTTGAAAAAGTCGCTTTTCTACAGCCAATGGGCGCATGAGGCTGAGACCTATTTGGGCGACGAGGCGAAAATCAATGCCCATCCCGTATGGGGAAAGATACGGCAACTGCGTTTCAAAGACGACTTCCTCTATAGTTATCCTGAGTTGGACAAGATATTCTATATGCTCTTCTCCAATAATACCGACAACAAAATGGCCCTCGATTATATGTTGGCACAAATGCTCCTCAATGGCAACGTGCCCATTTTCATGCAAAACTTGCAGTTGGCACAACGATATGGCGGATATTCCTCCATGCCGCTGGTCTATCAGGATGTGGTACAATGTGCCCAGAATGGTGGTGCTGTCGAGGGGTCGTCGTATATGAATTTCTTTAATCGGATGAGACAGACAAAGCAATGAGAAACTTAATAACCATATTATTCATTTTGACTTTGTGCGTCTCATGTGGAAAACGTGTTCACGATGCACAGAAGGTGGATCAACAACCCCAGATCTATCCCGACTATGTAGATGTGACCATTCCTGCAGGCATTGCTCCTCTTGATTTCGCTATGGTTGACGAACAGGTGGAGCGTATCGATGTGACCATCAAGGGCAGCAAGGGGGGCGAGATGCATGCAGCAGGCGACTACGCCGACTTCGACATCGACAAGTGGCATCAACTTACGGAGCAGAACCGTGGGGCAGACCTTATACTGACGGTTTGTGCCCTCCGTGACGGTAAATGGACACAGTATGAGGACTTTCGCATACATGTGAGCAATTATTCCCTCGATGATTATGGCCTTACCTACCGTCGCATCCCACCAGGTTATGAGGTTGGAGGCAATATTGGTATCTACCAGCGTGACCTCCATACTTTCGATGAGTCGCCCATTTTTACAGAGACATTGGTGCCTGGCCGCTGCATGAACTGCCATACTGCCAATCGCACTGACCCCTCACAGCTCACTATGCAGATTCGTGGTGATAATGGGGGCACGCTTATACAGCGCGATGGTCATCAGGAATGGCTCAATACTAAGACGGAAACAACAAAAGCGGCGGGCAGTTATGCCTATTGGCATCCCGATGGCGACTATTGTGCTTACGCAGTCAATTCTGTACATCAATCATTCTATGTGGGTAAAGACCGCAGAATAGAGGCGTATCATAAATTCAGCGATATTGTACTTCTCGATACCCGTACCAACAAACTTCTGCTTTCACCGTTACTCCGTACCGATGATTTAGAGATTTTTCCAGCATTCTCCGCTGATGGGAAGACACTCTACTATAGTTCGTCGAAGCCCTGTAACGTACCTCAGGAGTGTGAGCAGGTAAAATGCTCGCTCTGTGCCATCTCCTTCGATGCTGTCACAGGCAAGTTTGGTGAAACAGTGGATACGTTGCTTAATGCCCGTGAACTCAACAAGAGTGTTACGATAGCACGACCATCCTACGATGGACGATGGCTGATGTACACTGTAGCCGATTATAGCAACTTCCCCATTTTCCATTCTGAGGCTGACCTATGGCTAATGGATCTTACCACAAAGGAGACACGAGCACTCACTAAGGTCAACAGTCTTCAGACCGAAAGTTGGCACAACTGGAGCAGCAACAGCCACTGGTTTGTCTTCTCCTCAAAACGTGAGGATGGCATGTATGCCCAGCTTTTCCTTGCCTCTATTGACGAGCAGGGCAATGTCACAAAACCATTTCTACTGCCACAACGCAATCCACGGAAGTTTTATCGTGAGTTAATGGACTCATACAACGTTCCCGATTTCACGAAAGTGAAAGTGAATTTTGATGCTCACGAGGCACAACGACTCGTCAATAATGAGTTCCGTAGGCAGGTGGAGCCTCATCTCCAACCCCTCTCCTTAAATATCTAATTTTTATTATCAACCTTCAATATATGAAAAAAATATTTCTTTTCAGCCTACTGGCTTTCATGGGATGTATCTTCTGGAGTTGCCAGAATAATAAGTCCGACAAAGTTTGTCATGTAAAAGGAACAATTGACGAGAAATACAATGGCAAACGGATTTTTATGGTGCCAATGACCGACAGCCGTAAGGAGGTTGTCGATTCCGTGGTTATCGAAAACGGTAAGTTTGAGTTTGAGAGTGATACGATGATGATAGCAAAAATCTTGGTTGACTATCATTTCCGTATGGGTACAGAACCGATTTTGATTGTTGTCGAACCTGGAGAGGTAAATGTGAAAATCGGTAGTACCAGTAGTGCGGGAGGCACACCACAAAATGATTCCCTACAACAATGGAAGGTACACAAGCAGGAGTTCGACCAACGCATGATGTTGATGTCTGCAGAGATTAATCGTCTTTCAAAAGAAGGAAAGCAGTCGGCTGCCAATGATTTGACACTGCGTAAGGATAGTTTCAACTTGGCGTTTAAGAACTACACCCGGCAGATGGCCTCGAATTTGAAAAGTGGCACACTTCATGACTTCCTTACACCGATGTATCCCAAGACTTATCGTCGCCAATTGCCTGACGGCACCTACGTTACCATAGACGCTGATACGAATGAGCAAATCGAAGAGTAAGATATCCGACAGACCTAAAAGCAATGAGGTAACTGCCGAGAAGCCACGTCGTATGATACTACAGCGAATGTGGAAACCCGTTTTGACGCTGCTCTTAGGATTGGCAGCCTTCCTCTTCTGGGGAAGACTATACCCTCATGCCCTCGCTTTTCAGGAGCAGACGCAGTTGTTCCTCTTTGATGATGACTATCTCTTGAGTAGATTGGCAGAACCTGGGGGCGTGGCAAGGTATGTGGCGGAATTTCTTACACAGTTTTATAATCTTGTGTCGGTTGGTGCCATTGTAGTGGCTTTGCTCTATATGTTGATGCAACAACTTGTGTGGCGACTGATGCATCCGGCTGCCGATTGTTGGTATCCCTTGAGTTTCATCCCGGCACTAATGACTTGGATGCTGATGGGCGACGTGAACGTGATGCTCTCGTTTGTTGTTGCACTGATTTTGGCACTTGTAGCTATGCTCTGCCTGCCAAAAGGCAAATGGGGCAAGAAGGCATTTGTTATATTTGGTATCCCCATCATCTATTGGATAGTGGGACCACTTGTATTCCTTGTGGCTCTATATGTGGCTCTACGTCAACAGAAATCTCTAAAAGGGATAGGTTTTGGTGTTGCAACAGTAGTCTATGCTATCGCCTGTGTGGTGGTGAGCGGCTTTCTGTTGCCATATCCCTTACAGCGTCTTTTCCTGGGTATGAGCTATTATCGCTATCCCGTGGTCATTCCCAAACTGATGGTGGCAATGGCTGTCATCACCGTCATGCTGATTGTAGGAGGTCGTTGGCTGCCTTGCTTCAGTCGGAGCCGAAATCGGTTGCTCGTTCTTGGAGGCGGTGCTCTCATCCTCCTTGTAATGGCCATCGTGCTGCCTATGTGTTATGAACAGAGGAAATACGATGTCATGGAATATGACTATCTGGTGCGTCTCAACCGCTGGGATGATATCATCGCTAAGTCAGAACAACGACAGCCAGACCTGCCCATGAGTGTTTGTGCCACCAATTTGGCTTTAGGGATGAAAGGTCAACTCGGAGACCGGGCATTTGAGTTTTATCAGCATGGCGTGGGAGGGCTATTGCCAAAACTTGAGCGCAACTATGCCACCCTACACCTCACCAGTGAGGCATATTTCCATTTAGGATTGGTCAACACTTCTCAGCGTTTTTCTTTCGAGGCAATGGAAGCATTGCCCAATTACAACAAGAGTGCTCGCTCTGTGAAACGATTGGTGGAAACCAATCTCATCAACGGACAGTATGATGTGGCAGAAAAGTATTTGCGGATGTTGGAGAAAACCATTTTTTACAAGAAATGGGCCGAGCGCATCCGACCTCTATTGCGTAATGAGAAACTCATCAATGATCATCCGCTGTATGGCAAACTCCGTAAACTTCGTCTTCAAGATGACTTCCTTTTCAGCGAACAAGAATTAGACAAAATCTGCGGGCAGTTGTTCATTCATGACAACACCAACTCGTTGGCAAAGCAGTATTTACTCATCTATCCTTTGTTGGAAGGCGATTTCAACAAGTTTATGGAGTATCTGCCTGTTGTACAGAACAAAGTTAACTACAACCCACATGTGTGTCAGGAAGCGCTTGCATACGTGTTTATGAGAAACAATCAGATGCCCCCACAAAATCTAGTCAGTCCGGCGGTGACACAACAACTCTCGCAGTTTGTCAATGCCTATAAGTCTAGTGGTGGCAAGAAAGAGTCAGTGGAAGCATTCAAGAAAACAGTGTGGTATTACTTAACAGTGCAAGAATGAGCGTCAGAAAAATATTTTTATATATAGCCACAGTGGTTTTCCTGCTATGCGTGGGAGCTTGTGCGCCTACTGTGGAAAATCCCAAAGTGGTGGGCGACCTGCCAGCCATTTTTCCCGACTATGTCGATGTTACCATCCCTGTGGGAATAGCGCCCCTGAATTTCAGCGTCAATGTTGAGGCCGACTGCATCGATGTGACCGTAAAAGGTTCCAAGAGTGGTACGCTTCACACTGCTGGCGACTATGCCGACTTCGATATCGATGATTGGCATCAGATTGTGGAGGAAAATAAGGGTGGTGACTTGAATGTGACTGTTTGTGCTCTTCGCAATGGAGAATGGACACAATATCGCGATTTTGCCATCCACGTGAGCAACTATGCCCTTGACGAATGGGGACTGACCTACCGACGTATTGCTCCAGGATATGAGACTTATAGCCACATGGGGCTGTATCAGCGGTCGCTATCCGACTTTGAGGAGAGTGAACTTATCGATAACACCCGTGTGCCAGGTGCATGCTTCAACTGCCATACTGCTAATCGTACCAATCCCAAACAGATGGTCTTTCATGTGCGTGGTGACCATGGTGCTACGATGATTCAGATTGATGGCAAACGAGAGTGGCTCAAAGCCAAGAACGACCTTCTCGGTGGCTCGATGGTTTATCCTTATTGGCATCCGTCTGGCAAATATTGTGCGTTCTCTACCAACCAGACACGACAGGGATTTCATATGGTGAAGGATGAGCGGATAGAAGTGTTTGACCTCTCTTCCGACATTTTCGTCTATAATCCTGTCACCCATGAGATTATTTCCGACTCACTCATTATGACAAAAGACTGGTCGGAAAATTGCCCGGTATTTTCGCCTGACGGGCGTACATTGTATTTTATGACCTGCCTGCAACAAGACTATCCCGCTAATTATAAAAAAGAGCAATACAACCTATGTAGTATCAGTTTCAATCCAGAGACAGCCAAGTTCGGCGACCATGTCGATACACTCTTTAATGCAGCGGCGCAGAATAAAAGCCTTACTTGGCCCCGGCCTTCCTATGATGGTAAGTATATCCTCTTCACACTCATGGACTATGGATATTTCTCGGTATGGCATGAGGAGAGCGACCAATGGCTCCTCGACCTTGCCACTCTCGAGGTACACCCCTTGGAGAATGTGAACAGTCCCCATGCCGACAGTTACCACAATTGGAATGTCAACAGTCACTGGATTGTATTCACTTCACGTCGTGGCGATGGCCTATATACACGTCTTTACATGGCTTCAATCGATGACCAGGGAAATGCCACGAAACCTTTCCTCCTTCCACAGCGTAATCCGAAGGAATACTACGACGAGACACTTTATTCTTTCAATACACCCGACTTTACTGCAACCTCAGTTTCCTTCGATGCCCGCTCAGCCGCCCGCGAGATTCTAAGTGACCAGCGAGTGGAAACGAAAGCAAAATGAGGGTAGGGGCGTGTTACGGTTTGTCACATTTCAGACTCAATGTGTCCTTGTGTTGGAAAAATGAAAGTCCACGCCCTCGCCCTCTAATGCCTGTTGGGTATCAGCGGCAGAGAATGGAAGGGGGCCGCATCCCAGTTCAGGGGCATTAAATGATTTGAGATTGAGGTCATAGAAATGTGGATTCTTTTGGGGTAGCACAAAGGGCTTATGGCAGAAGCCATCTGCATCAATATAGCAGAAATATGGTTTGCCATAAAGACCATCGTCACGTTTTGAGGCGAAGACCAGCCATCGGCTGTTGGACGACCAACTGTGGTAGGTATCGCTTTGGGCACTGTTTACCACGGCCATACTGTCAATCTTACCTGTTATGAGGTTCATCATGCTTAGGTCAGCCTCTGGATGCCAGATGGGGAAGGTACCATAGTCGGCTACGCTGAAGACAATTCGCTGCCCGTCGGGGCTGATGCGTGGATGGCAAACCGACAAACCCTGTTTTGGTCCATTGAAGAGTGTGTCCACCTCGCTGCCGATAGTTCCTGTTTGTTCATCGAAAGGGATACGACAGAGACTATAGCGCATTTCATTTAGTCCGTCGGGCAGTTGAGTTGATGGAGCAACGCAATAATAGATGTATTTGCCGTCAGGCGAGAAGGTGGGGAAGGTCTCAAAACATAATGTGTCGCTAAGTAGTGGACTCTCAATGATGGTGTTTGTGTTTAAGTCGGCCACATAGACATCTGATTTCCTGTCGAATACCTCTAAACGCTTTTTGGGCATGGCATGGAATGCTGGGATGATGATATTGGTGGAGAACGTGATGTATCTGCCCGTGGGACTGAACCCAAAATACACGCTGCCCGACACCATGTCGTCGGTTTTTATGTTGAGTTTTGACAATTTCCCATTGCGGTTGAGAATGGCACCGCCTCCTTCACCACGAACATAGAACATCGACAGACCAGGTTGTTGGTTTGCATAGGTGTGGCAGTTCATACAGCGGTTGCCTGTAAGGCCATAGTGTGAAATCGACCGCTCTTCAAAATTCTCTATGCATCGCTCCTGCAAGGTCAGATTCTGGTAAATCTCATAGTCGGGTTCTATTAATCGGTAGGTCAGGTAGGGGTCGATGGAGTCGTTGGTGACATGCCATGAAAATTGCTTATATTCAGTCCACTGACCTTCTTTGAGAGCCGTTACACGAACTTTTACTTCCTTGTTCTTGGTGTTTTCAATAAATTCGTGCCATTCGTCGATTTCGAAACACACCTCATCGCCTTTCTCGTTTATTTGTAGTTGTTGGTCGTCAACTGTGGCTACCACCTCGACAGCCTCGATGCCGCCACGCAAAATGAAGTTAAGTGGCGCGATATTACGGGGAATCCAAATATCGGTATAGTCGGGATACATCGGTGGCATTCCATCGCTCTTCTGCACGTTCTCTGGGGTAGGCGTGCAGGCCACGAGCAACAAAATCAATAATAGTCCAATATGCTCCTTCTTCATGGCTTTGGTGCTTTTGCGGTATCGAAATAATACCAATATGTATCTCTGAACTGTGGGTTACCTCGATTGTTGTTGTACTGAGCAAATCGCTCCACCAACGCGCCATCGTGGATATATCGCTCCCATTCCTCTTGAGGAGCATGTGTGCCGGCGAGCCAGACCATCAGTGCCTGTTGATAGAGGGGCTTGAGGCGTGGCTGTCCCGAATCTATGCAATAGCGGTCATAATCGCGCTTGAAGTTGGTGATGTCTTTCAGTAACAAGTTGCTGCAGAGGATATAGTCGAGTGCTACAATGTTGTTGGGATTGGAGTCGAGTAGTTCCATCATCACACGGTGTAGGTTATCATCAAGGCGGATGGTGTCGGCCTGGTTGACAAATTGTTGTTTGGCTTGGATGCCCTGCCAAATATTCGCATCTTTGTTGATGACTCGGTCTGCCCAGTCTTTATATACCCATGTGTTTTGCAAAATATGTAAATATTTGTTGGCTGCGAGGGTGTCGCCGCTGACGAGATTACATTCTGCTAATCGTTTCATCA
>JAEEGL013552575.1_pt1 | contig 12304 bp, 10 predicted proteins | sample 9134231 | NCBI WGS metagenome assembly JAEEGL01 (sample SAMN16246548, study PRJNA631951) | gut metagenome | biome: gut microbiome; feature: rumen; material: fiber-attached | host: Bos | place: Iran: Karaj | collected 2018-10 | reverse complement strand
CAGTTGGCCGGTTTGGATTCCCTCGGCTTAGCACAACTGAAACAAAACACCCTTCGCGACAAGTACGGTATCTTTGCCGTGGCAGCGGAAGGGGAGGAGCAGACTTGGACCATCGAGAACAAGCTCCAAAAACTGACCTTCAGCAGCAAAGGCGGTTTCCTGAAACAAGTGGAACTGAAAGATTACAAGACTTACGACTCGCTGCCTTTGATTTCTTTCGACCCTGAGACGGTGAAGTTCGATTTGTCGTTTTTTGCCCAGAACCGCATTGTCAACACCTCGCAGTTCTATTTTCAGCCTTACAAGAACGGTAAGCCGTATTCTGGTGGCGACATGACAGTAAAGGAGAACGACAGCGTCGTTTTTGCTTTACGCCTGCACACAGAGGAAGCTAACAAGTACATTGAATATGTTTACACTGTCTATTATGACAACTACATGATGGACTTCGACATTCGCACCGTTGGGCTGAGGGATGTGATTGCCACCAATGCCGACTATATGACCCTTGATTGGGAAGTCGATTTAATGAAGCAGGAGAAGAGCACCGACCGCTTTGCTGGTGAATCCGTGTATTACCGCACTCTGACCGACAAGGATGCCGACCACCTCAACGAACAGAAGGATAGTGAGCAGACGGTGAACAGCAAACTGAAATGGGTGTCGTTCAAGCAGCGTTTCTTCTGCAACGTGATTGTAGCCAAGGAAGAGTTTGAGAACGCTCACATGGCCACCCAGACCCGCAAGTCGAGCAATCCACGCTATTTCAAGTCGATGTCAGCCAATATCGAGGTGCCTTACGACATGAAGGCCGAGACCAATGTCATTCCGATGCAACTCTATTTCGGTCCCAATCACTTCAAGACCTTGCGCAGCTACGGCATCGGCTTGCAGGATCAAATCAATTTGGGTAACTTCTTCTTAATCAAATGGATTAACTATGGTGTTATCGCCGTGTTCAACTGGCTGAGCAGCTATGGCTGGAACTACGGTATCGTTATCTTGATTCTGACCATCCTCATCAAGACCCTGTTGTTCCCCTTGGCGTTCAAGTCCTACAAGTCTTCCGCTGTCACCCGCGTTTTGAAGCCCGAAATGGAGGCCATCAACGCGAAATATCCCAAGGAGGAAGATGCCATGAAGAAACAGCAGGCTGTGTTGAACCTGCAAAAGCAAGCCGGTGTGAGTCCCGCTTCGGGATGTTTGCCCGCTCTGTTGCAGTTCCCTATCCTCGTTGCCATCTTCCGTTTCTTCCCCGCCAGTATCGAGTTGCGCCAGCAGCCTTTCCTATGGGCCGACGACCTCTCGACTTACGACAGTATCATTGAGTTCCCGATGTTCCTTGGCATGGACCATATCAGCCTGTTCACCCTCCTGATGACCATCACCACCTTCATTTACACTTACGTGAATAACAAGCAGATGGACTACTCCAGCAACCCGCAGATGAAACCCATGAAGTGGATGATGTACCTCATGCCTATCATGTTCTTCGGTATCTTCAACAACTACTCGGCGGGTTTGAGTTATTACTACATGCTCGTCAACATCATCACCTTCATTCAGATGTTCGTCTTCCGCAGGATGATTGACGAGGACAAGGTGCGTGCCACCATCGAGGAGAACAAGAAAAAGCCTCAGAAGAAATCCAACTTCATGAAGCGTTTGGAAGAAGCTCAGAAGCAACAGGCCAAGTTGCAGCAACAACAGAAAAGACGTTAATGACGATAGCCAATGGCTTATGGCCTATGGCAGCTTCATCTAAAACAAGGACTTCTCTTTCTGTCAAAGCTGCCATAAGCCATAGTCCCATGCCATAGTCGTTAGAACAAAAAAAAACAGAAATCTCTAAATGGAAAATAAACTTGAAATATTTCTAAACGCTATCCTTGAAACCCGAAAAGTGTGGCTGTTAGAGGCCAAAGAAGGCTTCTTTGCCATGTTGGAAGACAATGATGGAGAATCCTACATACCGCTCTGGGAATCAGAGGAGTTGGCTTTGGATGCTGCTCATGGTGACTGGGCTGGCTACACCACGACCAACATGGGCTTCTCTGAGTTGGAGCATTGGCTCAAGGAGTTGGCCACTGATGAAATCAACATCGCCGTTTCGCCCGAGGCTGATGGCGAGATTACCGCGATACCTTCGCACAAATTCAAAAATTGGTTGAAACCCTACGACGACCATTCTTATAAGGAAAAGGACGAAGAGGATGGCGACGACGATTTCGATTACGGCGACGGCTGGGCGCAACCGTGGCAATGATAAGACGGCCCTTCGACAAGCTCAGGGACCTTTGCTTTTTAGCGGTTGAGGGTGCCTGAGCCTGTCGAAGGCCCCGATTCAAAAAACAATTGACCTATGAAAAGCAAGCTGTTTGGTGTACTGTTATTGATTGAGGCAGCGGCACTTCTGCTGACCTCGGCGGTGGCATTGCACTATCAGCGTGTGTCAGGGGAGACAGATGCCCAATGTTTCCTTCTTACGGCTGGCTTGACAGGTGCGGTGGGTTTGTTGTTCTACAATATCAGTAACATGTTCAAAAAGAGCACCCTGCAAATCCGCGACACTTTTTTGGTCGTGGCCTTGTCGTGGGTGTTGTTTTCCCTTTTCGGGATGTTGCCCTTCCTGATGTATGGCACCGTGGACAACGTAACGGACGCTTTCTTCGAGACCATGTCGGGCTTCTCGACGACTGGAGCCACCATTCTAAGCAACATTGACCAGCAACCGCACGGCATCCTTTTCTGGCGCAGCATCATGCAGTGGATGGGCGGCTTAGGAGTTGTGGTGTTCACCTTGGCATTCCTCCCTTCGGTGGCCAAAGGCTCGAAGAAAGTCTCTCTGTTTGCCGCTGAGGCACCGGGGCTGAGTGTGGAGAAACTGGCTCCCACGATGGGTGCTACTTCGCGTCTGTTGTGGATCATTTACATCGCCTTAACCCTTATGTGCGCTTTGGCGTATTATCTTGGCCCCATGAACAGGTTCGACGCTGTGTGTCATGCCCTCACGACCATTGCCACAGGCGGTTTCAGTACGCATCAGTCCAGCATCGGCTATTTCCAGTCGAACTATATCGAGTGCGTCTGTATCGTGTTCATGCTCATGTCGGGCATCAACTTCGCCATGTATCATTTCCTGTTCAACCGCCGTTTTGATGTCATTAGGCGGAATGAGGAACTGCATTGGTATTTGTTGGCCATCATTGGTTTCACCTTGCTTTTTGTGGGACGTTTTTACTTTGCGCCGCATTTCAGAACCATTACCGAAGAGCATCTGGCCTCGCATCCTGCAACATGGTGGGAGCGCATCCGCACTTCGTTGTTCCATGTGGTGGCCTTGTTGTCGAACACCGGCTTCCAAGGCAGCAACTACGACTACGACCTTTGGGGCCGCCTTTTCCTCATCCCGACGGTGGTGCTGATGATTGTGGGCGGCTGTGCAGGCTCCACCAGCGGCGGCATTAAAATGGTGCGTGTCATCGTGTTGCTCAAATACATCAAAAAGACAGTCAACGAGTTGATTCACTCATCGAGTATGTACACCGTGAAGATTTCGGGGCAGACCGTGGAAGACCTCAGCCTGAAGCGCGTGTTGTCGTTTTTCTCGCTGTTCATCATCGTGTTTATGGTCAACGTGGTGGCTCTTACCGCTGCCGGCATGAGCCTTGAAGAGGGTGCCATCTCCTTCCTGACCTGTTTCAGCAACTACGGTCCAGGCTCAGGCATCACTGGACCGAGCGGCAATTTCCAAGCCATTCCCAATGCCGCCAAGTGGCTGCTCTCGTTCGACATGCTGGTGGGCCGTTTGGAGATTTTCACCGTTTTGCTGCTGTTCACGCCGAGTTTCTGGCGGGCGAAGTGAGTGTTAATCAACTTCCTACCAGAATTTTTTCCTTATAGATAAAATAGGCAACTATGCAGCCGGCTACGAGTATAAATCCCATGATTATATAATACAATATCACTGCCAACAGGCTTCGCCATGCGGTTTTTTTGATGCTGAACCCCAACATCTTTCGGAAACAGGCGGTAAAGGCCACAGTAATGACAATGGGAATCCAGTCGCTCATGGAATCCGAAACATTTTGCGAAAAGAGATACATCAGACTGATCAGACATCGGTAGAGAACCACCATAACCATTGAATAGGTGATGGCAACTAAATACTCGGCACGATAATAGCGTTTCCTGTTGTGTTTGCCGTACCATGCCCTTGTGGTGAAAAGGAAAAAGGGAATCGTCAGCATGGTGACGGTGGTGTAATGGGTGTTGTAAAACTTGAACCCCATGCCGATTATCTTATATATTTTGCTTTTGCGTACACTTATTGCTTTCTCGTTTACTCGTATAATATCAGTATCTGTTAATGTGGTATCCGCTGTTGGTTCAGCCTCATCCTCTTTTTCCATCTCTAAAAATTCTTTTTCCATCTCTTGCATATCGCCACGACTGCCTGTAATTGAGAACAACAGGATGTAGACCGTCAGAGCGGCAATCAGCATAGGGAAAGGGGAGAAGTACCTCCTGCGCTTGCCGTTGAGGATTTCGACAATCATCTCTCCCGGGCGTGTGAACAGGTTCTTGAGGGTGAACCAGACACCACCGTCCTTGCTTAAGAAAGCCGCCAGAAGGTTCTCAAAAATGAATTTCATCGTGAAGCGACCTGTCTCCGCGCTTTGCCCACATTCAGGACAAAACTTGCCCTCGAACTCGGTGTCGCAGTTGAGGCATGTTGTGGTCTTGGTTTCTGGGTGCGTTGTGGTTTGTATTTCGTTTTGCATGAGGATTCTGTTTTGATGGGGCAAAATTAGAAATAAATTGTCAAATTGTCGGTGGAAATCTTCATTGGCTTGGGAGGTTGAATGGATAAATCTGTATTTTTGTAGGTCATTAAATCATATTGCAATGAAACAAGAAGATTTTGACGAATATGTCCGACAGGTAGAGCCATCGGCACAAGAACGCTCGGTTTGGCATTGACTATGACTTCAGTTTCCTTGAACGTTTCTTCCGTAATCTGTTGCTGAACGAAAACAACGAGTTAAGGAACCGCTACATGCTCATCAATGCGCCCGAAGGATGGGAGTCCACCGACGATAAATCAACAACGACCGACGATAAACCGACGATAATTCTGGCCTATCTCAAAGAAAAAGGCAATTGCAAGACCTCGGAGTTGTCGGCGCTCCTTGGCTTAAAGCCGACGCAGACCAAGGCCTATCTTTACCAGTTGTTGCAGGAGGGCAAGATTGTGGCGCATGGAGCGAACAAGAATAGAACCTACACTTTGGCGTAAGACGATTATATCATTCGACTACAGCGAAAGCTAACTGATATAATAAGGTGTGGCGGAGTTATCGGGAAGGAACTCGGATAGACAGGCGCCGATGGCACGCTGGTTGGCAGTGGCTTTTTACGATGCATCATATTTTTTCGTTAGCTATTGTAAATGAAAAACAAAAATTTCTATATTTGCGGCGTGAATTAACGGATTTTATCACTAAAACTAAGAATAAAGAGCAATAGGATTTATACCTTATAATTAAAAGCAAGCATAGAGACGAATTTCATCTGTTCTAAAATTTGGCGATTTTAACGGATTGTAATCTTTGGGATCTAGTCAATATGCTCACGCATGGCGTGAGCTAGACTATTTCATCGAGATTACGGGTTACGCCAAATACCTTGAACAGCGGGAAACAGTCAAGTTTCACGCTTTTTTATTGTAATTGGTGGATGAATTAAGTAATATCAGTTATAGTATTTAACCATTAAAAAAGTATCAATATGAGTAATTGGATTAAAAATGCAGGTGTGGGAGAGTGGTTTTGCGCATTCTTCTTCGTGTTTTTTGCAAGTGTTAGCTGCTTCTGCACTACACAGTCATTATGCCTTTCTCTCGGTTTTGAAGGATGGCCGTTGTTTGTAATCGTATTCCTTGTAACTTTAGGAATATATTGTGTAACATCGTTTTTCTTGGTGAGAATTTGGAATTATAATAATGATAAATATCGAATCGCGCATGGAATAACAGATGTGATGCAAAGAAATTGGACAATTGGAGGTGTTGTGATGGTTATATTTCTGTGGATTATCTTTAGTTTTCCAACAAACACACACGATTTGGTGTTTCAGAAAAAAGCCAATGAGGTTGCCCGACAGGAATTATCTAATCAGTTGTCTATATTTCAAAAGGCTGCTAGTACGACTACAGAAGATGTGTCTATTCGCTATAGCAACTTAAGAAAGGAGTTAGATAGTATAGTTAATTATTTACAAGGTGAATTTGATAGAGAAATTAAAGACGACAAAAACCCGGGACTTGGTCCTAAAGCCTATGAAGATTTGGCTGAAATAGAAGAAGCTTGCATCGGAGAACGAGGGAAAGGATTCCATCATACGACACAAAAGGATAGAAGTGATGGGGAAAAGAAGAGGATACTAGATTATTATAATCCACAAATCGTACAATTAAAAGAGGAGGGTATGAAGCGTTTGGATTTTCGTGAAGCAGAAGAATTAAAGCTTTATGCAGAAAAGAGAGACGCTCTTAATAATAGAATTAATCAGATTTCATCGTTACATAGTCAACTTGAAAAAGAAAAATCAGTTTGGAATCGTAGTTCGATGTCTCCAACAGAATTAATCGAGAAAGCAAAGAAATTGATACAGAAAGGTTACAATGACCCAGATTATAGGACGAGCATATTGGATAATGTGGTTGTATTGAAATCGAAAGAAATCGTAGATGATACAAAAAAGTATGAATATAGTAATGTGAAAAGTTATAATTACTATAGTATTGATAGGCTTTATAATGCTCGAGAAGTATGGCAAGATTTCCTAACCAAAAGATTACCTGCGGGTTTTGATATGCTTACATGGATTCTTTTGTCTTTAATTATTGACATCGTTGCATTTGTGTTCTCGCTTCGTGCTTTTCGTTCGAAATAGAACTAATAGTTTAGTGTAAAATAAGTACTAATTCTTAAACCATATTATTATGTCAAACAACAATGTAAACAACAATGGTTACGATGGAGAATCTGCTCCTATTGTGATTTTTTTTGGTCAATCAACCGGCGGAAAAACGACAGCACTTGTGCGACTAGTTAGATATCTCCAACGAGAAAAAAGATGTAGCTTTGATCTTAGTGAAACATTCTATAACAGATACTATGGTCATTTGGAAGATATTTCTTTTGAAAAGGTCAAAGAAGAGGTGAAAACGCAGATAAATATTTCGTCTTATAGTGATATATTAGGAACAAAGGAAAGAGCACTAATGAATATACGTCAGAAAGATGAAATGGGCAAAGAGGAGTGCATTTGTAGATTTTTGGAAGTCCCGGGTGAAGATTTTGTTAATTTACATAATGCAGGGAAAATCGGTGTTGGTGAAAAAAAAGGAAATTATGATTATCTTGAAAATGTGATGACTTGTACTTATAAGAAAGTCTGGGTGTTTTTCTTTGATGCTGATTTTAAAACAAGTACTGAATTGCAGAAAAGTACGTCAGATTATATTGATGCTATGCAAGGTATTAAAATTGGTATTAATGATAAGATAATAGTTTTAATCAATAAAGTTGACAAAATTCAACAAGGCGATTCTCATCGTCCTTTGCAGGAGGGTGAATATGAAGACTTTATAAATAAACACTTTAAAAAAGTGCTTAACGAAAAGCCTTTTTCAACGAAACGTTGGGATATATTTGGATTAAGGAGCCCATATAAAACACATTATGAGTTGTTGGCTTATAGTTCTTACCATTTGGAGAAGCAACATCGCATACAAGAAGAGGAACAATGGGTGCCTAAAGAAAGTGGACCTGAGTATCCAGAAAAGTTATGGGAAACTATAGATCGAGCAATAAAAAACAGATATTAGTATGCCTAATGTACAGTTTTTTGTTTCTGGTCAGCCCAAAATGGGTCACGAGTCTTGGCCGCCTCCAAAGGATGATAAATCTTTGTCAGAACGGCTATATAGTCGACGGGGAACAGAGGAAGAAACCCGAATGGAAGTAGAATTTGAGGGAATTGGTAATAGGTTTGTTGCCTATTACCATTTCTCCAAATTGAAGAAAAACATTACAAATTGTATTTCTGATGAAGAAAAGAAAGGCGGTCATCAAGATCATGGACGTCCTGGGAGTTTTTTTGTCATATCTTTGAGGTTCGACGATGTTTATTCGGCTGATTTTAAGGATATTTATTATGCACTTGAAGACATGTATGAAAAATATGTCAATGAACAAATCTTAAAAAGAAGCAAAGAGGGGTATCTTGTTTATCAGATAATGAAATTAGAAGAATCAAGATGCGTTTGGGAGCACATTGCTGATGAGCTGAATAAAATGGGTTCAGAGACTTTTCTTAATAATGTAAAGCCCATACCTCATGATACGATGAAAAGGCCAAAGAAATCTGAATACTTTTCTTTAGATGATAACGCTTCAAGTATTGAGGAAGTTCTTCTTAATAATGGACGAGTCTTGCTTTTGTCATCGGAAGAAATGAAAGCTCGGAAAGAGAGAATGAAAACCACGAATCAACAATTAGAATCCGAAACCACGAATCATAAAGAGGAAGTTTTATCTAAAAAAGACGAAATAAGTAAAAAAAATGACAAGATAAAAGGTGTGTCATATTCAACAGATACTATTTCGAAAAGATTCGATAGTCTTGCGAGTCCTAAAAAAAAGAAATATAATGAAACCGACAAGAAGATGGTAAAGAATTTGAAATGGCAATGGATAGCGCTTTTGATTCTTGGAGTTGGGGAGATAGTTCTATTTATTCTATTCTTATCAATTAGAGTACCTAATTTGGATGAGACCGTTTCTCAGCCAGTTTCTACACCTACTATAGAAAGCATGGATACTAATACGGTTAATCAAGCGGTTGAAGAAAGCATAATTGAAGCAACAGAAACAAATATAAGTGAGCAAGATACAATTACACATCTTGATTTAAGGGATTCAGAATTAAAAGATGCAAAACCACCTTTAAAAAGGGGGAATAGTTATTATGTTGTTGCTCAGATTGGCGAGCAAGGTGCCTATCAGGATGCAAAAGGCGATGGTAAGTTTTATTGTGAAAGCAGTAGTGTTGTGATTGTTCAAGAAGGGTCAAAGTGTAAAACTACTGTTTTCCAAGATGCAAAGGATAGACAAATTACAATTTGTTATAGTTATGAATTAAACGATAGTTTGTATGTTTATAGGAGGGAGTTCTCAATACAATGAATTTGAAAAGAGAGCAAGATGGTATTTGATATTTGTTTTTATAGGTATAGTGAGAATCATCTAAGCCAATGCCCAGAACTTGACTATGCTAAAGATATTATAATTGAGAGTCTGGAGTTAACTTTGCCTTTGCATGGGAAACGTCAACTAAGTTTAATAAAACGAGGTGATGGTAATGGAATTCGAATGTTCATTGTTTACAATTATGTATTCAATGACAGAAATGATACTTTTGGGATTTGTATAGTGTTTTATGACAAATATCCACATGATATCAATTATATGTTTAGATTATGTGGATTAGTGATTGCCGATGTAATAAATGAAGGTAAAGTGCTCCATTTTGATTCAAATGGTGTGATATTGGGTGATAATTATAGTTTAAAATGTCATTATTCTACATTAAAAAAGCATAAGGAGAAAATTAAGTCTTTGCTGCAAAAACAGTCGTTCAATGTTAAGCCTATTCCATTAAATGTATTCAATAATTATATAGACCAACACACTATCTTTCAGCTCTCAGATAAATCATGGTCTTTGGAGGAAGCGTTGAATTATAACAATATCGTTGTTGTTACGGAGGAAATTGAAGATGAGAATATCAATAGTATGCGTAGCCTAATATTTAACCTAAATGAAACTATTGAGAAGCTTAATCAACAAATAACAATACTTCAATTGCAGCATAAGCAACAAGAGAATGATGACAAGAATGAGAGCGAAGACAATGATCAAATTAAAAACACTAATGAGATGAAAAAGAATGTCAAAGAGGTTCTTGTAGATAAGAATGAGAAGCCCAAGAAAAACAATATAGCATGGTTTATAGTGGTGCTATTATCTTTGATGATTATCGGCGCGTCGATGTTGTTTTGGAGAGAAAAAAAAGAATTGATTATTTCTCAAAAACAAGTTGGTATCCTGGAGGATAAAGTTCGTGTTGCAAACTGTTTGATTGAGCAAGCCTCATCAACGATTAAGAATGTCACTAATGATACAGTGTATAGTGATTGGGTTTCAACAAATCATCGTCATGGTTCTATATCATTTCAAGATTATAATTTTGATGTATCAGAAGGAGATAATCTATCTTTTGGCTATTATGTTTCTTCAGAGAAAACTTATGACAAACTGATAGTTACATTATCTTTTATTGATAATGATTCAGTTATAGAAAATAATCTTATTACTGTTTCAGGAGAAGAGATTAGCCATTTTACTTATCATTTTGATAGAAGTGGGCATTATTCGGTTAGGGTTAAGTATACCAAGGATTCTAGTATAAATAAATACAAAGATTTGGCTGGAATTAATAATTTTGTCATTTTGAGAAACCATAAGGTTGAATTTGATAGCATTGATTCGATAATTAATCAATGGTTGCATCATAATGAATTGACTGTCGAAGAAAGAGACGATGCTGTACAACCCCTGATAATTAGGCCATAATTTTAAAATACTATAAGGATATGGATACATCAAACACAACCCTTATCATTACAGGAATAGTTTTCTTAATACTGCTTGTTTTTTACATCATTGCCAAAGTAAAATCAAAAAAATACGAACTGGTACTCACAGCTAATGGATGGGATATGGCGATGCTATTGGCCTGTCCTGTGGCCATCTTTGTTGCATGGTGCTGGGGCTTTGACCAGGCGTTAAATACGGTTCAGATTGTTTGTTTGGTAATTGCCGGTCTATGTCTGATGGGAACAATAATCATGTCGATAGTTCATAACCCAGGCAGTTTCATTGACATTCTGATTTCTGTTTTGGCAAAACTGTTCATTGTTTGGCTGACCTTTATGGTCATATTGATATTGATTGTTGTATTAATTGTTTCCATTTTAATTTCTATTATGAGAAGCCACAATGATGACGAATACATCCTTTTGAAATATGACCATGCGCTTCGTGCTTATGTGGGGTATAGGATATAATCTTTACTATTGCAATACGGAACAAGAAATAGTTATATGGAACCATCATTAAAGAAACGGAAACAAGAATTACGGACTTCAATAATCGCAATGGCTGTGCTTGCATTGGTTGTAGCAGTTTTCTTTGCGTTTCATTCAAGAACCTCAACTAATTCGTTGGAAAACATCGAGAAAGAGCAAGCTCGTTTTGCTGAAGTATTGAGGCAGGCATCGGATGAGGAATTGTTTATTGTGCTCAAATACGCCATCGCCCATCATTATGTGCCGACGCGTGACATTGACCCTTATTCTAATGTTTTTGCAGGCGTATGGAGTTGGCATAGGACTAAAATGGTATATGATAAGCTGACACGAAGGCCAGACCTGCTTCGGAAGATTTATCCTGATCTGGTCGTGTTGAGAGATTATGTAAACAGGAATGAGTACGTTCGCCCTTTTACGGATACCGTTGCGGCCCAAACCATACTTCACAATGCGCAAAAAGACGGCAAATACGATGTGGATTTGTTGATGGGTGTCCGGTCGGATAAAGCCTCTTTGGCGTACAAGTATTTTGGCACACCTTTGCTTCATGATTAAGGTTGTTTGTTGGTTGCAAACAGCATAGTCAATCCATGTCGTTCCGTAATAACCACTCCAATGCTGAAACAATATGTATGGTTTTTCCCACTATTTCCACATCGCAGAATGCCAAAAATGCGATAAATATCAATTGATTGAAAAAGAGTGTTTTAGTGATAAAAAATCTATTTGAATTACGCTAAAATGCAAAAAATTGCCTTCTGAATTACGCTAAAATGCAAAAAATGACCTCGCGAAATACGCTAAAATGCATGAAAAGCCCTGTCTAAATACGCTAAAATGTACTGGCTTCAGAAGGTAGACACGGATATAACTTGCCATTTTGTCACAAGTTCAATCTTAATCCTTTGGTTTACTGACAATTTGTCATAAATTAGGCCAAAATTGCATTGCGTATGGATTGGCCGTGTTTTTGATAAGTTGCGCCGCGTGACATTTGGGATGTCCTACGACCCATGTCATATAGTCCTACGTCAAAAATAATCGAAAGGAGAACAAAAATATGAACGTTAATCAATTCACCAT
>JAEEGL012805529.1_pt1 | contig 12304 bp, 9 predicted proteins | sample 9134231 | NCBI WGS metagenome assembly JAEEGL01 (sample SAMN16246548, study PRJNA631951) | gut metagenome | biome: gut microbiome; feature: rumen; material: fiber-attached | host: Bos | place: Iran: Karaj | collected 2018-10 | reverse complement strand
ACGGTCATATTTGCGCTCTCAATGTCAATATCCAAAGGCATGTCAGATGGCTGTCGAACGAGGGTGATGTGAGGCTGAAACCTGCCTTTAGCATAATCAATCCCCCTTATATCAAGGTTCTTTCTCAGTTCTGCGGTAATCGCCTTCAACTTCTTCTCGCTGTCAATGCCAAGCCATATCACCTTACTGCGTCCGTTAAAGCAGCCAAGCCTGCCGGTTTTTATCTCAAAAGGTTCAAAGACAACTTCTTTCACGGCTGCCTTGATGTCATCCACTCTGTCCGTTTCACCTATAAAAGCCAAAGTAAGGTGAAGATTCTCAGGCAGCGTGAAATTGCCTCTCACTCCGTTGTCACGCAGGGCATCCTGTGCCTCGAATATCGGTTCTTTGAATGCTTGCGTGAACCTAATTGCTATAAATACTCTCATAATTCAAAGTTAAATACCCATGTATCGGGAATCATATCCCTTACAATCATGGAGTTTAGATTAAACCAACTGGAACTTCTTAGTATCACAGGACCATCGGAACTGATAACATTCTCCTTATCAACAAAAATCTGGTCTGGATTCATGTCGAGCTCTACCACCACTTTAAGATTGAAGTTCCGTGATATCTCCAGTATTAACTGTTTCAACGAGCCTGAGTTGGAAACGGGCTTATCAAGAATGAATGTCGCATTCCTTACATCGAGATTGGAAAGCGTCAGCAGAATCTGTTCTATAGCCTTTACCGTCTTGTCTATAATGCGATAGGTGCCATGGAGTCCGGCCACATCACGCAAAACGCCATCGTCGCCACGCAGAACGAGGCTATGTGAAAGAGCTGTTTCCAACGTTATGATGATATTCAGACCATCTATCAATACTTCAGTACATGGTTTTAGAATTTCCTTCTTAAGTCTTGTTGTCTTGTCCTCATCATTAAGGATGCTTCTGAAAATTGCCATCCTTTGTCTTGAAGTGAGAAGATAGTGATTAGAGGTGAATGTAATGGCTGACTCAGCACTATAGCCACGATTCATCAGCCATCGAGCATCATTCGCGGCACTCAGAATCTTGGCTCTTTGGGAACCGCCGAACAATTCTTCGTCCTTATCTACGTAACCTCTTCTTATACTCTTCATATTAGGCTATACAATATTATACCGAGAAAAACAAATCTCCTTTTATCTTTCAGATAGAAGACGTTCCAAAGCCGTAGCGTCCAGTCGGTAAATTGTCCATTCCTTCATAGGCACGGCACCGAGCGAAAGATAGAAGTCTATGCTGGGCTGGTTCCAGTTCAGACATGTCCATTCCATACGCCCACATTGATGCTCGCGTGCTATCTTAACTAGATGCAACAGCAACGCTTTTCCGTAGCCCTTGCCACGATCTTCAGGCCAAACGAACAAGTCTTCAAGATAGAGTCCCGAATGTCCGATGAACGTCGAGAAATTGTAGAAGTAGAGCGCAAAGCCTACCTCACGGCCATTTGCCACGGCGAACACCGCCTCGGCTCTGTGCTCGTCGAACATTTCCCGTTCAAGTACATCAGCCGAAGCCCCCACCTCGTTCTCCATCTTTTCGTATCGGGCTATTCCCCTTATGAAGTCCAGCAATAGCGGTACGTCTTTCCGCTCTGCCTTACGAATCACAATTTTATCTTTGTTTATCATATAACCTTAAAATCGCCTTGCATAGTCTATCTGATAATCTTTGCTTTCTGAATATTCTTCATGTCATTCCAGAGCTCTGCCTGTTCTTCCTCATCGAATCCATGAGTTGAAATCTCTTTGAGAATAGCATCGAGCAACTGCTCCTTGTTTACCTGCAGGTCTGAATCCACATCGATAGGGTAGGTGATGATGTCGCCCAATGAACCTACATGCACATTCGAAACGGCGATTTCCCCGTTTTGTTTCTTTACGGCAATCCTTCTGCTGGAGCCATATTCCGGCTTCACTTTCAGCAGTTGCCGGAATAGCGGAGAATCCTCATATTCATCAGCATTCACGGATGTTATTAGTTCCCGTAATGTCATGATATACCTAATAATTCGATTTCAAATATCAGCGTTGAACCGCCAGGGATGCCCGGCTGGGAGAATTTCCCGTAGCCCATTTCGGCAGGGATATAAACCTCCCATTTGTCACCGATGTGCATCTGCTGCATGGCGATGATCCATCCATCGATGAGGTCACAGAGCCTACAAGCCAAGGGCACGCCGCCTTGGCTACTGTCGAATGTCTTGCCGTCGATGGTCTTGCCCGTGTAGTGAGCCGTGACGACGCTTCTTACGCTCGGCCTGGCACTCTGGACATTACCCTCTGCCAACACCTTATAGTAAATTCCCTTTGGAAGAGCCTTCACGCCTTCCTCCTTAGCTTTTGCCTCCAGCCAATCCTTGTTGGCCTGTATGTACTCTCGCTTTGCCATATACTTCAATTATAATTTCTCAAAGTTTAGGTATCTGTTCTTGAACCGGATGAATGGCTTTACACTTTCTTTTCTTTCCCTTATTTTAACTGAATAATATCACTCCAACGAGTCGTTGGGTTCTTACTTTTGAAATCATGCTTGATGGCATTGGCAAAGACGTTAGCCTTTCCTTTACCATCTTTTTGAGTGTATTGCTGACTGCCAAGAACAATGGTCTCAGTACCATTGACTTTGTTGATGCGGTCGATGATGGCATCAAGGCGTTTCATTTTCTCAAACTGTTCTGCATTGAAATCGAAGAGATCGGGCTGAAGGGGACTCTTGGGACCTATGCCCATGACGATGACACCTGCCTTCTTGTAGTGTAAGCCGGGACGGTAGATCTTTTTAAGTGCTTCCGTAGCTGCCTTGGAGATGGTGATGGTAGAGGAGGAGGGCACCACGAGCCGCTGCTCCTGAAAATTGTAGTATTGCTGAAGGTCTTCACGGAAGGGGTTGGTGTGGATGAAAACGCCCACAACGGAGGCCACCGTTTCTTGCTGGCGCAGTTTTTCGGCACAGCGGGCGGCATAATTGGCGACATGGGTGTGCAGTGTCTCGAAGTCGGTGACCATGCCGTTGAAGCTCCGGCTGGTGCAGATGCTCTTCTTCTTCGTCAGTTCCTCATTGGGAACGCAGTCTTCTCCATTCAGCTCCCTCCATGTGCGCTCTATGACGATGTTGTGGAACATGGCCCTTAGCCATTCTACATGATGGCTGGCAAAGTCGTAAGCGGTTGTGATGCCCAGGCTTTGCAGCTTGGTGGCATAGCGGCGACCGATGCCCCATACTTCTTCGATGGGGTAGAGCTTCAAGGCCTTAATACGCTTCTCGTCAGTATTTATCAAACAACAGTGACGGTAGCCCTGATACTTCTTGGCGAAGTTGCTGGCAATCTTCGCAAGTGTCTTGTTGGGAGCAAGTCCAATGCTGACGGGCATTCCCACGCTCTGCTTGATCTTCTTGTGAAGATTCTCGCCCCATGCTTTCAAGTCCAGATGTTGAGCTTCGCTCTTCCTCAGACGCGACTCGACAGAGTCGGAACAAGTTCCACTCGGTTCTCGCTGCTCCCCTGGTTCCATGCCGTCGAGATAGACAAAACACTCATCAATGCTATAACGGAAATAAGCGGGTGCCTCCTTGCGGATGATTTCCACTACACGCGCTGTCAATTCGCCATACAACTCGTAGTTGGAAGAAAATACGGCTATCTTTTGATTGGGAAACTGCTCTTCCAACTGGAAGTAAGGCATTCCGGCTTTGATGCCCATGCGCTTGGCTTCGTTCGAACGGGCCACCACGCAGCCGTCATTGTTTGACAGGACAACGACAGGCTTTCCGTTCAGGTCAGGACGGAAGACACGTTCGCAGCTTACATAGCAATTATCACAATCGACGATGCCGTACATATTACAGATACTTCTTTTTCAACTCTTGAAGCCTTCCATCCTCTTTCATCCGCTTTATCACGTTATTGATAAACAGCTTCAGGTCTGGATTTCCCTTACGCATCAGCACACCGATTTCTCCATGCGTGAAAGGCTTGTCAATCAAGGGTGCATCAAGAACAGGATAACTCTTCACGTATAAAGGGGCCTCCGTTGTCTCACAAATCATCAGGTCGGCTTCTCCTGCCGCTATCTTGCCTGGTATTTTCTCATTATGCTCATGAATGAAAAGTGTGGCCTTGGGAAGGTTCTCACGGGCGAACTTCTCATTCAGTCCTCCGGGGTTCACCATCACACGTACACCCTCCTGATTGAGGGCTTCAAGTGAAGTGAAACGGCTGCTGTCTTCCTTGCGACAGATAATAGTCTTCCCGTTTTCCAGATAACCGTCAGACATGTCCAGCGTCTCCAGTCGCTTTTCCGTAATGGTTATCCCGCAGTTGGCAATGTCGAATCTTGCAGCGTCCAGAACATCCGTGTTAATAGTCGGCCAAGTGGTAGCAGTATAACACACTTTCACACCTAACTCCTTGGCAATTGTCTCAGACAGGTCAGCGTCAAGACCTTCATATCTCCCAGTCTCAGGATTCAGATACGACAGCGGAGGATAGTCACCAGTTGCACCTACCATGATATAGCCTCTTGATCTTATCGTTTCAAGAAGTCCATTGCTGCCTGAAAGGATGGAACTGTTCGTGCTGCCACATGAGACGAACAAGCTCAGCAGCAATATGCATAAAACACTCGTGATCCTCTGTTTCTTCTTCATTTGTACCAGTTCTTTATAGTTCACACAATGGTCGTTTGTCATCCCCTGTCGTCGATGCTGCTGGCAACCATTTGCCACAGATTCTTCATGACAGCCATTTGTCAGCAAACGATGTGGGATAAGACTTATTCTCTTATGGTTTTACCTACTTTCGAGAATTCATTCCGAATACCTTCTAACAGGTCCGCTTTCCTAATAATATTCTCCTCCCGGCTCATGGCAGATATGGAACAGTATTGGACGACATTGATAATAGAACCTCCAGCTAATTCATAATCTTCAGCTATTTGTTTAATATCAATAGTTTCTTCCAATTCACATAAAGGTGAAAATGAAGATATCCAAAGTCTTTCACGTTCTTGGGCATTTGGCATATTGAATCTGACCATGATCTGGAATCTTCTGGCAAAGGCTTCATCAATATTCGACTTTAGGTTGGTGGAGAGAATGACGAGTCCCTTATAGTCCTCTACACGTTGCAGCAGATAGGCTACTTCCTGATTAGCGTATCTGTCATGGGAGTCCTTCACATTAGTACGCTTTCCAAAGAGTGCATCCGCCTCATCGAAAAAGAGAATCCAATCCTTATTCTCCGCTAATTCGAAAACTTTAGCGAGATTCTTTTCAGTTTCTCCTATGTATTTAGACACTACCATTGACAAATCGATACAGAACACCTGTTTGCCAACCTCTTTTCCAAGTAAAGTTGCAGTGAAGGTCTTTCCGCATCCCGATGGACCATAGAACAATGCTCGGAAGCCTGGTTTAATACGGCTGCTAAGTTGCCATTCTTCTCTTATTCTCTCACCATATTTTACCCACATTTTAATCTCATTGACTTGCCCCATAGTCTTTTCGTCAAGCACTAGTTCGTCCCATGAGCGTGTGGTTGAGATAGCCTTGGCAGGAAAACTATTTGAGAAGCGAGGGATAAATGGACGTTCAAACAAAAACAGATCGAGCAGTTCATGAGGCGGACTCAGGATCCAATTTGAAAAAGAAAGTGTGTTATTGTCTTCGTGATAAGAAAGCCATGAAGAGATTATAGGATGGTTAGTGAAGTGTTCCGCAAGAACCATCTTGGCATTAATATCATCTCCAGCAAGGATAAATAGGGCAGTACCGAGAGTAGGGACAATAGTCCCGTCGCTTCGACTTTCTACGCAACCAAACTCCACGAACCGTTGTCCAGTGTCTGAATTCTTAACCTGGAAACAGTCAAGAAGCTGGGGTTTTAATACCGGCACCCATGACAGTATCAATAGAATGCGATCTTCTGTCCCCAGATTGTTTACTTTTAAGAAACGGCTATATGCTCCACTATTATCATTGATGACAGGTGGGGGAATCTGGTTAATGTCTTTCACCTCACTTTCCTGATTGAAATAGAGTTTCATCCTGGCTACAATTACGTTTGTCAGCCATTGCAGTTCTTCAAAAACTAATGCATCTGTCATAGTCCTTATTTGGAGTTTTACTGAATCATAGATTTTCGGTATCGTTGGCAAAGATAATGATTTTTTCTTAATCGCTATCTTTTTTGATTTTAATTATTTCACATTATTCCATAATAATCTAAAGTCACGTATAGAATCCTATAGAGTTAACATCTTTTAAAGACAAATACTTTCATTTCTGATGATTTTTCTTTTAATTTGCATAAAGATTGATTTTAACCATATTGAAAAAACTTATGCATCTAACACACCAGTCTGATTCCAAATCTATCACAACTAAAGATAGAAGAGATAAAGCCACAAGTGAGGGAGTTTCCTTACCTTCACGTACGATTGTTCATGCTAAATTAGAGATGACTTCCCCTCAAGATGCTGAAGAGCTAGAGGCTGATGCCGTGGCCAACGAAATTGTAAGTGGCGGCAAGATAAGACGCAAAATATCACAAGGTGGTTCTGGCTCTTCGGGTATCGCTGTGTCTTCACAAATGGAGAGTCAGCTTTCAAGATTGCAAGGAGGGGGTCAGCAGATGCCTTCTGGATTGCAGAGTATGATGGAGAATGGCTTTGGCCGTGACCTTTCTCAGGTGCGTCTGCATACGGATAGTGACGCTGCTACCATGAGTTCCAGCATTCAAGCCAAGGCATTTACGCTTGGAAATGACATCTATTTCAACCAAGGACAGTATTCTCCTGAAACGACCGAAGGACAAAAGTTGGTGGCACATGAAGTGACACATGTGGTACAAGAGAGCGGAAAATTATATAGGAGAGATGATCCTAATACACAACCTGAATCAAATAATCAAGAATTATGTATTGATGGGACTTGGTCAAAATCAGATTCCAATAATGCTTATAAGGCTATTGAAAATGGCAAAATAATGGCCAAATTAATGTTAAAAAATGCCATTGACAAATTAGGGTATACAAAAACAAAAATACAATCTTTAGCAGAACAAAAGTACAATGTAAATGATCAATGGAGTCTATTATCTAAAGAAATAAAAAAAAATATCAATGATGGTCTTACAAAAGAACTAAAGAAGATATTAAAAAGTGGGATGATAGACCAAGATGTATATGATGAATTGAAAAATACGAAATTTTATAATTTTTTTTATAATAGAAATAATGATAATAATGCAGCAAAAAAGATAAATGATTTGTTCTTTGGATTAGCTCAAGAAAAAAATAAAGAGATTGATATTTCTGGCATTCTTTTTTTATTAGAATACTGTTTTGACCTTGGACAAACAAATATTAATATCATGATTAATGCTTTAAATTCAGGTTTATTATTATCTGCCCCAACCAAAACCATTGAAAGAGTAGATGAATTGCTTAAGGTGTTAAAAAATGAAAAAGAGGTGTTAGAAAAAGAAAAAGAATATGATTTGTATACACGATATAATAAAATTATAGATATTATTTTGAAAGGTTTTGGTGTATTGTATGAGAAGATTGATAGTGTTAAAATTGTTGTCGCTCAAGGATTCAATGCAGAAATTCAAAAAATACCAAACGGGTGGGCTTGTGTACAACATCAATCAACATCAAGCAATCAAGTACAAATAACTACTGTTAATGGATATAATATTAATGATACAATTTTTATTCCAGAAAGCTATGTAAATAATAATAATCTTGGAGAGATAGCAAGTACTATAATACATGAATTATCACATGTCTTTTTAAATACGTTAGATATATGGTATTTTGGAAATATTGGTAAAGATGGTGAGGATTCTGGACAAAGTAAAGATCTTACTAAAAATGCAGATTCTTTTAGCGTTTTTGCTAAATATTTATATTCTTCAGAATTCAAACTATCCACTCTTGATAACAACGGGCAAGCAAATCGTGTTAAGAAAGCTAATCCCCTTCCCAGATTCGATACGTTTTCTAATAGTATTTATAAAGCCACATACCAAGAGTCCGAATAAAAGCAACTTCTCTTTATATATAACAATAATCAACAAATTATAGGGATGTCCTCTGATGGTTGATTTGATATGTTTGATTATCTTCTTTGCTAAGTCATAAAAAACTGAATGCGAGTCAGTGGTTTTAATGTCTTTTCAAAACTGTAACAGTTGTAGTCAGTTAGATTCTAACTGTCAAAACGTTTGTCTACTCGAAAAAAAACATACAATCAATTAATAGTTTTCCAATCCACGTGGATGAGATAATCTGTCCAGTACAAGGCGATGAGATGGATGTTCCAAGGAATTTCATCGAGGAGGATATCGACGCCATGCGATTCCACACGGAGAATCCAGTCGTCTTGACTGCGCTCAATCATTCCTGGACGACGGACGAATGTCTCTTGGAATCCTGCCACGGATGTGTTTTTTATCACTGTCCAGTTGTTAATGACAGCTTTGATCAAACTGGTTATTTGGATTTGTTCTTCTTCTGTTATCTCGAAATCATAATCTAAAGGCAGTAGGATATTGATACCGCATAGCAGTTTGTTCAAAGTCATTAAATGGTCCTGTGGCGGCTCAGTAGAACCTGTCAAGGCATGCAGAAGAAAAGCAGCCCTGAATCGGCATTCGTCGCTATTAAACTCACCTAAAGGATTCATCAATCCGACCCTCGTGAAGAATGTACGGAGGAAAGGATGAAAAATGATGAGGCCGGAGTTCCAAATAGGAATACGCTCCTTTATTTTCGGTTGTTTCTTCACCATCTCCGACAGACGCTCCTTTAGATTCTTCTGAGATTCCGTGAATGGGGAGTTCGAGTTATCCTCCACTTGGATTTCTTGAATGAACTTTTCTAATCGCTGTATTGATTCAGAAGTCAAGCGTTGTGTTGAGAAATGATTTCTTATCTCATTTATTGAAGCAATACAATGTTCAATAATGGTAGAATGCTCCTTGTACTTTTTTAGTGATGCAATCACTTCTTGCATCGTCACAAGAAGTTGTTTAAGTGTTTTGTAAATAGATGATTCTGCAAGGTTTTTAGCAGCAAAGGAGGCAATAAATTCACTTATGATTGCTTCGCTATCTAAGAGTTTTGTAACGCTTTCATTCCATCCATTAGAATCTTGCTTTGATTCGCTTTTATTTTTTTCTTTGATAGCTTCATTGTGATGGGAAGTTGCAAAGTCTTTGGAAGTAAGAACTCTTTGATGTTCTTCTAGTTCCACTTCTAAATGAGGCTCTTTGGTTTGTTGATGAGTAGAAGAAATACTTGTTTTTTTCTTCGATGCTTTTGATAATTCAGAATGGTCTTCAAAAGAGGTAATAAGTAATTCAAGACGGTGTACTGCAATATCAATCTGAGCCTTAATTTCGGAATCTATTGGAAGGGTGGTATCAATGTTATTTAAGGCATCATCAATTGCAATTTTGATATTCTGAATGCTTTTGTAAAGTATATGATTATCAACTTCTGAAATCCATCTTTTCAGATTTAGGATGAATACTTCTAACGCTTTTGGTAATGAATCATATTTTAAGTCCAGAGAAAAAGCTGGAAGTTGATTTTGTAGAGTTTTTTCTTTAGGTTTAGTTGAAAAATTTGTTTTTGAATCATCGAATTTGTCTGACTCTTTGAGTACATCTGCTATTTGAGCAAAAGTATTTAATAACTCGCTTTCGAGCCGTTGCCACCCTTCGACAAATTCGTCATCAATCCTTTGAACTTGTTTCTGTTGTGCTAATTCATTCGTTTCTGTTTTTGCAATATGCTTAGTCTGGTGGTTTGGCACAGACTTAGACTTGTAGACTAGCGATTCAATTTTTTTATTTTTTTGCTGGACAAGTTCAAAAGATTCATCTCTATGAATATTTAAATTATCAAGAGTTTCGCTATTTCTATTATCAACATGATTTCTTTCGTCAGTTATAATCTGAACATTAGGCAGATGCTTAGACTTATTGAACAGCGATCCGATGTTCTTGTTAGTTTGCTGGATGAGTTCAAAAGATTTATGATTATCGTTTGTTACATCTTGTAATGCTTGAAGAAAACTCTCTTCGTCTTGCAGTTTTGGATAGAATGATTTCGGCAACAGTTGTTTCTCATCGAGAAGAGTAATTGTAGAGACAAAAGCCTCGGCCTGTTCCTTTTGATTGCCAAACATCACCAAACGGAGCATGTCTTTGAGATAAGGTACAAGGGCATGGACAGCAGAAGGATGATTCTCTGCAATCGTATTAACGAAAGAGGCATATAGCTTGCCCACTTGCCGCGGCTGTTGTGAAAGTATGCGAAGCAAGAGCCGCGCATACTTCTCCATATCCTGTATCGGCAAGGCCAAAAAACGCTGGCAGGCTAACAGGTTATGAGTAATCAAAGAAAACAAATGTTGAAAACAAATCTCAGAATGAAATGCCTCCTCAAGACCTTCTTTACAGAATGCCTCAGGGTTGAATGATTCTAAACTTTCTGTTTCCCAAGGAAGAAGAGCGGTCTCTATGTAATTCAGGAATGTTGATACATTCTTTGGCAAAGAAGGTGTCTGTTCTGATATCTTCGCATGCTGATCACTACATTTCTCCAACAGAATTCTATAAAGGGCATTCTCTATGCTGAACGAGAGGTCGTGTTCTTCTATATTGCCCAACTCCAACTTTATCGGCTCTTCAAACTCAATCTCATATTCTTCAAATTGTTTGAAGACACGCTCCAAAGCGGGAAGAACCTGCTGTTCATACAGCAGGTTACTTCTCTCTTTGGCCTCGTTTTCGGGGGAATCGAGATTCAAATCAATGAGTGCTTTGCGAATCAATTGTTTTTATGAATTCTTTTTATTTTTTATAAGAAGAGAGTCCTGGACCTGTTTTAGGCCGAACACTGTGATTAATGTAACTACCTTCTGTTTCTATGTTCACAAGACCTGATGAGATATCAATATATCCAGAAGAACATACATTCCAACCTAATAATGTTGCTTTTCTACTTCTCATTGTTACAAATATCTGGTTCTTTTCTATGTATTCCCCATTGTCCAAAATTATTTCTCTTTCAAAACTTGCATGATTACTAAATGAATATTGATCCCCTACTTCGCGTCTTGAAATTATTGTGCCATTGGAACTAAGTTTCACAACATTATACTTCCATATGATTTGTATGCAATTTATCCCTGAAAGTACAGAGGCGCTTTGCTTACAATACAATCTGAAATTATTACGCAAATGAGGTATTACAGGACGTACACAATAACCATAGCCACGATATCCTCTTGACAATTTTGGTAATTCATTTTGTGAAAAGCTAAAATCTTGAGCGAGAGCCATATCCTCTCCATAAAGAACAGATGTCCAATAAATACCATATGTGCCAGTAGCATAGCGGCTCGATCCTTGATAATGGCCTGCTGCAGGTAAAAATATGTTTTTCCCGTTAATGTTTGATGTAAAATTATATCCGTTTATCCCATTTAATGTTGTCCATTTTTTTGTACAGTATTTGCACAACTCTTCAAAATCATTACTAGTTGGAATACACCACTGTCCACCCCATTTAATATGAGCAACATCATCTTGTGGAAGAATTTTTGTATGATTATCAACAATTCCGAATTCTGGAACTTTGTTATACTTCGTTAGTGCATTTCTTTTTCCTTTGCACCATATGTAGTTGACATCATCATACGAAGATTTCCTTTCCATTTCACCCCATGCATAATGGTTTCCATATTCCTCCGGCTTAGAGGCACCAACGTTGCAAGAAGCCCAATATGTTCCGCTTGGCAAACCAAGGTCTATATATTCGTGCCCGCTATGTTCAAAGCCTGCAACCACTATTTTAATACAGGCAGTTTGTAATGGTTGTTTTTCGGTAACGGTAATGGTTGCACTTCCTGGTTTTAAGGCGCGAACAGAAATGCTATTGCCGCTTAAAGTAGCTGTGGCTATAGCCGAATTATTGCTCACTACAGAATAGTTTCCATTTCCAGAGGTGATGCTAACCGTTTTTGTAGTATTCACCATCAAGGAAAGTGAGCTGGAAGAGAGGATCAGATTCTTCATTACCCTCACGCTAATCGTAGCTGTCTTCGATGATTTTTTGTCGGTCACGGTGATGGTGGCACTTCCTGCATTCCTGCCACTGATGGATATGCTACTGCTGTTCGATGAAGCCGTGGCTATAGCCGAATTATTGCTCACTACAGAATAGTCTCCATTTCCAGAGGTGATGCTAACCGTT